>Ga0206879_1010_pt1 | contig 65313 bp, 47 predicted proteins | sample Alteio_BWOrgCont_5_FD_152897 | JGI IMG/M metagenome (GOLD analysis project Ga0206879, IMG submission 152897) | Enriched cells from forest soil in Barre Woods Harvard Forest LTER site, Petersham, Massachusetts, United States -... | ecosystem: Environmental > Terrestrial > Soil > Temperate forest > O... | reverse complement strand
TGGCGAGGTGGTAAAGGCTATAGACCGCAACTGGCAAAGCCTTGGAAAGAACCGGGACAAGTTTTACAGCCTTGTGATTGCCCCTGAAGAAAAGGAAGTGCTGCACCTGGGAGGAGATAAACAAAAGCTCAGGGACTATGCCATTCAGGTTATGGATATTTACGCCCAGAACTTTAATAGCCTCAGTGGAAAAAACAAGGGGTTGAAGGAATCTGATTTAACCTGGTTTGCCAAGCTTGAGGACTACCGTTATTACAAGGGCTGGGACAAGGAGGTAAAGCAGGGCCTGGTCAAAAACAATGAAAAGAAACAGGGCGTACGCCATGTGCATATCCATATTATCGTGGCCAGGAAAGACAGGCAAAATCTCTATACGCTTTCTCCGCAGGTAGCTAATAAAAAAGTGTTCCACATCGTAGGCTTTAAACTAAAGGCGGGTTATGCCTTCGATCGCATGTACAATTACCGGGGCTCAGTCAGGCATCTGGAAGCCCATATCGAAAAACGTATGGGACACCGCCAGGTGATCCAGGTGATCGAGAAGTACGCAGAGTATAAAAAATACCGCGGTTACGACCGGGCAGCAGACTTTGGTCTTGGGCTGAGTTTGTAATTAACCTAATCGCCTTAATGATTACTGTTTCCTGCAGAAATAAAAGGAAGCCCGGCCCGACCGGGCTATTTTAAAAACTTCTCCTGAAAAAACGCAACGTAATCCCCAATATTTTTTTCTTTGTAAAAGATGGGGAAGTTATCATTTGAAATAACAAAAGTATTCAGTTTGGCAGGATTCAGGCCGGTGAAAATGTCTTTTTTGTCTTTGGTAATAAGGGAATAATACGTCATTGCCTTTTCCTTGCCTTCAAACGATTTGACGGTTAGCAGATGCCGGTCGTTATCCATTGGAATATAGTCCACCTTAAGGTCTGCCAGGCTGTAAAATTCTGAATTTATATCTGCCAATTGTATCTTCAGTTTGTTGATGTCTGTAGTGCCTTCGTAAATAAAGGCGAATAGGTATTGGGCAGAGGCATCGAAAAGGTACTGAACAGCAGTCTTGACCAGCGTATCCTTTTTTGTTTCAGGACCGTTTTTTTCAGCATTTCTTTTCTTTTTAATCAGATCCAGATATTCCTGCGCCTTGTCCTTTATTTCTCCTTTGGGGTGTTTAATAAGAATACGGGTAAGTGCAGCTTCGAAGGCATCAACCCCCTGGGTATGTCCGATAGCCAAAGCGTTCAGCATATCGAACCGGGGCAATAACGGATTTTTTCCCAATGCCGTATCAGCCTCCTGGCATTTAGCAATCACAGCTAAATAATTACTGTCGCGGTAAAGCTGAAAAGTCGCGTTGTACATGGCTTCCGCAGCGCTAAGGTTCGATTCTTTCGATGCATTGTAACCGGGGTTACGAATAATTTTTGCATACTCGGTATCGGGATATTTATCGAGGATCAGGTTCTTGAAATAGTCGGTCCGGTCCTGATTGGCCAGCAGCAGGTAAAGCCGGTACAGCTGATAATACGTAATCAGCTTGTATTTATTTTCGGGAAAGCGCTGCAACATATCCTCGAATGTCTCAGCAGCTTTTTTGTTGTTAAAAAGCTGCTCTTTGTAAATGGAGCCCAGCGCATAATAGGCTTCCAGAATTTTTTCGTTCGATTTTTTAAGGGCTGCCTCGGTCAGCGGAATGTTTTGCAGGTAAAAGTCCTTGCTTTTTTTATCGGTCGTTTTCTTAACCACGGCCGTTTTCTTGGTCGAATCCGCCGCGGCGTCTGTCTGGTCAGAAGAGGCGCCCGCGTCGTCCAGGGTAGCATCTTTCGAAGATCGCCTCCAATTATCCTCCAGTTTTCGGTCCCCCCATTTTTTTTTGAAATCACTCATACCGAAGTTCACCGTGGCCGAATTGTAATAATACCACTGCCCGTTGTTTTGCTGGGAGCCTCCCGCCTGCTGCCCCATCTGACTGTTGTCCTTTTGCTGCTGCTTCTGCAGCGCAAGTTCTTCTTCTTTCTTTTTCTGAGCCGCTTCTTCATCAGCCATAACCTCCGCTATTTTCGCATCCCGGGCTGCATCACTCATCCTGGCAATGGCCTGCAGGCTGTCCTGATCAATAATAATGGTCATGTTTCTGACCAGATCAGACAGGCTTTTTCGCTTGTTGTTAATCAGTTCAAAATTGGGGAAGTCGGGCTTAATAAGCGAAACCGTACTGTCGTAATAGGCCTGAGCAGGGCGGTACTCCATCCGGTCAAATGAGATATCCGCCAGTTTCAAAAAAGAAAGCGCCTTTTGATTTTTATTGCTCACGCTTTTTTTGATCGACCGTTTCAGGTAACTCATGCAGTCATTCATCTGATTGTCCTTTTCCGCAATTACGGCCAATGCATAATAAATCTGATCCTGCAAATCAATGTTCTTTTTATCCTTAAGCATTTTGAACAATTGTTTTTTAATTTTTTCGCCCTCTTCAGGAGAAGCGGGGTCGTAACAGCTGGCCTTGTTCATCTGGGCATTGAAGGCCATTTCGTAAACGGGATGCAGTTTCACCACATTGGTGTACAAATCAGAGGCCCTCTTCAGTTTCCCTGTTTTTTGCTCCAGTTGCGCAAGGATAAAGGTATACCGGGCTCTGTATTTCCTGCTTTTGCAGAGCGTGATTGCTTTCAGAAGCGGCTTCATCGCTCCCCCGTAATTTTCACGCATCAGAAAATGGTACGCCTCAATGGCGGCCAGCTCGCTTTGGTATTCTTTGGGCAGCTCTTTGTCATCGGCCAGCAAATCGATCAGGGACTCGGCTTCGGATACGCTTCCCATTTCATCATAGGCCCTGATGAGCCACATCATTCCCATGTAGCGGTCGCTCAGCAAGGGATAACGGGTGTCTTCGGGATTACGGATAAACCACCTCAGGGCCAGACTGCGGTCGTTGTTCTTTTTGTAGGTGCGCGAAACGTAATCAAAGTTTTCGATGGCGGCAAAGAAATCGCGTTTGTAAAAATGTGCACGGCCCATAAGCACAAAGCTGGGGGCTATCCATTTGCAGGCTCCGGGAATCTCCTTGCCTGATTTTGTGGTAATCATGTGGTGCTTAATGACTTTCGACAATTTCAAAATAGATTTGTCCATCTCAGGGAACAGGGCCTTGGCCTGTTCAGGATTGGGGTAAATGAAAACAGGGAGTATCTTGCTGTAATCTTCTTTTCGTGTTGTCTCGAGTTTAAAGAGTCCGTCTTTTACACTTTCGTTGGCATAAAAATAGCCATTAAACCTGGAAGTGGTATTGTGAAAATGTCTGGTAACCCAGGTGTTTTTCTTGGTTGTACAGCCATCGGTTAACAGAATGGTTAGCAGACATAGCAAAGCCGGGAATGGAGCAAAAAAAACCTTAGCGGCCAGCCTGATCGGTGTCACAATTATTTTGGTATTGTTCAGAATAACGTCAAAGAGGCAAAATTATTGCAAATTTTGATACGTTTTAGTTAAAACCATAGAATAGTCTGTAGTCTTTGGTATCTTTGGTTGCATATGACTTTGGTTGCGTATGTCTATTGATTCTTTCTATGCCTGCTGATTCGGAGAAAAAAAGGACCTTATCTGAGCGTTTAAGAGACCGTTACCGCCTGGTCATCCTGAATGATTCTTCGTTTGAGGAGAAGTTTGTGTTGAAATTAAGGCCCCTGAGCCTTTTTGTCGGGGTTGGGGCAAGCATTATCCTACTGATTACCCTCGGTATTATAATCATAGCCTTTACAGCCCTGCGGGAATATATACCCGGCTATACCGACACCAAAATCCGCAGGTCGTTAATCGACCTGGCTGTCAAGAGTGACTCGCTTGTATACGAACTCGACCTGAAAACAAAATACATTGACAACATCAACAGGGTAATCAGCGGAAATCTAAAGACCGACAGCACACATAAAAAGCCCAGCCCTTCTGTCAATTACAAATCCCTGATCAACAGCAACAAAGCGTCGAAAGAAGATTCGGCTCTGAGGACTGAAATTGAACATCAGGAACGTTTTACCTTAAGCATAAGCAATGCAAAACCCAGCGCAAACGGCATCTCCAGCTTTTTCTTTTTCACCCCTCTCAAGGGAAGCGTAACCAGTTCCTTTAAAGCCCGCGATGAACACTATGGGGTCGATGTGGCGTCAAAAGAAAACGAGGCCATCAAAGCCACCCTCGACGGTACGGTCATTATGGCTGCCTGGACAACAGAGACGGGCTACAGCATGCAGATTCAGCACAGCAATAACCTGGTCTCCGTTTACAAACATTGTTCGGTCCTGATGAAAAAAACCGGGAACTACGTTAAGGCAGGCGAAGTCATTGCAATAGTGGGCAACAGTGGGGAACTCACCACAGGCCCTCACCTTCACTTTGAGCTCTGGTACAATGGCTCTCCTATTGACCCGCAGGATTACATGGTATTTTAGATTACATAATAGTTTAATCGTTGAAGCCTGAATGAATTCTTCGTCAAAAAAACACATCGCCATTCTCGGGTCCACAGGCTCCATAGGAACCCAGGCGCTGGATGTGGTGCGGGCGAATCCTGATTCGTTTTCTGTTGAAGTGCTGACTGCCGGAAAGAATGCAGAGTTGCTGATTTTACAGGCGCTGGAATTTTTGCCGGATGCCGTAGTGATTGAAGACGAAAAGCAGCTGAAAAAAGTAAAAGACGCTTTAAGCGACAAAAGCATAAAGGTTTACGGAGGGGGCAAAGCCATTGAACAGGTGGTTCAGATGGAAAAAATTGACCTGGTGCTGACTGCTATTGTCGGATATGCAGGGCTCGCCTCGACCATCAGCGCTATCAAAGCAGGCAAAACGATTGCACTGGCCAACAAAGAAACACTTGTGGTTGCCGGGGAACTGGTGACAGCGCTTGCAAAAGAACACGGGGCCAGCATTTATCCGGTCGACTCCGAACACAGCGCGATTTTTCAATGCCTGGCTGGAGAGTTTCACAACCCCATTGAAAAAATAATACTTACCGCATCCGGCGGACCGTTTCGCGGAAAAGATGCCGCCTTTCTGGGCGGCGTTACAAAAGCCCAGGCGCTGAAGCACCCCAACTGGGAAATGGGTGCGAAAATCACCATTGACTCAGCAACCCTTATGAACAAAGGGCTTGAAGTAATAGAGGCCAAATGGCTTTTTCACCTGACCCCCGGACAGATTGAGGTAGTCGTACACCCGCAATCTATTGTGCATTCTCTGGTTCAATTCAGGGACGGGAGTCTTAAAGCCCAGCTCGGCCTGCCCGATATGAAAGTGCCCATACAATATGCATTGGCTTATCCCCTTCGTCTTCCCAATACCTTCCGGCGTTTTGATTTCTCAGAATACCCCGATCTGACCTTTGAGAAACCCGACCGAAAGACCTTCCGCTGTCTTGACCTGGCGTTCCTCGCCCTGGAAAAGGGCGGAAACGCTTCCTGCATACTCAATGCAGCAAACGAAGTTGCCGTTGATGCCTTTTTAAAGGATCGCATCGGTTTTTTGAAAATTCCTGAACTGATCGAACGCTGTCTCGAAAAAATGGTTCAGCTCAATAAACCCGGTTACGAAGATTATGTAAATACTGACCGGGAAACCCGTAAATTTGCAAGCGGATTGATTTGAAAAGATTGATCTGCAACTATTGATTTTGATTTTCACCCGATTTAAAATTTTATGATACAGGCCATACAATTTATACTCAGTCTCTCGATTCTGATTGTGCTGCACGAACTGGGACATTTTATTCCTGCCAAACTTTTCAAGACCAAGATCGAAAAGTTTTATCTCTTTTTTGACCCCTGGTTTTCGCTCTTCAAAATCAAACGGGGAGAAACCGAATACGGCATTGGCTGGCTCCCCTTGGGCGGTTATGTAAAAATTGCCGGAATGATTGACGAATCCATGGACAAAGAGCAGATGAAATTGCCTCCGGAACCCTGGGAATTCAGGTCAAAACCGGCCTGGCAACGCCTTATTATCATGTGCGGCGGCGTAACGGTTAATGTTCTGCTGGGTATTCTTATTTACGCCATGGTTTTATTCACATGGGGGGATGAGTATCTGGAGACGAACAATGCCAAATTTGGCATATCCTGTGATTCGACAGCGCTGCACATCGGTTTAAAGAACGGAGATAAAGTACTTGGCGTGGATCATGCTCCGGTTAAAAAATTCAATAAAATAGCCCTTGCTTTTCTGTTTGACAACGCAAAAAGCATACAGGTTGAAAGAGACGGACAAAAATTAGACATTCCTGTTCAGGAGGACATCAGGCCCCAAATCATACACAAGCAAGGCTTTATTGAACCCAGAGTCCCGGCTTATGTGGATACTGTATTACCTGACAAAGCCGCTTTTAAGGCAGGACTTCTTAAAGGTGACAGTATCATTGCCGTCAACGGAGATTCGATGGGCTATTTCGATCAGGTCAGGGACGCGGTTCGTAGGAGCAAAAATAAAAGCGTTGAATTAACGGTTGTCAGAAAATCAGCTACGGTTCAACTAACTGTAAAAGTTGATTCCACCGGAACTATTGGCTTTGCCGTTTCTTCAGACCCACACAGGTATTTTAACATTACCGAACGAAAATTCAGTTTCTTTTCCTCTTTTCCGGCGGGACTTCACAAGGGCATTGAAACCATGGTCATTTATGTCAAAAACATACGGGTGCTGCTGACCGTTAAGGAGGCCCACAAGTCGCTTGGAGGATTTATTGCAATAGGTAAAATGTATGCGCCGGTATGGGACTGGAAAAGCTTTTGGAGTTTTACGGGATTTCTGTCTTTTGTGCTGGCCGTCATGAATATTCTTCCCATCCCGGCATTGGACGGAGGACACGTGATGTTCCTTTTGTACGAAGTGATTACCCGCAGAAAGCCCAATGAAAAATTTCTCGAATACGCTCAGTATGCCGGAATGATTCTTATAGTTGCGCTGCTGATCTATGCCAATTCAAATGATGTGGTACGTTTGTTCTCAAAATAAATAGAGGTCCATGATTTTTTCGCTTAAAATTAAAACCTCAGAATGTTTCGCAGGGTTACGCTTCCTCCTAATCGCTAATCGCTATTGGCTATTCGCTTTATTTCTGTCTTCTCCCCTATTCGCTCAGAACACCACCTTCTCTCCGGATGAAAAAAAGGCTCCTTCTCCAACAACCATAGTTAAGGATGCCCGTAAAGTTCTTGTGATTCCGTTTGAACCACGCCTGTACATGTCTGAAATTGACCAGGGCGTGAATCACGAAACAAAAATGACTCAGCATCAGATACGCAACGCTTTTCGTTCGGGGCTCGATTACAGCGTCGTTGCTGCCTTTAAAAAAAAATACAGCGTGTACTCACTTCTTAGCGATACGGGGGCATCAGGAATTGACCAACGGTACGTATACGAGTGCATTGCTTACAATGCTCTTCCGGTTCCCAGCCCGGCCGGTAACAGCGCTACCGCTGATAAAAAAAACGGCAAAAAAACAGACGACAACAAACCCTCCATTCAAAACGGACAACTAACTGTTACGACCAGCGATCAGAAAAAATTTATGAATATTACCATTACCAATCCCAATTTACTGACAACACTGAATAAACGATACGGATCAGAAGTATTTGTTTTTATAAGTGAACTCGATCTCAACGTACAAGCGGATACTCCTGAACAATATTCGAGTGGGAATGCCGGGCGAACAGCGAGTGTGCATTATACCATTTACGATTTGAAAGGAAACCCGATAAACGCCGGCATGGCTGTTGTCAAATTTCCTGCCGGACTGAACAATCCGAATACAATTGTAAATTCTTATTTCACAAATGCTGCACGGATTATACTGGATAATTACCTGTCAGCAATTACCCCAAAACCGGAAAAAGCACATTGAACGGCACTGAAAAAAAGCCCCCCATTTACTTAAGCGTAGTAATCGGTTCATACAATAGTTCACTCGCTCTTTCTAAAAATCTTGGAATTCTTATATCCTGGTTAAAAACAAAATCAGTTTCCTGGGAGCTCATCATCGTGGACGACGGATCAGCAGACAAGGGTGAAACAGAAAAAATCGCAAAAAAATACAACGCCATTTATCTGAAAAACGGGCAGAATCTCGGTAAGGGTTCGGCCATCCGAAAGGGAATGTTAAATGCAAACGGAAGATTCAGACTTTTCACCGATGCCGACATCCCCTACGAGCCGGAAGTAATCGATCAGTTTTTACACTACCTGGACTTCAAGGAATTTCACATGGTTGTCGGAGACCGGACCCTCGATGGGGCCAGTTACTTCACGAAGGTTGGTAAAATCCGTTCCTGGGCAAGCCGGCTTTTCTCCTTTATCGTCGGACGATTCATTGCAGGAGGAATGTTCGACACCCAATGTGGAATTAAAGGCTTCAGAGCTGAAGTCGCAGAGGATATTTTCTCCGTTTCCCGGATAAACCGCTTTGCCTTTGATGTCGAGACGTTATACATTTCGCTAAAAAGAAACTACGACATTAAACGTCTCCCTGTCAAACTCAGGAGTCAGGATGGAAATACCGTCAACGTAGCAAAAACCAGCCTGATCATGCTGACTGATATTCCGCGGATAATTTATTATTATTACAGGGGTAATTACCGGAAAAAATAAAATGGAAGGGCGTATTGGAGACAGCGAAAGACGCATCGGTGACAGGGTACAAATACCGGGCGATTACCAGCACAAAGCTTATTATTCGGGAAAATCCCCACAGCGATTCTGGCACTTTGCAAAATTAACAGAGGCAGAAAAAGCCCTTGAAATAAAGGAGGGGGACGAAATTCTTGATGCAGGATGCGGCTCCGGACTGTTTTCTCATTTTCTGGCAAAATACAAAGGAACCCATGTCACAGCGATCGATTCCAATGAGAAGGCAATAGAATTTGCCCGCTCTGCTTACAGTGATCCCAATCTGAATTTCAAACTCGGATTAGTGGACGAAATGAATCTTCCCGTTAACAAATTCGACAAAATAGCCTTTCTCGAGGTGCTTGAACACCTTACAGAAAAACAGGGCACACAACTACTCAGGACTTTTCATTCGCTTTTAAAACCAGGCGGCAGACTGGTGATATCCACACCCAACCGATTCAGTTTATGGCCTTTGACAGAATGGGTCATGGATTTTTTACACCTTACACCTGATATGGCCGAGAGCCAGCACGAGCACCTGTATTCAGGAACCGAACTCCTGCAAAAAGCCCGGCAGGCGGGGTTCCTTCTTCAAACGAAAAACACCATCAATACCTTCGCCCCCTGGCTTGCCCTGTTGAGCTGGAGGCTTGCGTTAAAAGTTCATAAACTGGAAATGAAATACAACAAAAAATACGGATCGATCCTGCTTTACACCTTTTACAAAAGCTAATAACCAATCCAAAATCAAAGATTAATTATATCTATACCTTTACAAAGGATTATTAACCCTACAAAAAATTACTAACCCTTAGGATCCTAACCGGTGAATTTTGCATATTCTTTCTTAAACAGGCCCAAATGGAATATGCATTATTTGTTTTTGATACTCATTGCTTTTTTCGGTTTCTGGCAAATAGGATTTTTAAACAATCCCTTAAAATGGGACATGATCGATTGCTTTTACCCCTGGAGGTATTTTGTAGGAGATTGTTTGCAGCACCACAGACTACCCTTGTGGAACCCTTATCAATGTCTGGGTTATCCTATTTGTGCGGACCCGCAAAGCGGAGCATGGTATCCGGTGACCTGGTTCACAGGTTATTTTTTTGGATACACCGGTTATTCCCTTTCACTTGAATTTATGCTACATATTTTCCTGGCCGGCGTGGGAATGTATCTGTTGGGACAAACCCTGCAATTCCATAAAAATGTGGCCTTTTTTATAGCCGTCAGTTATATGCTATCCGGTTTTTTTATCGGGAATGCCCAACATTTTTCTTATGTAATCAGCGGAGCCTGGGTACCTTTTGTATTGACCGGTTATCTGAAATCGGCCCGGGAAAAATCCTGTAAAAATGCATTAAAAACAGGATTTTTTCTATCCTTGCTTTTTACAGGAGGATACCCTGCCTTTGTATTCATACTGGGTTATTTCCTGCTTGCTTTATTTTTGTTTTACGCCATTAAACAATTCCCTTCGGAAAAGATGGGCGGTTTGGGAAAGTGGATCAAGCTAAACGGATTGATAACCCTGACTGCTTTAGTGATGAGTTCAGCTTCACTGATCTCGCTTTACACGGCCATACCTTATATTACACGGGGAGACGGCCTGAGTCTGGAGAAAGTTTTAATAGGACCCTTCAGCCCTCAATGTTCTCTTTCGTTTTTAGTACCCTTTTCCGTGATAAAAGACATGAACTTTTTTGTAACCGATTTGTCTATGACAAATGCTTATTTCGGACTCATCCCGCTGATTTTTTTTCTGTATTCTTTTTTTATAAAAAAATCAAACCTGATGAAATTGTTTCTCTTCATGGGACTTTTTACCCTCGCGGCGGCCTTCGGAAAATACACACCGGTCAGAGCTTTTTTGTTTTATTTCTTGCCGCTCATGAATTTATTCAAAATTCCAAGCTTGTTTCGTTTGTTTGCTATAATAGGATTCGTAGTACTTTCGGGATTCTCCCTGAATTTCTTTTTTTCTGACTCCCGGATCAGCACGAAGAAAATAAAAACAATTTCGGCAGGTATACTTATGATTTTACTTGCTTTAGCAGTTTACTCCGGATCCAGGTGCTCGTTGATTCATTCGGGTTTTTTAAAACACGACCTGTTTACCTTTTCCAGGAATTCATCACTCGATCAGCATATTTATTTTCAAAGCCTGATCCAGCTGATCGTATTGGCTGTTTTTCTTGCTTTAATTTATAAAATCAGGGATCGAAGTAAATTGTTTAATTATTTAAGTGCGCTTCTTGTGATTGAAATGATCCTTTCAGCTCAGCTGAATGCCCCCTACACCGTTTATTATGAGCAGTTCAAAGCCGCCGGCCTGAAGGAGCAAAGCAATTCATTTCCGGCAGGCTACCCTTTGCCCGTTTCTAAAAACGTGCTGGACATTTCAGATTCCACGGCAGGATTGGCATCGGGCGCTTTATGGAAAAATCTAAACACGTTCCACAAACAAACGGCATTTGACGGATTTAATTCGTTTCAGTTAAAAAGCACTTCGATGCTGGAAGGTTCCTTGCCGGATTTGTTTTTTTCTACGTTGAAAAACAGGATCGTTTTTCTTTCTGATAAACTATTCGATGTGGATTCAATTGCCGGTCAGATTTCACAGCACAGGTTAAACAGCAAGGCCGTTTTCTTAACTAAGCCAGACCTGTCAAAAGCAAGACTGCTTATCGGCAAGGCTACAGCCGGAATCACTGCCGGAAGTACTCCCGGGGATACGGCCGAAGTAACAGCATTTTTCCCTTCAGAAATAAAAATAAAAGTAAAAAACCGCAAAGGCCCAGGTATTGACGCTTTTGCAAAACAATTATCCGGGGTGGAAATTAAAGATCAATGGAACAGAGACAGCCTTGTACAATGCCAACATCTGTTTTATGTCCGCTCCAGTGCCGGCTGGTACAAGCGAGCTGGTATTTTACTACTCCTCTCCATGGATAGTTGCAGGATTTGTTAGTTCTGCCGGCGTGCTGGTACTATTGACTGCTTTTTTCCTTCGGGACTACCTATGCCGTTTTAGGAACGGCATAAAACCGGATTGAACCATGCGAATCCATTCAACTATTTTAGTTCTTTTATTCGCCGCTGTTTCATCTGCTGTTTTTTCACAGGTTCAGTGGCAGCCTCTGGGGCCCACTCACAATCCGGGACTTGGAATCGGACGTGTAGAATGCATCGCTTTCGATCCCGGGTTCAACGGATCAACGGACAAGATCATGTATGTCGGATCCCCGACCGGAGGATTGTGGAAAAGCACAGATGGAGGACAGCACTGGAGCAATTCGGATTGCAGCACTGACCAGCTTCCTTTTATTGGCGTCAGTGACATTGCCATCAATCCGAAAGACAGCAAACAATTGTTTATAGCCTGCGGAACCAGGTACAACCGCAAATACGTGAGCCCTCTGAAAATTTTCCGAAGCGATAACGGAGGCTCCAGCTGGGAGGAAGCTTCTTCAGGAATCGATCTGGATCCAACAGCCATGAACAGCATTTCCAGAATCCTGATTGATCCGTCAAACGGCAAAACGCTTTACGCAGCAACGTCTCAGGGAATATACAAGAGCAGCAATTCGGGAAAGAGGTGGAAATTGCTCCTTCCGGGAGATTACCATTCCATTGAATTTAATCCGGGCGATTCCAGGGTCATCTATGCAGCCGGAACATTCAGTACCTATAAGGAAAATATCTCCGTGCTCTGTTCGAAAGATGCCGGCGCGAACTGGAAAACCCTGGCCGACGGAAGTTCTGTTTTTAAAGCGAAGGAGCACCTTACCGTAAATCTGGCCGTTTCTCCGTCAAGGCCGGAAGTGCTTTATGTCCTCACCTCCAATACAGATGCTTTATCTACCAACGATCTTTACGTCTCCGTTAATGAAGGAAAAACCTGGGTCAGTAAAACCCTACCCTACCCCAACGATCACCGGGATAAAGTCGCCCTTGCCGTTTCCCCGATTGATCCCGGCGAAATTTACATCGGCAAAGTTTTTGAATTTTACAAAAGCATCAACCTGCTCGATTCGTCTTTTAACAAACGCCCTACAGGCAGCCGGTGGAATTCATTACACATCAACCATGCAGACATTCACGACATAAAAATCGCTCCCGTATCTCACGTGATTTTCGTCGGACACGACGGAGGACTGTGGAACGCCACTGAAAATAAAGATGCTGACGAAGGTCTGAACATTGCCACACTTGAATTTGTAAGTACTTCCGAAACAAAAACAGGATTTGCAATTGCCGGCATGCAGGACGCCGGAGCCAATCTGTATGATGCATCACAACCGGAAGAAAAAATCTGGAAAAATGTGCTCGTGGGAGACGGAAAGGCCCAGGCAATAGACTATAGCAATGAAAACCTTATCATTTCAACAACACCAAACCTGGGAATGACATCGGAATATGGACCGAATAAACGGTCTATGGACGGAGGAAAAATTTTTTCATCCATCAGTAACCCGTCTGCTGCAGATTTTAAAAAAATAAATAACGCGGGAGTGCCGTTAAACCAGGATCCGGTTTTTCCGGATGTATTTTATTTCGGGTATACGCAACTTTACAAAGCGACGTTTACGTATCCCGACAGTACAAACCAAATTGAATGGGACCAGCTTTCCCGCATCCCTGATCTCAAACCCTATTCCGTAATTACAGCTATTTCTGTCAGCCCTCAGAATAATAAAATAATTTACATCGGTAATACCTACGGACGGATTTTCAAAACCACTTCAGGTGGTGAGGGAAAACATTGTTCGGCTGGCTGCTGGACCGATATTAGCCCCTTTAAAAAGCTAAGCTTTTCAAATTCAGTAAGCCTTACCCAGGATCCGACTGATCCCAATACGGTTTGGGCCGCTTATTCAGGAACCGTCATGACTGCTGCCGAAGCAGAAGATTCCGCAACAATGGGAAGTTCAAAAGTAATGTATTCGGAAGACGGGGGAATTACCTGGGAACCTTACGGCAGAGGGTTGCCCGATGCTCCCGTAAATGTCATTGTTTGCGCAAAGAATCAGACTGACCTTATTTTTGCAGGTACAGAAGCAGGCTTGTATTACCGGACTTCGAAAATGAAACAATGGCAACCCTTTGGTCTCGGTTTTCCAAGGGTTACTGTAAAGGACATCCGGATCAATGAGCACGAAAAGATGCTTTATGCTGCCACTTATGGAAGAGGATTGTGGAAAGTGAGTCTATCCGATCTGCTCAAGGATGGCATGTGAACTCAGTTCTGCGGTAAGCGCACTGTGCAGGCGGTAATAATCCAGAAGTGCTCTTAACAAAAGTTTCCGCTGCTGATTTTTAAGATCAATCTGACCGCAGTTTTCATAGCGTAATTGCAGCAATTCATGCATAGAATGACTCAGGTTCTGATCCAGGTAGTGCGGATGCCTGGGCTGAACCTGGACGAACCGTCCTTCGGCCAAATCAAAATAATAAGGATCTTCCGGAAATGCCTCGCCAGGAGATGCAACTCCAGGAGAGCATCCAAGGTACTGACTGTATTTTAGCATGAAGACAAGATGGAAATTTGAAAATCCGTTCTCTTTAAGTTGAAGAAATTCGAGGCTGTACAACAGAAATTCGAAAAGCCCCACATTGGCTTCCTCTCCATGAATGGTCTTGCAAAGCAATTCATTCAAAAAAAAGAAGATCGCGTTTTTTACGGGATCGAATTCAACGGTGAAACTTCTCGCACTTGTTATTTCCTGAATCCGTTCAAGGCGGTGTTTTTCTGTTTTGCTGGCAATAAAATCAAGCACCATCAGGTTTCCGAAGTAGCCGGCTTTTACTTTGGAGGTTTTGCTGTGAATCCCTCTTGCCATATAGGATTGCAAACCATACAAATCTGTATACAGGTTAACAATAAGGCTGTTGTCGCTGTAGGGAGTCGTTCGTAAAACAAGGCCTCTGAGTTTATGAAGCATGGCTGTCCGGGTCTTCCTGGTAGTCTGTCGGCATTTCAGAATAGTAGCAGCTTGTTGGTCTGAACTGTTTTTCCATCCATGAGTAAACGGCAGGTGTAACATCCGCTCTCAAGCGTTCCTCTTTGCAAACTGAGTTGAGCAGCCTTATCTTTCAGAGGAATTGTCCGCACCACCCTACCCAGGATATCACATAGGATAAATTCGGCAGAACCATAAGCGGGTGCCTGCGTAAAGTCGTACACAATACGGGCTTCATCTCTGAAGGGATTCGGATAAATCCCAAACCGGACTATTGAAGCTGCAAGGCTATTTATTCCTGCAGTACATTCTGTCAAGGCTGCAAATGCATCAACTTTACCCCTTCCCCAAATCAAATTGGGAACTGAACCGGTAAAAGAATCCGTAACCGGACATGCGATGATGGCCAGCCTGACCTGAGCTGCGCTTGCTTCCGGGTTTTTCTGAAGATAAAGTGCTGAAATTCCAGCTACTACCGGACTGGAAGCCGATGTGCCACCGGCACGGATATAGCCCGATTGTTCTACGAAAGTCGGATTGAGCGTATCCCAAAAGGCAACATAATTTAGATCAGCTGTTGCCATGGTCATTGATCCCGGAGCAGCTATATCCGGCTTGAGACGTCCGTCCCGGGTTGGCCCCATGCTCGAGTTGCGTTCAATTCTGCCTGGAAGAATATCCGGAAAAGGTTCCTGGCGCTGACCCAGAATATCAATATAGGTTTTCTTATTGTCATAGTTTCCAACTACTATAACGTTGTCCAGGCATTGAAAACTGCTTAAAAGTGTTTGCTGAGTGTCGGGAAGGACGTAGCGGGCAATGGGAGGAAAATGAAGAGTTGAGGGTATTCCGGAACTGATCATTTCTGTACTCCAAAGGTCAAATTTGCCCTGACCTGTCAGGGATAGTCTCCAATTGTAATCAGCAATCGCTGAATCGGGAATAACTTTAAAGAGAATATCGTAGGTGGCCGCCTGAATACTCGTATTGGATTCCACAAGGGCAATCCTGTTTCCAAGAGCATTGTAAAGTGTATCGGTACGCAACTTCCCAATATTATCCGCCACCGAAAGGAAAGCTGTATTTCCACGAAAGGAAAAACCAGTTGTGATGTTATCTGCTCCAATTGAAAACAACGCATTTTTAAAGTTGATGGTATCTGCCCAGACTTCCAGGATACTGTCGGACCCTGCAGCAGCATAGTTGAACCAGGTAAAACCGGTATCCGAAGCTGAAAGCGAATATCCCAAATGATAATATTCTCCCCCGTAATTTCCGGCCGATGCAACTATTGCTCTGCCGTTTTGCGCACTAATCATGTTGTTCATCAGCTGAGCCTGAAGGTCGAGCCCGTCATGCGAGCCATACAATTCCCCCAGGCTCAGATTGATTACACAGGGTTCCCCCAACAGCTGTGCCTTTCCATAAATGTAATCTACCGCATCTGTGATGACCCCGGCATAGGCTGTGTCGAAATTGAGCGCAACCACAACCAGATTGGCTGCCGGCGCAACACCTCTGTATTTATGTCCGGGAGAATGAGAACCGTTTCCGGCAGCAATACCACTTGTGCTTGTTCCATGGTTTCCACCGGTGGGGTCATCTGACGCAATGCCGTTTGCAATTCCTGAATTGATTCCGACGCTGTCCCACTCCTGCCCATAACCATATTTAACGGGCGTATTGGAAGACCTGGGGCTGGTCTGATTCCATATAAATTTTACGCGTGTCGCCCCGGTGACACTGTCCTTGAAATCTGAATTGGTATAATCAATTCCTGTATCGATGATTCCCACAACAACATCATCTCCGGCATATCCCTGTGTTAATGGTGACTGCCCAAGAAAAACCGGATTGACATCGGACTTTATACGCATACTGTCACTGGTGAGAATAATTCGTGGAATTCTGGCTTCCAGTCGCTTTACAAAAGGCTTAAGGGCAAGCAAAGAAAGGGATCTTACAGGGATGGAGACGAATGAAATGTCTCCGGCAGCGTATTTCAGATGTCCTCCCAGACGCAAAACCTCCGATTCAACTGCTGCTGCATCGCCTTTAACAAATACGTCGGCCGACTGATGCTGTTTCCGTATATCCACTGCCTTTTTTACCAGATCAAAATTCAGTTTTCTCAGATCCCGGGGGGAAACAGCAGAATCCTGAGGGAAAACCGGAGAACAAAAAATAATCAGTATAAAGAACGTGAGTAGTGTTTTGGCCATTTGATACGTTTTATGCGTTGCTTACAGTTTGCATTTCAATTGATGAAAAGAATCTTGGTAACACAGGTAGAGGTACCGTCTGCACTGGTGCAGAAGACCAGGTATACTCCGCTATGCGCACGCTCTCCTGAAAAATTGGTTCCGTTCCAGATGGCCTGACCACCCAGGGCGATGGTTTTGAAAATAAGCGTTCCGGTTATATCGGTGATACGGACATCGGCATCTGTAGCCAGATTCTTAATAGCTATCGGGCCTGTGTAATCGTGATTCACCGGATTGGGGTAAGTATATACGGAACCAAATGATGCGGTGCCTTCCGTAGCAGTTCCTTTGTAGGAAATAATTCCATTGGCTGTTCCAAAAAAAACTTCTCCGGTGGAGCCGTTTATGCTTATGGAAAGTATGTCATTTGAAATAAGGGGGCTGTTGGCGGTTGTAAAGTGCAGAATCTGCTGGGTGCCGTCAGCCGACATAAGAAAGACCCCTGCTGTGGCCGTTCCGCACCATTTGCGGTTGGCGCCGTCAACTGCGATAGCGGTAACTTCTTCAGCCTGAAAAAGAAGTTGGGTATATCCGTTTTGCTGCACGTAAACCGGCTGGGCGTCATAACTACCGCCATTAAAAATATTCGAAGGATTGTATATGACCACAATGCCGTTGTCAGTGCCAATCCAGATAGCGCCGTTCTGATCTTCTGCCATGCATATCTGATAGTTACCCGTGAGGTTTCCATTGCCTACTGAGGTTGTCAGAACTTTGGTGTTGGAGGTATTCGGAGGACCAAATTGTCCATTGTTATTGTAGACCATAATTTCGTCGTCATCCGGAAAAATAGCCCAGGTCTGATTGATGCTGGTGCACATCAGGGGACCAACTGAATTGTAATTGGTACAAAATGAAAAATCAAGACCCTGCCAGGAACCATTGGGTTTTCGAACAGAAAGCAAATTGGTTGTAAGAAAATTGGCCACAAACAAGTTGCCAAGTGTATCGTATGCAAGCCCTGCGGTATTTACATCCCAATAACCGGGTATGCCCTGCAGACTCAGAAGCGAACTGTTTGTGGGATTGTATATTTTGACCATACTTCCGTTGTTAAACTCAAGAACACCATGCAACAATGAACTGGCAAAGGCATGATTCGGGTTTAGGGGATCAACGGCAAGACAAACCAGATCTGGCATAGTATCCATATTCCCTCCGGGCTGCTGACCAAAAATCGTAGTCCAGGAGTTATTTGCAAAAACCGATATTCCGTCGATATTGTAGGTAGGAATTTTCCATTGAGGCATTCCCACTCCGCCCGGAACCGACCAGATAACATTCTTTGAATAAGCCATGTTAAATACATTTTTGGTACGTGGACCATTGGGAACCAATACTTCTGCCGTATTGTCCGGAAAGGCCTTCAGAAATCCCCAATACTGATCAGCCAGCCATGCTGATCCGTCTTTATTTAAAATCCCGTCTGCCAATGTAGCCGAGGCAAATCCATACTGGGAAAAATAGGTACCCAGAAGAGAGTCTTTCGTTACACTGACGTACACATCAAGTGAATTTTGACCGACTCCAACCAGGTTGTTGCCACAAACTCTCAGCCGGCTGAAATTGTCTCCTTTTATGGCAGGGGAAGCAGTCCAGGCTCCCGCAGAATACTCCCAAACCTGATCGGTGGCCGGGGAATTAATGTGCTTTGCGTTGTTTGCATACATCTTCGAATTGTACCAGGCCAATGAATTGAATACCTGCCCTGAACCACTTGGAATGGAATCAGAAACATCTCCGGGATTTTGAAGGATCCAACTCGAATAATCGTCGAGATTGGGACTGTTAAGGGGCGCCCTGAATACGCCCATATCCGTAGCGGCATAAAGGTAGGTGCCGTCAGAATTTATATCCCTTACATTCAGTGCAGCCCCAAGCGGACCAATGTAATAGGTATCGTTGGTCTGATGTTTAAGCATATCCACTACCACTATCCCAAACCCGGTAGCGATATAAGCCAATGGAGAAATAAAATAGACATTGTTGATTACTTTGTTACCTGCCACACTGGCGTTCATGATATCGGGAAGATTATAGATGGCCGAACCCTGCACAATGTCGATGTTGGCATCCACATAAGCCAGTAACAAGGTGTTGGTTACCGGGTCGAAATTCATTGCATTTACCTGAACATCAGAAAACCCATTGATGGTGGAAAGAAGGGAAAATGAATTATCAGAAGGATTGTAGGAAAATGTTCCGCCCTGACTTGCACAATAGATGAGACCATTCCCCTGGGTCAAAGCAACCCCCTGCATATATGCAAAGTGAGATCTCCACTGACCTATTGCGGTTACCTGAGCGTTTATGTATAAATTCGCAAAAGAAAATACGAGAATGAGCAGAAGTCTTTTGATTGTAAATTCCTTCATCATATGCACAAGTATAGCTTTTTTTTACCTATTCCTGAACTTAAAAACGTCTGATTTATTGCATTGTACATGAACAGAAAAGGAATAAATTACACCCTTGTATTTTTGCTTTGTTTGCCGCTGCTTTTCATCAATATCAAGCATTCGCACGATTGGGGGGATGATTTTGCCCAATACCTTCATCAGACGAAAAACATCTGCCAGGGCACACCCCAGCTGCAATCGGGTTATATTTATAATCCGGAGTTTATATTGGGGCCTCCCGCCTACCCTTCTGGATTTCCAATGTTACTGGCCCCTGTTTACAGTACCTGGGGTCTGAGCTTTGTTCATTTTGACCTGTACATGAGCCTGTACCTGCTGGCACTGGCGCTTTTACTCTTTGCTTTTCTGAACCGTTACTTTTCCTCTTTAATTTCTATCCTTGCCGTTCTGCTCTTTGTTTATAATCCCTGGACGCTGAATTTTAAAATGGAAATCATGTCAGACCTTCCGTTCGCAGTATTGCTGATTTCCTGTTTTTTGATTTATGAGCGATCGGAGAAAAAAGGAGTCCTGTATTTTTTATCCCTGGCTCTGCTTTCGGGAATACTCGTTTGCGTAAGAAATGCCGGGTTTGCTTTTTTAGTCGCAATCCTCATGGATGCCGGAATAAAAACAGTTCGAAAACTTCTGCCTGTTAAACAATTGGTACTTACATTTCTGATTTTCGTTTTAAGTTTCCTCATTTACCTGACAATTAACAACTGGCTGTTTCCTACAGTTGATAAGGGTCTTTTTTCCTATCATTTTACGTATCCGGGAGCTCAGCAAAAGCATTATGTCCTGGAAAATATTCATTATAACATGGCTGTATTCAGAGCTTTTTTCGAACCCTCGAATAATCAATGGGGCTTTGTTTCAATTATTTGCGGTAGTCTGGTTTTTACTTTTACTGTTCTGGGGTTTATAAAAAGAATAGCCGAAAGATTTGGTTTCATTGAACTTACGGTATTGCTTTATTTTTCAGTTGTGGCAGTATACCCGATTTCAAATGCCGGATTCAGGTTTATTCTGCCGGTAGCCCCCTTCCTGCTGTACTATGCCATTACGGGACTCTATTGTATCCATATCCCGTTGGGGCCGGTACTAAAACCGGCCTGTTTACCGTTCCTGCTTTTTGCTCTGATTTTCTTTTCCTATTCAAATGGCTTAAGTGAAGCGGTGTTAAACCGGAATAAAGAGTTAAACGGACCTCAGGAAAAAGAAAGTGTTGAAGCTTTCAATTACATTATTGAACATACGCCCGATTCCTCGCGATTCAACTTCATAAAACCAAGGGCTCTTTCGCTTTATACGGGACGCAGGGCCATGAGCCACCGCCCCCTTCAGAATCTTTCAGAAATTCAGAACAGCTTTACAAAAAATCAGATTGAATACATTCTGGTCAATGATGAAATTTCAGATGATTCCTTAAAGTATTTTGTTAAAAGCAGAAGCTCGGAACTTGACCTGATCTGGAGCAATCCGAAATTTAAACTTTACAAAAGAACATTCTTCTATATCCCTTCAACGATAGAAGGAATACGTAAGCTCGAAAATGACATTGTAAATACGCACGACTGGAGGGAACTGGTAAGGAAAAAAGCTATGGAGAGAAAAATGCCCGTAGATTCTATGATCTACATGGATGCCAAATACCTGTACGATTCTAAAAAGGGCTTGTAAACGAAGTGGTATCTTTCCGGGCCATGGGTCGAATACTCAAAACCGGAACGGTAGAAAGATTGATGACCTGCTGAGCTGTAGTGCCGATAAAAAATTCCTTAAAATTTATTTCTGCTTTGGTCATAATCATGATCAAATCAGCATCTATTTCTTTCGCGTAATTCACCACCATTTCGGCAATATTCTTGCCTCTGATTGTTTTGTTTCCACAAGGAACGCCCTTTTCCTGTATATAGCGTTTTACCTGATTTGAATACGAAAGCAATTTGTTTTCATACACTTCCTGGCCTTTGTCTAAGATCGACAATACCTGAACCTTGGCCCCAAAATATTTGGCAAACTCAATTGCCTTACCAACCTTTTCACGGGTTTCTTTGGTGAGATCGAGAGGTAGTAAAATTGTTTTACAACCATCCCGGTGCGCCTTTCCTCTTATGGTAATTACCGGCGCTTCAACTTCGCGTACCATTCGAAAAGCGTTTTGTCCGATTATGCCCTTTGAAGTCATCTTTGAATTCAATCCGATAAAAACAAGAATGGGCTCCATCCGTTCGATAGCCTTGTTTATTTCAACAAAAGGATTTCCCTGAGCAAGAATGGTCTCTACTTCTATCTTTGTTTTTTCCTGCGTCTCTCTTGCAAGTTTATTCAGTTTTTCTTCGGCTTCTTTTTTGTTTTCGGGTTTATCGTAAACATGCATCAAAAAAATCTTTGAATGCGTAAACCTCGCCAAATTATAGCTCTGACTTAATGCAATCAGGCTCTGCTCCTGGAAGTCAGTTGGTACTAGAATACTGTTTTCCTTTGCGGACATAAATGAATTTAAGAGACTATTTGGGCGTAAAATAAATCAATATTTATGAGATATGTGTGAAAATTTAATTAATTTTTAACATTGGACGTTTAAAAATGAATTTTCGTCCATCGAATTGGATAGTTAGCGGAAAATTCAAATTTTATATGTAAATATCTGATTATCAAATTGTTATTTATATATTGAAAAAATGAAATATGGCATTACAGTTTCGGATCCGGTAGGACTGATTTCTCATTATTTAATGTTCCACGTGAAACTATCGAGGGTTCCTCAGCAAGCTGATCGGATAGAAGAGGTTGGTGATTCAGATTTTTTTCAGGATGTATATTTGGCTTGAAAATTCATTGCCGGATCGAATGGCTGAAATATTCGATTTTATACCCGTGTAAATAGCCTTAATGTAATTTAGTTTTCCTGTTCTGTATTTCTCACTTAATAAAGAAACATAGAAAGAATCGAAGCGCATAGGTAATATCTGGTCTACTACCATTTTGTGCTTTTCGAAGATAGCACGAATAGTATCCGGAGTAAAATGATATAAATGTCTGGGCAAATCATAAGCTGCCCAAAATTCCTGATACAATTTTGCATCATACGAATTACGATTTGGAACAGCTATAATCACCCTACCGGTGGGCATCAGAAGCTCTTTTACTTGCTCTATTCGCTGATTCAAATCGGGGACATGTTCGAGTACATGCCAAAGACTAATCAGGTTGAAGGAGCCAGGTTGTAAGTTACCCAATTCAGTTTCGTCCATTACATTGCTCCATGAATTCTTAATGGCTAAATTCCTGGCATCGGGATCAGGCTCAATGCCGGTGCACGAAAACCCGGCATTCTTGCATACGGCTAAAAATGCACCTGTTCCACATCCGATATCAAGCAGGGTTAATGGGTGTTTTAGACCTGGCCGGCCAATAAGCTTAACCACTAATTGCAACTTCTTTAGAAGGGTGTATTTTCTGACTAACTGGTATAGCCGATTTAAACTGCCCTTATTCGAATCAGTATGCGAAATATATTCTTCAGACTTGTAGTACTGCCAAAGGTCTTTGACTTCCGGACGGGGGTTAGTGAAAGTAAATCCGCAAGACTGGCATTTCACAATGTCGAAAACCTTACCGCTCGAGGTATAGTCTTTACAGGTCAAAAATGGGTCAAAAGAAGACTCAGCACAAACAGGGCATTTATCAAGTGTTTTCACGTATACTTAGTTTTAGGTTTTAGTGGTCACATGGATTAGGCCATATATGCTGATTTTAATACCAGAGCTATATGGCTATTAAATGGCGGCGAAGGTAAGTAGGCCGGGAGGGAATTGCAAATAGTTTTACAATTGGGCAGCAGGTAAGTGATTAAAATTCGCAAGGCTTTATTGCCATACTAGTGGACATTTATTGGTGGAAAACGATAAAAAGCACAATTACCTTTGGTAGTAAACAAATTGAAATAATAAAATAAAAATAAGCTCTATTCAGCATCCATATGTAATTATAGCCATTTTTAAAAATATATAAATATGAACTGCTTAGGAATAAACTATCTCATTGAAATAATGAATAATTTAAAATGGCAGCTAAAAGCAAAAATATGTTCCACGTGAAACTATTTAAGCTGAATCAAAAGAAAAGCAATAGTTAAGTCAAAAGTAACGACAAGATAATTAATACAAAGAAATAGGTGCAGGGCGGGGGAGAGGACTAAAAAATCAGAATTTCCAGTCGAATTTGTCGAGATCTGTTAAACACGCTTTCAACAGATCGATGCTAGAGCGGATATCCGCTTTACTGCACATTTCAATAACCTGGTGAATGTGACGGGTAGGGATAGAGATGGCACCGGAAATTGAACCACCTGGAGTCATTCTTTGTAAGGAAGCCGTATCGGTGCCTCCGGCAGTCAGCATTTCCAATTGAAATTTGATTTTATGTTTTGCTGCGGTTTCCTTCATAAATGCAACCATACGATAATCACAGATAGCGGAGGAGTCCATGACTTTAATAGCCGTACCTGCTCCTATCCGTGTACAAACTTCCTGATCTTTCGCGCCGGGTACATCAAATGCAATTGTGGTATCCAATCCGATTCCGAAAAAAGGTTGAATATTTAAAGTTGCGGCCTGAGCTCCACGGATGCCGACTTCTTCCTGCACCGTAAAAACGGCATATACATCATAAGGGGTATTTTTCAATTCCTTCAACGCTTCAATCAAAATATAAACCGAAACCCGATTGTCAAGGGACTTGCAATTTACACAATCGCCCATCTCAATTAATTCCCTCTCGCGGGTAACTGTATCACCTAATCGGACAATTTTTTCAACATCCTTTTTCTTCATGCCAAGGTCAATAAAATAATCCTGGAGAGGAACTACCTTGTTTCGATCTTCGGCATTCATCATATGAAAGGGTTTACTGCCCATAACACCGATAATATCCTTTTTTCCATGGACAACAACCCTTTGAGCAGTTAATGTCTTTGGATCAAATCCACCTAAAGGAATAAATCTCAAAAATCCATGTTCATCAATGTGATTAACCATGAACCCGATTTCGTCCATATGGGCGGCTATCATGACCTTTTTATCCTTTTTACCCTTTTTGAACGCTGTAACATTTCCCATGTTGTCGACTGTAACTTTATCAACATGATCTGTAATCTCTTCAATAATGAGCGCACGGATTTTTTGCTCATACCCGGGGACACCAGGGGTTTCGCAGATCGATTTCAGAAGTGGAGTGTTTAGCATATCACGAAATGTAACTTAATTTTAACATATTAGTCCGGCCACGTTCGTGCATAGGAATACTTGCAATATTTATGACCAAATCGTCGGTCTTTACAAATCCGCTTGAACGCAGTAAATCTTTGATGTCAGAAATGGTCTGGTCGGTACTTTCGTAACGGTTGTAGTAAAACCCTTTAACACCCCAAACCAAACTCAAAGAAGTCAGCAAACTTTCATTGTCGGTAAAAATATAAATATTGGCTTTGGGCCGATGACTAGAGATTTTAAATGCCGTATAACCCGAGTTGGTCATGGAAACAATAGCGCTTGCACCTGCCTGTTTAGCGACAAGGCAGGCGTTAAAGCAAATCGAATCAGAAATAAAAGTCTGGGTCTTTAAAATCGGAGGGTGCTCACGGTAATAGATAGCCCCCAGACTTTCGACCTGAGCAACAATTTTACTCATGTTTTCAATGACCTTTACCGGATATTTTCCTACCGAAGTTTCTCCACTAAGCATAACCGCATCCGCACCATCCATTACGGCATTGGCTACATCGTTCACCTCAGCACGGGTAGGCGAAAAATTGGTAATCATACTTTCCATCATCTGAGTTGCAATAATCACCGGCTTGGATGCGCTTATGCATTTTGTGACCAGCATCTTCTGGATCATGGGAACCTGTTCCATGGGTAATTCGACACCAAGATCCCCTCTTGCTACCATAATACCATCCGCCATGTCAATGATATTATCGATCTCTGAAATTGCCTCCGGCTTTTCAATTTTGGCTATTACGCGTGCGCGTTTGTTTTTTGATTTAATAATCTCTTTCAGGTCGAGAATATCCGTAACACTTCTTACAAATGAAAGGCCTATCCATTCAACTTCATTCTCCAAGGCAAAGTCAAGATCTTTCAAATCTTTTTCGGTAAGACAGGGAAGAGAAATTTTTGTATTGGGGAGGTTGACTCCCTTTTTAGAGGATAGAATGCCTCCGTAAATTATTTTTGCTTTCACTTCATCCGATCGGTTTGTCGAAAGGACTTTCAGCAAAATCTTTCCATCGTCAATCAGAACATTGTCACCAACAGCAACATCTTTAGGAAACTGGGGGTAGGTAATGTAAATCTTTTCTTTCGTTCCAATATGCTCTTTTGTCGTAATGGTAATCGTATTGTCGACAATTAATTCAACAGCATTGTTCTCGACTTCTCCAATACGGAGTTTCGGGCCCTGCAAATCGGCCAAAATACCTACATGTGTATTTAACTTTTTGTTTAAGGACCGTATGGTTGTAATTGCATTTTTTACATCATCATACGAACCGTGTGAAAAATTGATACGGCAAATGTTCACTCCCGCTTTTATCATTGCTTCGAGTATATCAGGCGGGGTGGAGGCAGGACCCATGGTCGCCACAATTTTAGTCTTATTGATCATGTGGTCAAAAGTAATTAAAAAAGCAAGGTTTCAATAAATGAAACCGTAGTCTTTTGGTATGCCCGGAGGGCGCTAAAAAAGCAGGTTTTCTTTCGACCGGAGTGAATTCGGATCTATTTCGAAAGCCGTAAGGACATCCTGTGAAGCTTTAATTTCTTTTAAAAAATTCAATTTACTTTCAGGATTCACAGTCCCCTTGATAAGTAATAAAAAATCGGCTTGTTTTTGCTCGGGCAGCAGCAGGCTTTGACTTCCTTTATTTGCGATCAGAAAGAAATGAAGGTAGCGCTGAGTATCTTCAAATGAATATGCAGAATAGGAGAGGGCCTCCTTTTGTTTTTTGGTTTCAATTTGATAATCAGGCGTCTTTGCCATGTCGATGTTTAAGCCTTTGTTGAGTGCCCAGCTCAGACGATAATCTTTTTCATGACAGGATATGCCGAAAAGGGTAAAATCAAACTCGTATTCAATCGTTAAAACCTGTTTGGCCATGAGTAAAGCTTGACCAAAATTAATTCATTTTAGGTTCACAAAAACATTGTAGATTTATGCCGGGGAAATACAACCATGGATACAAAAAAATTGCCAGTCATGCTGGCGCTTGTTTTAGTCGGGTTAACGAATGGGGCATTGATTGCGCAAACTTCCCCTGCGTCAATCCCTGACCACCCCAGACGAACTCAGGTTAACAATCGCCTGAACAATCAGAACCAAAACATTGATAAAAAAGTGGAAGAAGGAAAAATGTCTAAAGCTGAAGGCGCGAAGCTGCATCAGAATGACAAAAAAATCCGGACAGAGGAAAAATCAATGGCCAAACAAAACGGGGGACATATCAGCAAGCCTGAACAAAAAACCCTGAACCAACAGGAGAGCAAAAACAGCAAAGCGATTACGAATCATTAATCCGGCTCTATTCCCTGACTATATTCACGGTTTTCGTGTAGCCGTTCACATCGCTCAGACGCAGCATGTACATGCCGGGCGGAAGATCAGAAGGGGTAATGGTAAATAGGTTAGAGCCTGTTTTCCCCTGAGCTTGTGTGGTATAGACCGGCTGGCCAATCACATCGTACATTGTTAGAATATACGTCCCGTTTGCCGGAAGCACCGATACAATATTGATTCCTGAATTGGATGGGTTCGGATATACCGATTCAATGGATATGCCATTATTCTGAACCGGAACGATAGCCGAATAGGTATACTTTCCGTCAAAGTCGGTTTGCTTCAGGCGGTAATAACTCATTCCGCCCAAGGGTTTAGGATCTATTGCAGCATAGGTATGTTCGATACTGGTTGTTCCGGCTCCGGGGACTGTGGTAACCGCTGAAAAAATTGAATCTGCGGTGGCGCTGCGCTCGACAGTAAAGTAATTGTTATTGGTTTCAGAGGCGGTTGACCAGCTTAAATCAGTAACCTGTTTCTGGCAATCAAGAAGTGCATTGAAATCAAGAAGTGAAACAGGCAGGGCGTGACTGGCATACGTCATTGCCCAGGGTGAAAAAACGGTCAGGTTCGAAACCGTTGCACTGGTTGAAGTTCCGGTCGAATTCCAGGGAGCAGCTGTGGAATAGGGAACGTCCCATCTGTTTGTTCCTGTATTGTAGTGGTTCAGAATCATAGTGCCCGATCCCGCTATCGGAACATCGTTTACCGGATCTATGTTGAGCGTAAGCGTAACCGTACCGCCCGCATTACCGGCGGTTCTGTCTATTTGCCAGAATCGTTTGGCCGTATACAAACTGCCATCCCCGTAATCTCCAAGATCTCCCGGAATCGGACCCGTAACCTCAACCGGTAAAGGGCGGCAGGCGCTGGGGGAATTTGCATAGTAAGTAGAAAAGGAAACACTTCCGGCAGTTCCTGTTGCAGTCAACTGATAGGTTACCGGTATAGAAGTACCTCCGACTGTGGCAAAAGGTATCACATAGGTGCCCGTTGCTGTACCGAGGTTATTCCACTGCACGATACTCTTGTTGTTTCCGCCGTTTGCCGTTTCGCTGATGATGTATCCTGAAGTACTTGCAATAGCTGTTGTTGCAGAATTATTAATAACAAGTGTGTTTCCGTTCAGTGTCAACCGGCCTTTGGTCAGTGTAAGGCTAGTTAAAACGCTGTCCAGGGTATTCTCCAGGGTATATGCGTCAGAAGTCAGGGAGGTGGAAAGTGTAAGATTTGAAAAAGTACTTTGACCGCTGCCTCCAATGGTAAGACCAGCTCCGGTACCATCAAATGAAACAGTGCCCCCCGTGGTACAATAAAACTTCCCATTGTTTGTCCAGCTACCGTAGACGTTCAGTGTATTTGCCCCACTAATGGTCAGTGTAGCTGAATTTTGAATAGTCAGGCTGTTGCATATGGCACCTGAAGAACTTATGACCGGCATATTGGGAGCAGTGCCTGGAATGGTTACATTGGTAGCTGAAGTGGGCAGCTGACTGCAGGACCAGTTATCCGCATTCATCCAGTTGAAGTCAACATTTCCCAACCATGTCCCGCCTGAATAGGGACTAACCGTAACAGTAACTGTTCTTGAACTTCCGGTACCACAACTGTTTTCAGCTGTTACACTGATTGTATTCGAACCTGTTCCGGCGGTGCCGCTGAATCCTATGCTTACCGAGGTTCCGGATCCCGTAAAGGTTCCGCCTGTACCGCTATAGGACCAGTTATAAGTGGTTGCAGTAGGTACGCCCGGAATACTGTAAACATATCCCGAAATTCCCTGGCAAACGTTTATCGGAGCGGCAGTAAAATTAGATGGTTTTTCAGGGACGTAGGCAAATGTAATTGTTGTTGTGCTGCTGGATATACAAGTACCACTGGAAATGGTCCATTCAAGCGTGTATGAATTTCCAACTACCCCATTAAACTGTGCATTGTGCATGGTATCTGAAATCGGGAAGTATCCCCCCGAGCCTGAAAGTATGGTCCACAGTCCAGTCCCTCTTCCTGATTGAATCGTATTTCCTGCCAGTGTCGCATCCGAAACACTGCACAAGGTCTGGCTTGTTCCTGCATTGGCTGTTGTCGGACTTGGGTAAACGGTAATGATCGTCCCATCCACTGCACCATGAACACTGCTGTTGTTATAATAATATCCGGTGAGCTGATAGGTTCCCCCTGAAGTGGAAGTAGGCAAAGTAAACGGCAAGGATGTTACCACAATCGGCGTTTGGGCAACACCATTCCAGTTATAGTCTATTGTGTAATTGAGCGAAACAGAGACCAGATCAGAAGTAAAAGTTACGGGTATCCCGGCATTTCCGCAAATTGTCCCGCCAGGGCTGAGTGTTGCTGTGGGCTTGGTGGTGCTAATACCTCCGATTGTAAAATCGAGAGGAGTAGTTGAAATAGTCACAGCCGAAGTTGTCAATACATCGCCGGTGGAGTTTGTGCCCGAAGTTGTTGTGGAAAGGGCTGCCCAGGAACCTCCGGTGTACTGTGAAGCACGCAGGTCTCCTATTCCATTCTGAGTCATTGTGCCATTCAGATTGCTCTGAGGGTCAAAACCAATTTCTATCTGAGCCGTATTGGCTGCTGTACTGTTAACGGCCCAATATTCCAATTCGTCCAGTACAACAATCGGGGAAGTAAGTGAAGAATAAGTAGGATTGGGAGTAAAAAATTGCGCAGTCCAGGAAGAAGTTCCGGTGGTCGAGGACAAAACGGTAAAATTATGGCCCTTTGTATTTCCGTCCCCTAAAGGAAAAAGGAAGTTACTTCCGTTTATAATCAACTTGGTCAAAGGACCATTAACATACGATGAGGAGCTTCCACCTGTTGGAATTACTGCTGCAGAAGACGTATTTGAAATGGTCAGGGTGCTGGTGGAAGAGGTTGTAATGTTTCCATTGGTGAGCAACAGGTTTCCGTTAACATTAATGCTTCCCCCGGCTCCTATGGTTAGCCCGGATGAATTGTTAATCTCCAGGTTGTTAAAGCTGTTCGAACCGGTAAAATTACCGGTGGTTCCGCCAACAGTTTGTGCTGATGAGCCCGCAAATGTAACCGTTGCATCAGTTCCTGTGCCGCTGTTGAATGAACCCAAAAGAAGCTGCATGGATCCTTCAACAGTGAGGTGACGGTTATTCACAGCATTGTTGACCGCCGGACCCTCAATGATGAGATTGTTACAGATGGTCAAATCAGAATTCGGAATTGTTCGGGTGCCGGTACCCAGGAAAGTCAGATTGGGGAAACTGGTAATTCCGTTTAATACCAGGGTGTAATTTGATGTTCCGCCGTATTCTACAGTTCCTCCTCCTGTACAACTTAAGAAGGAAGTGAAATTTCCTGCAGGCATGTTAGGCCCTTCCAGATAGAGCGTACCTGTACCCAGAACCGGATCACCGGTAACGGTTCCGAAGTTGTGTCCATAGGTAGGGGACGCAATCAGCAAAACACCCGTTGATGTAATGTCAGTAGAAAATGCCGTGCAGTAATTTACGTTTGTTGTAACTGTATTTAAAATGATCACATTGTACCCGTTAGGTCCTCCGACAGGACAGGCAGGAGCCGATCCCACCGGTGTCCAGATGGCATTGTTTGACCAGTTCCCGTTGCTGTTCGACTCATAAGTAGGCACTTCGTTTGGAATCGCCACGTCAGTACCGGCGGTATAATAACCTGTCAGGTTGCCCGCAGAAGTGTAGGTAAACGGCGCATAATGGGAAGTTGTATTGACAGAAAGAAGCTGACTCCAGTAATCACCTGGCTGCTCAAGCCAGGCTGCTAAATAGGTTGACTCGGGACCTCCTTTGACATCACTGGCAACATAGTAAAAATCAAGTTCTCCCGTAAAACTGCTGATACCTGAACTTGTTACATTCCAGTAATACTGCAAAACATTGGTTGGATCCAGAACCGTTGGCTGGTAACTGTTAATCGGATTAATTGTAATGGAACCAATAGAGGTGGTTGTAAAGTTTACCAGATTTAAGGGAGTATACTTTCCCGACACCCCGATCGGAATTGTAAAGTTGCTTGAGGATACGATGTTAAACAATTTGTCTACTCCAAGACTTGTAGCCACGCCATCACATTCTATCATTTTGGAAGCACTGAAAGGAGAACCGCCTATGTTGGAATTAACGCCAAGACTTAACAGGTAAGACTGAATATCAAGTATACCAGAGGTAAGAACCAGATCGTACTGAAGACTAATATTGCTTTCCAGTATCGCCCCGGAGCCGTTGTTTATCACCAGACGATCGAAGGAACCGGATCCTGAAACCTGCTGCTGGGTAGTTCCGGCCATGGTCACGCCGCCATTTACATCGTCTGAAGTATAATTTCCATTGTTTACAAATGAACCACCGTTTAAGACCGAAGCATTGTAAGTATTCAGCGCGAAATTTCCGCTGGTAATGTTGAGGTTATTGTTTACATTAAAATTACTGTTGGGGGTAAGGGAGCCCGAAGGGGATACATTTAGATTGTAATAGTTTGTGACAGAAGCTCCGGTGATGCTTTGCGAACCACCGCTGAAGGTAGTTGTATTTGTGCCATAGTTATAGGTTCCGTTGTTATTCAGGTTACCGCTGAGGGTAACATTGTCATTCGTCGAATTGAAAATACTGTTTGAATTGATTGTAAGGGAACTGAGATTCAGCGGACTGGTCATCAGATTTAAAGTAGAAACGGCAGAAGATGAAACCGAATTCACCTGAAGGTTGTATAACGTGATGTCAGCGTCCATGCTATAGGAGGTTGTAACATTCGGAACCGTGTTGTCAAAAACAATGTTTCCACCGGTAACGTTAGAACTGGCCGGTCTGAGGTAAAGATCGCCAAACGTTGTTCCGCTTCCGCTTGAAATAGTAAGGGTTCCACCGGACATGTTAAATGAACTTCCTGAATTCAGAACTTCGAGCTTGGCATTGGTAAAATTCACGTTGTTGTTCCCCTGTATAGCAACCGCACCGGCACTTTGGGTGTAATTCAGCGCTCCGTTTCCGCCGGTGGTTGGCCTGCGTATCATGCCCGTAACGTAAAGGTTTCCTCCTGAAACATTAATAGAAGCGTCGCCAACTCCGGTGTACTGAATATCCGTATTATTAGTATTGTTTCCGCCGGGACCAACGTAAACATTCCCATTCTGAATAGTTAACTGTCCATTCAGGAATAGGGTCTGGTTGTTGGCAGGATTGCGGCTGATAAAAACATTGTTTGGAGTATTTATGGTAAGTCCGGCTGTCGAGGGAATTGTAAAATTGGTGACCGTACTGATTGGAAGATCTTCAGCGCTTTCATAAATAAATGTTCCGTTTTGAAGTGTAAGCCAATTGTCGGTTGGGGTCGTAAGACCAGTCAATGTACAGGTCAGCGTTGGGGCAGTTGATGTCCCCTTGTTTACAATTAGATTGTAAAAGGTGGTAGAGGTACATGTTCCGGATATACTTGCATTTGTAGTTCCCTGAAAAGTAAGATTACAGTAATAAGAGCCCTCCTGCAGTGCAACGTAACCTCCGCTCCCTGTATTTGAATTGTTTATAAAACTGCCTCCCACAATGATGGCGTTAGCCACAGGTGCACCTTGCGGTGTTCCGTATTCGCTTGGAACCAGATCGATCCATCCATTGGCGTTCACAGTAAGATTACCATCTACCTGGAGGGTTTGGGGTTCAAAATCGCACATAAATTCCAGCGTCCCGGTATTTACAACTACATTTCCTGTAACATGAACTGTTTTTTGAATAGTGGGATTGTAGGCGGTTGTGTTTCCGTAATAGGGTACGGTATTCCAGCTCATACAGATCCATGCGTCAGGATTATCTCCTCCACAGGTCATATTTCCATTTACAGTTACCAGACTGGTATTGGGAAGTATGAGATTGTCCCCGCCTTTGGCTGTGATCATAAGATTTCCAAAAGAAGTTACGCTGGAAGGCAAAATATACAAATCGCCACTGGTGCCATCAATATCATAAAATTCTGTAGTTCCCTGGTTCTCATTAAAACTTGTAAAATCTCCCGTTGGGAATCCAAATGTGCTGATATTGCCCGATACCGGACAGGTTTCCCTGAACAACCCATTTCCTCCCGAATTTGACTTTACAACAGAGAAAGTGCTTCCCGTATAGGTGTATATATCCAGCGTAGATCCGCTCAGAATCTCAAGGGTAGCGCAACTTGCAGTCGCCGTCAGGGTAACATAATTTCCTCCTCCTATAATAACAATGTCCTGGGATCCGGGAGTCGCCCCAGCCGTATTTGCAGGTCCTGTATTGCTGGTAAACGACCAGGTGGAGGCGGTTTCCCAGTTTCCGGTTACTATGCTGTAAAAAGTTCTAGGGGTGCCAAAAGCAGCAGGAGCCCCGGCGGTATAATCCCCATCAATAAAATTAACACCTTTCAAAAACACCCCAGCTTCTCCGACCCCTCCAATGACTTTGGTTGCAGTATTTACATCGCTGGTTAACCCATAAGCCCAGGTATTCGTGCTTTCGGTATAATCAGCAGCTACATAACTTGATTCGGTTCCCTGTACATTTGCCTCCAGGTAGGTGTAGCCCTGAGTTAACTGACCTGACCCCATTGTAAAACCGGATGAAGTAACCCTCCAGAAATAATTCAGACTCTGGCCGGTTACCGTCACGTCAGGTTGTTCGTAATTTACAGGCACCACATTAATCGAACCGTAAGTTGTGGGATTTGTTGTGAAGGTAAAGCTGGCAGGGGTATAGCCTGCTGCCATACCTATGGGGTAAGTAAAAGCTGTGGAACTGGTTGAAAAAACTTTTGTTACGCCTCCGTCGCCGTAGTTCCCGGCTCCTTCCAGATAACTGTTCGCTCCGGAGGAACCTGACTTTACAATTGCTGCCGTTGCATTCAGCGTCAGGTTGTAGGTTCCGATTGCAAACATATTATTCTGACTGAAGGTCAGATTACCATTTACTGTGCAATTGTTTACAAGGGATACAGGAGCAGCTGCCCCATTTGTATTGTTAAGTTCAAGGTTCTGAAAAATTCCGTTTCCATCTATCGTCTGAGTGGTTGCTGAAGCATTCAGCGTAATCATGCCCGTCCCGCTGTGAACTCCTGAATTGTATACATTACCGGTCACATTAATCGCGTCCCCGTTATCATTCATAGTGGCCAGGGTCAGGCTGAAATTACCAAGCACGTTGACTGTCTTTTGTGTTCCGTCGAAATTAAGCGTAGTGCCTGATGACTTGGAAATGCTCAGGCTATTCAGGGAAAGCGCCGTAGCGAGGTTGATGTTAAATACCTGGGTGCCGCTGCCATTGAAGATTGTTGTATTGGATCCTGTGGTGTAGGTTGTGCCGCTGTATAGTGTGAAGTTTCCGCCAATTGTCAGATTCTGGCCATTCGCATTGAAAGACCCTGAAGAAAGGCTAACGCTGTCCAGAACGGTAAGGGGATAACCCGATCCGGCGCCGTTAAGTTCTACCACGGCCGATCCGCTTGCGCGACTGATCAAGAGATTTCCGAAAGAGGCAAGGGAAGACACCAGATAATCGGAGGCATCTGCAAGAACAGTTCCTGTTGTCGGGATAAATTTTACAGTGCCACCTGTAACATTGATATTGGAAGCAGATGAGTACACTTCAATGGCGTATTGTCCCGACTGGTCACATACATCGTAAATGGTCATGATGCCTGCTGTCATCGTGAATAAATTGGTGCTGTTATCCATGCCAAAACTGCCGTATCCCGTAGTAATCCCGTCCATCGCCCTTGAAGTGTTCAAAGAAGCAGTCGTGGTATCCAAAAGATTAGCCGCAGAGGTATAAGCCAGAGGTGTTCGCTGGAAGCGTCCCCTGATAAAGAAATTTCCCCCGTTCTGCTGAAAGGATGCTGCAGAACCTGCGCCTGTAAGACACAGAAACTGTTTTGTATCCACATTTCCGCCGTTTATGATCAGCTGTCCTGCGGCGGTGTTGTCTGTTATTATTCCACCCGATTCACGGGTGGAAAAAAATCCGCTGTTTACCTGAAGCTGTCCGAACAGGTAAAATGAATTGTATACAGCCGGAGTATTTCCTGCCACAACTCCGTTTACTGAACCACTTCCTCCGCTTACGCCATAAGCGGCGTTTACGTCCTGATATACATCAGCGGTGCCCAGTACAATTACATCAGGTCCGTCTATGTTTAATAGGCCATTTTCGGGAAGGTAATAATCAGCTGTTGCACTTGTACCTTCTGTAAGAGAGGGGATAACAGTTGTTCCTGCCAGGACCAGTGTTCCTGTTCTTATCCAGAGCGCTTTCTGAAGATTAGGATTGGCAAGAGTTGTGGACGGACTGGTCAGATCGTACCCCGCACTGTTTGCTCCAAACAACCTGAAATTGCTGTAAGAGGAGGGAGTAACGGTCAGCTGGTAACTTACATCTGCCTTGTTCAGAATGAGGTTGTAAAAATCGGTCTGGCCATTGCAGGTAATTACGTTGCTGGTTGAGCCACTGAAGCAGACAGATGCTGCACCGGATGTGGCTGCATTGCCAAGCGGAGGAAAAAGATTGTAAACAGGGTAAGTTAAATTCGTAAACCGTACAGTTCCGTTATTGATAAAATCACCATAGATGTTCACCCGGTGAAACTGAGCATAGTAATTGATAAAGGGATAAGATCCACCCGCAGCCACCCCAGAGGGATTGGTCGTAGTATTGGTGGAACCCTGGCCTACAGCTATAGTTGCTCCTGAACTAACATTTACGCTGCCATTTATAGTCAAAACAAGAGCTGTTGTGGAGGTATTGTTATTGATCTGAAATGTCCCGCTTACCACATTCAGGTTTCCGTTCAGCGTAATGTTGCTGAGCTGGGTAGCGATAAAACTTACTGTATTTATAGTCAAATTATTATAGGTGGAAACAGCAGGCAGTGTAAAATTTGCAGCGTTGTAATATTCAACTGTTCCGCCTCCTGAAGCACATAGATTGTTTGTCGCAACGGATGGGAAATTAACCGAGGCCAATTCTAATGTGCCCTGGCCGGCAAGTGTTGAAAATCCGGAGGTGAATGAAAAGGTGCTCAGGTCAAGAAAGGCTCCGCTGTTTATTGATACGCTCAGGGTTGTAGTGGCAATGTTGGTTGAAATGGAAACGGTCCGGTTAGACAAAATAATTACATTGCTGCCATTGCCGGGAACAGTTGCGCCAACCTGCGTTGTTCCGCTTGGATCAGAAGTCCAGGTCGAAGCTGCATTCCAGTCTCCTGTCTGGTAAGAATAATAAGTAGTTTGAGAATACCCCCTTAGTGAAAATGCCCCTGATAAAACAAAAAGCAACAAGGCTACGGTTTTAGCCATGACTTTTTCTCCTGTTGATAACATATAGCAAATTTAATTCAATTAAGCTCTATTTCTACGTTTAATCCACTGAAATTGTTACACAAATCTCCCGATATCCACTTCTTTCAGCAAACCCCTCCCTGTTGATAAAAAATCAGCCATATGCGTTGCAAACCAGGGAGCCAGCAGGGTTCCTTTTGTACCCAGTCCGTTAAAAACAGTTAAGACCACGTTTTCGGGATGGGCGCCAAGGATGGGTCTGCGGTCAGCAACAGTCGGTCGAACACCGGCCTGCTGATCAATTACTGTGTATGGAACCTTAAGTATCTTGGTAAGTTTTTCGCACAGTTCAGCTTTGCCCTTTTCAGTGGTGTTTTCGGTAAGGTCTTCCCAATTATGTGTTGATCCCACTTTGTAGGTGCCTTCCCCAAACGGCACTACAAATACGCCTTTTACCAGAAATTGGTCTTTCAGCGACAGCTTGCATCTGATGGTCAGGATTTCACCTTTGCTGAGCTTAAATTTCATCCAGCTGAACCAGGGGTTTTCGCTGGCACGAAAACCCTGGCAAAAAATAATCTTTTTTGCACGAAGGCCTTTGTATTCAACCGATTCAGAGCCCACCCGAAGCCTCGCGTAATCGAAGCGCTCATCACTTAGCCTATTGCTGCTTTTAAGGTAATCCCGATAGAGCAAAAGCATTTTTTTCACGTCCACATTTCCGCTTTTGAAAACAAAACCGACTCCGAACGGACTGTTTATTTCATCCGGTAAAAAAGGAGTTGTGATGTTTTCACTCAGGTATGGTTTAAGAACCGGGTCCAGGGCCTTTTTCAGCCAGAAATCTCTCTCGTTTTCTTCAAAAATTATTTTTACAAGTTCCTTTTTGTAATAAAAACGCGCATTTAGTTTGCGCTCCATTTCGCTATAAAAAGTCTCGGCTACAGGCAAGAGCTCGTCTATCATCCAGCTTCTGTTGAGACGCTTGAAAACCATGGGATTGAACAGTCCGGCCGAAACTTTGGAAGAAGAGGAAAAATTCCAATCGTCTATCACATGGATTTTCAGATCCCTCTTAATAAGCGTTTCGGCCATAGCCGTTCCGGCAATTCCTTGTCCTACGATCAGGTAATCCAATTCAGGCATTTTGGGGACAAAGTTAACAAGTCAGCGTAAGTATCTTTACCTTGCATTCGAAATACGATCATGGAAAACCAAAGACCTCTGCTTACAATCGGACGAAGAGAGACTGTTTCTTTCCCGGATCTGGGCCTTGACGAGATTGATGCGAAGGTTGATACGGGGGCCTACAGCACAGCCCTGCATTGTCAGAACATTGAGCTGAAAAAATCAAACGGGAAAAACCTGCTTTGTTTTAAACTGCTTGACCCCAGCCACCCCGAATACAATGAGCAGTTGATTTGCTTCGAATCGTTCAATCAAAAAGGCGTACGCAATTCATCCGGAGACCTTGAAATGCGTTACGTAATTAAAACACGGATTAAAATCGGACGTAAAATTGTTAAAACTTCAATATCTTTAACTGATCGCGGAAGCATGCGCTACCCGGTACTGATCGGCAGGAAACTGCTTAAAAACCGGTTTGTTGTGGACGTGACCGAAACCTATTTGCTGAACAGAAAAAAATAATTTACCCTATTTACGAATGAAAATTGTACTCTTATCGCGAAACCCCCGCCTGTATTCGACTAAGCGCCTGATTGAAGCCGGGGAACAGCGCGGACACGAAATGCTGGTTCTTGACCACATGAAATGCGTTTTGGTTATTGAACAGGGACGTCCTCACATTTTTTATCACGGCAAAGAAGTAATAGGAGTAGGGTCTGTGATCCCGCGTATCGGGGCATCAGCTACTTTTTACGGAAGCGCCGTCGTGCGTCAGTTTGAAATGATGAAAATATTTACTGCCGTAGAGTCCCAGGCGCTGATGCGTTCGAGGGACAAACTACGCAGTCTTCAGCTTTTAGCCCGCGCGGGACTGGGAATGCCCAAGACTTCTTTTGCCTATAGTTCGAATGACATGGACAATATTATCAATCAGGTAGGGGGTGCACCGGTCGTTATCAAGTTGCTGGAAGGAACGCAGGGGATCGGGGTCATACTGGCAGAGACCCACAAGGTGGCTTCTGCTGTCATTGAAGGCTTTCTTAGTCTGGAGGCCAACATTCTGGTGCAGGAATTTATCAAAGAAGCAAAAGGCGCGGATATCCGCGCCTTTATAGTAGACGGCCAGGTGGTTGGCGCCATGAAGCGCCAGGGGGCAGAGGGCGAATTCAGATCCAATCTTCACCGGGGCGGAAAAGCAACCCTGATCAAACTTACTGCCGAAGAAAAAGCAACTGCCATCAAAGCGGCAAAGAAACTAGGCCTGGGGATTGCCGGAGTGGACATGCTTCAGTCTGCAAGAGGGCCACTCATTATGGAAGTAAATTCTTCACCTGGTCTGGAAGGTATTGAAGGCGCAACAGGGGTCGACATTGCGGGCAAAATAATTGAATACGTGGAGCGCAATGAGTTTCAGTAAAAATAACGATTAGCCATGCCTGCGGCAGGCAGACATTAGCCATCAGGGATGAGCAAGGAATTTTCAACAATCACAATTAACGGGACACGTATTTTGCCGGGTGAGAACAAAACAGTTGTTTTCAGCACGCACGAGTTGCCCAGTCAGAATCTTATTGAAACACCGGCCTATGTTTTTCGTTCGGAAAAAAAGGGGCCGGTGGTATTGCTATGTGCAGGAATGCACGGAGAGGAACTAAACGGCGTTGAAATCATCCGCCAACTCCTCAAACATCCGGCAATCGCAAAACCGCTCTGCGGAACAATCATTGCCATACCCGTATTTAATATTGTGTCCTTTCTTTTCAGTCAGCGCGATCTGCCTGATGGGAGGGACCTCAACCGTTGTTTTCCGGGGAGTAAAAGCGGTTCGCTCGGCAGCCGGATTGCTCATGACATTATGCACAACATTGTTCCAGTGATTGATTTTGGAATTGATTTCCATACCGGGGGTGCGCGAATAAACAACTACCCTCAGCTGCGCTGCGTATTTGATGATCCCCGCAATCTGGAGCTTGCTAAATTGTTTGCACCTCCCTTTATTATCAATTCGCCCTACAGGGAAGGGTCGTTGAGAATGGAGGCTTCCAGGTTGGGCAAACAGATTCTGGTATTTGAGGCCGGGGAGTCTCTCCGGTTTAACAACACCGCCATAAACGAAGGTTTTACAGGTTGCCTGCGCATCCTGAAAAATCTGGAAATGATAAAAGCTCAATTGCCGCAATCGCATACCATAGTTATTGGAAGGGACAAGTGGATAAGAGCTTCCGAGGCAGGGCTTTTTCGAACGCCCAAAAAATTCGGCTCCTTTTTCGAAAAAGATGAGTTAATCTGAACGATATCTGATCCCTATAATAAGAATGAAATAACACTTCGGGCTCCAGAAGATGGTTTTATTATCGGCATAAACAACAAGCCGGTCGTTCATGTGGGAGAGGCCCTTCTTCACATTGGCATGGAAAAATGACCCTGAAATAACTGAATCCCCGTTGCAAAGTAAATTCACAATTATATAATTCTGATAATACACTAGTTTTGTATATTCGTCGGCTATGAATTTGAACATGCGGTCTGTATTCTTCCATTGGTCGATCCTATTGATCGCCTGTGCGCCTGCCTGGTCTCAAACTAAAAATTCAAAAGCCCGGATTTCAGATAAAGATGCCTGCCTTGCCATTGTTGGCTATTTCGATAAACTCCCTGCTGTTAAAGCCGTAAAAGTGGAACTTTTCCTGGGCTCAGAGCTCATTGATTCGGTTAAGACAAAAACCAACAGAGATTTCAGATTTGTACTTCTTCGCAACAAGCGTTATTCCCTTCATATTACGGCACCCGGTTATTACTCCCGTTTTTTAACCATTAACACCGATCTGGCTGACAACATCAACACCAACCCGCTTTTTGTTTTCGAATTTGACCTGCAACTGATTCAGGAAATGCAGGGGGTAGATGATTTCTACCTTGATTTCCCGATAGCCAGCATTTCGTTTGATCAGAAATTAAAGGCCTTTAATTTCAGCAAGAAATATACCGAAGCCATGCAGAAAGAAGTGAAGAAAGCGGAGACGCAGAACGGCCGGTAGAAAACCAATTATTTTTTAAGCGGCACAAAAGTGTACTTGGTTTTGATCAGTTCGGGGTCCTGGTATTCGTACTGCAGCTGATCTTTGGTCAGATTCAGAATTTTGAACCTGAATTTTTCCTTTCCGCCGTCAACATCAATTGTAACATTCGATTGGGGCTTGTCAAAACTCCATTTGCCGGTACGGGCAACACCGTCCATAGTTAAAAATGCTGTTCCGTCCAGAATAAAAGTGACTCCGTCGTTTTTTTGTTTTTCGGAAGGTTTATTGACTGTGCCAAACACATCCACAACGGAAAGGGTCCATGCTTTACAGAGCAGCGTGTCTTTTTGATTTGCTGCGGAAAGGATTGCACCGGGTCTTGGCACGGCTGTTTGCGGAACTTTTTGCTGGGCTATGGACATAGCGGAAATCAGGAGAAGGACTGAACAGATTGTTTTTTGCATCATTGGTTATTTACCGTATAAATTTAAACTTTAAATTAATAGTTCGCCAAACAGGCGTTTTCCTTTTTTCGCATTTTTGCTTTTTCTGAAACCGTTTTATCGGAATACCCCAGCAGGTGCAAAATACCGTGAATCATAACTCTCCTGAGCTCTTCGTCAAAGTTATGGCCCAGTTCTTTAGCGTTTTCCATTACCCGATCCAGGCTGATCAAAAGGTCCCCCGAAATAATACGAACGTTTTTATTCTTTTCAGAAGGCGTCGAATAATCAAAACTAAGAATATCTGTATAATAATCGTGCTTTAGAAATTTTTTATTCATTTCCAGCAAATGTCCGTCCGTACAAAAAACAAAACAGAGTGTGCCTCCGGCTTGTTTCTCGGTTTGAATTGTTGTCCGAATCCAGTTTTGGATTCGTTTTTTATCTTTTAAAAAAAAATTTACTTTTTCGCAGATAAATGTTATGCTGCACGTATTTATCATTGTCTGCGGGGTTTTTTGATTGTCTATTTCAACCCTGTCCTTTCCTTCCAGATTTCATTGAAGGATTTGGGCGCAACAGCGGGAAGAGTTCTGCGGTCGCCCCAGGTCTTCTTAAAAAATTGCCTGAGCAGAAAATTCTTGGCTTTGGCTCCTCCTCTTTCCATGGTCTTGCGTTTAAGCATAGCCGATTTCCATGCGTACCACATGAGGTCCTCCGATTTTGATTTGTGTCCTTCCTGAACAAAATCTTTGCGGTTCAGCAACAGCAAATTGTGCAAATCAATTTTCACAGGACAAACTTCAGAACATTTGCCGCAAAGGCTGGAGGCAAAGCTCAGGTGTTTGAATTTATCCACTCCGTTTAACCACGGACTGATTACCGAACCAATAGGGCCGCTGTAGGTTGTTCCATACGCATGGCCGCCGACACTTTTATAAATCGGACATCCGTTAAGGCAAGCTCCGCAACGAATACAAGACAAGGCCCTGCGCTGTTCCTTCTGAGCTAAAAGTTCGGTGCGCCCATTGTCCAAAAGAACAACGTACATTTCTTCGGGGCCATCCGTCTCTCCGGGCTGACGGGGTCCGCTGAGAATGGAGTTGTAGACCGTTAATTTCTGACCTGTTCCATGAGTAGACAGAAGTGACCAGAACAAATCCAGATCTGAAAGAGACGGAATAATTTTTTCTATTCCAACAACGGCAATGTGAACGTTGGGATGGGCAACCGAATTAAGTGCGTTGCCCTCATTTTCAGTAACGGCCACAGCCCCAATATCAGCAATAAGAAAATTTCCGCCGGTGACGCCGACTTCAGCCTGGGTGTATTTTTCCCTGAGCAAATTGCGCACAAACGCCACAATATCAGGCGGACTCCAGTTGGGGGGCGTGTTCTTCTTTTCATGAAAGGTTTTCGCCACATCCTCTTTTGACAGGTGCATGGCCGGCGTAACAATATGGTAGGGCGGTTCATCCCGGAGCTGAACAATGTATTCCCCAAGATCTGTTTCGATGCTTTCGACGCCCTGCTTTTCAAGTTCTTTATTGAGGTGAATTTCTTCGGTGGTCATCGACTTCGCTTTGACCACCGTTTTAGCATTGGCTTTTTTAACTATTTTATTGATCTCCCGAATAGCTTCCTGTGAATCCTGGGCCCAGATGACCTGACCGCCTCGTTTTTTAAACGCGCTTTCGAAATCGCAAAGGTAGCGTTCAAGATTTTCAATTCCTTTGTGTTTTAAAGCTGCGGCTCTGGTCTTTGCCAATTCAAGATTGCTGTATTGCCCTTTGCCTTCAGCAACTTTCTTATCGTATTGTCCGATATTGTACAGCAACTTCCTGTGGTGCTCAGCATCAAAGGTTTTGATTTCTGAATTTTCTAAAAATGCTTCCTGTTGATTCATGGGTATAGTGCTAGTTCATCTGTACGCGTTTCAATTTTCATTCTTGCCATCCGTTTTTATTCTGTCGTTTCTGGCGGCCAGCTCCCACGCCGTTAAAAATACAAGCCGGGTACGTTTGCAGAGCAACTCAAAATTAATTTTATCGGTACGGTCTGTTTCCCTGTGATAATCGGCATGTGTTCCGTTAAAGTAAAAGATTACAGGAATGCCCTGTTTTACAAAGTTATACTGATCGGAACGATAATAATAATGATGGGGGTCATCTTTGCTGTTATAGGTATAATCAAGGCTTAATTTACAATAACCCGAATTCGCCTCTTCGTTTATCCGATGAAGCTCAAGACTCATTTTATCCGAGCCTATAACATACACATAGCCTGCAGAATCCGGACTTTCTTTATGCCGGTCATCAATCCGTCCGATCATATCGATATTCAGATCTGCCACGGTACTCGTCAATGGGTAAACCGGATGTTCGACATAAAATTCAGAACCCAGCAGGCCTTTTTCTTCTCCTGAAAAAAGCAGGAATAATAAACTGCGCCGGGGACCATAACCTTGTTTTTGGGCCATGGAAAAAGCTGCTGCCAGCTCAATGACCGCTGCTGTTCCGGAGCCATCGTCATCGGCGCCATTAAAAATATGTCCGGCCCGGATTCCCAGATGGTCGTAATGCGCAGAAATAACAATCAGTTCGGTTTTAAGGTCTGATCCTTCTATATAACCCAGAACATTTTCAGACCAGGCCGTATTCTGTTTATCCTTGTCCAGGGGAAAGGACTGAAAATAACCGGTATCGTTTACGGCCGGTTGCAGCCCAAGGCTTTTGAATTGAAGGGAAATGTAATCTGCAGCGATCTTCTGCCCCCTTTTACCGCTTTCCCTTCCTTCCATTTCGTCCGACGCTATCCGGGTCAGGACTATTCTGAGTTTCTCTTTTGTAATACCATCGGCAAAACGCTTTCTTACAGTGTCCTGGGTTTGCGCTAAAACGCAAACCGGAAGTATCAGAAAACAAACCTTAAACAAAGGCCGGATTGATTTTAACACCCTTCGCCGATTTTATTCACTCGTTCTGTGTGCCTACCCCCTTCAAACACAGTTGAGAAAAAAACATCCACGCAGGCCTTTGCCTCCAAACTATCAATAAACCGCGCAGGCAGTGCCATTATATTCGCATCGTTGTGCTGGCGCGCCAATACCGCAATTTCCCTGTTCCAGCAAAGTGCCGATCGTACTCCTTTGTGTTTGTTTGCTGTCATATTAATGCCGTTTCCCGAACCGCAAATTAACAAACCGAAATCCACCTCTTTTGATTCCACCAGATTTGCAACACGGTGTGCAAAATCCGGGTAATCACATCGTTCGGTTGAAAAAGTACCGGCATCCTTCAGATCCCATTCTTTTTCAAGCATATACTTCTTAAGCTCTTCTTTTAATTCAAAACCGGCATGATCGCAACCTATACCAATTTTTAATCTGTCGATTTTAGTTGTTGTACCCATACTGTAAAAGTCCTCAATATTGGAGGACATTCTCGATTCTTATTGTTAATTTTATCAACAGGAGAGGTGTGAATAGGCTGTAATTTGTGTTGGTAGATTCTCCTCAAATTTATTTTGTTTATTACTGATTTATAGCAAGCAATGACTCTAACGGATAAATTGAAATTTGACCAGCTGATTTTACATTCAATGATGAACATGTTGTAAGACCATTTTTACCTGATTCTAATAACTTCTAACTGCTGTTAACTCTTTTACACTTTTTATCATAAATGTTAATACTTTACTAATCAATCAGATACACCTAAATAAAAAGTTAATAAAAGAAGACAAACGCTAATAACTATCAAAAAACTATTTTGTTCCATTTTTTATCAACCGTATTAACACTACTACATCATCATTATACTTTTTCTTATTTTAAAAATAAATAAATAATGCAGGGACAACTGTTAAAAGAAAAAGGATTTTTGGATATCGCTCCAGACCCCTGTTTGGATTTATTTGCGGAGATTAGCAAACTCAAAAAAGAAAAAAATGCAATTGTACTTGCGCATTATTACCAGGATCCGGATATTCAGGATTGCGCTGATTTTATCGGAGATAGTCTTGGGTTATCGCAGGAAGCTTCTAAAACAGGGGCTTCCATCATTGTTTTTGCAGGTGTGCATTTTATGGCTGAAACAGCAAAAATTCTTTCGCCGGAAAAAAAAGTTTTACTTCCCGATCTGCGGGCGGGTTGTTCCCTTGCCGATTCCTGTTCGAAAGAAAAATTTTCAGCTTTTATTCAGGACCATCCCGATCATGTTGTTGTTTCCTACATCAACTGTTCAGCAGAAGTGAAAGCGATGACAGACATTGTTGTAACGTCGAGTAATGCTGAAAAAATAGTGAACAGTATACCCCGGAATAAAAAAATAATTTTTGCTCCCGATAAGCACCTGGGAAGCTGGATATCAAAACGAACTGGCCGCGAAATGCTTTTATGGGACGGTTCGTGTATGGTTCACGAATTATTTTCAAAAGAAAAGATACTACAGATCAGGGATAAAAATCCGGATGCAAAATTAATTGCACATCCTGAATGCGAGAGTAGTTTGCTGGAACTGGCAGATTATATAGGAAGTACGACGGCCTTATTAAAGTATACGGAAGAAAATAGTTCCACGGTATTTATTGTAGCAACCGAATCCGGTATTTTGCACCAGATGCAGAAAAAAAATCCGTCGAAGACATTTATACCAGCCCCACCTTCTTCGAATTGTGCATGCAACGATTGCCCGCATATGAAATTAAACACTCTGGAAAAGGTATACACCTGTCTGAAATACGAGCAACCTGAAATCCTTCTGTCTGAAGAGCTGATCAAAAAAGCAAGAACATCCATAGTACGAATGTTAGAATTGAGTTGACGAATGCGTAAAATAATACTATTCATTTTTTTATCAAACCTTGCCTGGTCCTGTACCTTAAAGGCGCAAACTCAGACCGGCAAAGACACAACGGGTTATACCCGGTTTTACTACGAAACAAAAAACGTTTCCAGCGAAGGTATTATCAGGGATGGTAAACCGGATGGCTATTGGAAAACCTATTATGAAAACGGAAAATTAAAATCAGAAGGAAACCGGAAAAATTTTGTTCTGGACAGCACCTGGAAATTTTACAATGACCAGGGTATCCTTGTACTGGAATATCAATATGGCAACGGCAAAAAAAACGGACATCGGACAACGTTTGATGCAAAGGAAAAATTTATGCTTTCGCAGGAGAATTATGCTGACGACGTGAAGCAGGGTTCGACACTTCTGTTTTACAAAAACGGGAAGCAAAAGCAGCTGATTCCCTTTAAAGACGGACGGGAAGAAGGATTGGGATACGAGTACGACACAACCGGTGTAATTATAAGCATCGTCGAATACCGCGCCGGGTTCATAAAAAGGCAGGAAAAAATAAACAGGAGAGACCAGCAGGGTTTAAAACAAGGAGTGTGGAAAGAGTTTTATCCAACGGGCACTTTAAAAAATGAATGTACCTTCTCAGACGATCTTCGAAACGGATACCTGAAAGAATACGCACCAAACGGAAACCTGCTCAACACTACAAAATACGTAGCTGGAAAAGTCATTGAAAATGCCCCGGAACTGGCAAAGCTGGATACGCGCACAGAGTATTACGAAGGCGGGATAATTAAATCAAGCGGAACCTATAAAAACGGAGTTCCGGAGGGAACTTTCAGGGAATTTTCGCTTGAAGGGAAAATAACCGATTCTAAATTATTCAAAGAAGGAGTTTTGGTTGCCGAAGGAATTTTTGACGAGGCAGACAAAGAACAGGGCCCCTGGAAAGAATACCATCCCAATGGGCAGGTAAAGGCTCAGGGCGAATACAAGGACGGAAAACGAATAGGGGAGTGGTCTTTTTATTATCCCAACGGAAAACTGGAACAAAAGGGCAACTACGACAAAAAAGGACAGGCGCAGAATGAATGGAAATGGTATTACGATAACGGTACGCTTCTTCGGGAAGAAAGCTATCTCAATAATTTACTGGATGGGCCGACTACCGAGTATGACGAGAATGGAAAGGTGGTTACCAAAGGTCAATATACGGACGGACAAAAAGAGGGAGAATGGGAATACGAAATGGGAGATTACCGCGAAACGGGTACGTATAAAGCCGATCGGAGAGACGGAGCCTGGAAACATTATTATACGCCGGGCGGTAAATTGCGTTTTGAAGGGAATTTTGTAGACGGAAACCCGGATGGCAAACACGTATACTATTATCCCAACGGCAAAATTAAGGAAGAGGGAAAATTCATTGTCGGCCGAAAAGACGGCAACTGGGAATATTATAATGAAGACGGAATAAAGCAACTCACCATCTTATACAAAGACGATGTGGAACTCAAATTTGACGGAGTGAAAGTAAAGCCTACCCAGGAGGATACCGAAAAAAAATAATTCATGCTTTCCGACAACGTCTTTTTGCCCGCTCCGGCTGATTTATGGAACTCATTTTATTTGCGTTCAGAAAATCAAATTCTCGTTATTGATAAAAACGGAATAATTCTGGATACCAATTATATTCACCAGGGATTGATCCGGGCTTCCGCACTTATTGGAAAATGCGCTTTCGATTTTATTTCTGAAGTTTCGAAGGAAACCTATATCAATACTGTAAAGCGGATTTTTGAAACCGGAAAATCTGAAACTATTGAGTTAATGGGCCATGGCCCGGATTCAAGAATATACTGGTACAAAAGTATTTTGTTTCCATCGGTGAAGGACAACATGGTAAACAGTGTTATTGTGCTCATAAACAATATCACAGCCAAAAAGGAACTCGAAGAGCGGTATCAGAAATTTTCCATTGCCTCAACGGAGGGCATCGTTGTTCTTGAAAAACACCTGATCAAAGAGGTTAACGGTGCAGCCATGAAAATTTTGGGGTATGAGGAACAGGAACTTATAGGGAAAGTGGCGGCTGAATTAATTTATCAGGAAGACTATAAAAACATTATTGAAGCAACAGAATTCAAACCTGAAAATACGTATGAAGTAAGGGTTGTTACCAAAAGCGGTACAACCATTGAATGTGAAGTCAAGGCACAAACAATTAACTACAAAGGACATTCTGCCAGAGTTATCACATTCAAGGATATTTCCAAACGGAGAAAGGCCGAACAACTGGCCCGGTTGAATGAAGAACGATTCAGAAGATTGTCCGAGGCTTCCTTTGAAACGGTTTTAATTCATGAGGCTGGAAAAATTGTGGATTTCAACCAGACCTGTGTTAATATGTTCGGCTATTTAGCGGAAGAATTGCTTACCATGGAGGCGTTTGATCTCGGAATCGAGGAAGAAAAAGAATTTTTGCAGCAACAAGTTCGTCTCGGGGTTGAGACGCCTTACGAAGCTGTCGGAAAAAGAAAAGACGGCTCATTTTTTTTCGCAGAGATCAATGCAAAACAGCTGAACTACAACGGAAAAATAACCCGTGTTGTTTCCATACGGGATATTTCACTGCGAAAGGAATACGAGCACAAATTAAAGCAGGTAAAGGAGGATTATGAAAACCTGATCAGGCAATCTCCCGACGGTGTATTTATTCTGGACAAAAAGGGAAAGATTCTTTTCGCCAATCCAAGCGCGCACCGCATTGTTGGTCTTCATTCGGAGGAAGAAATAAAGGACAAAACCATTTTTAGTTTCACGCTTCCCAATCACCACAAACAAATAAGGGAAAGTGCGTTTTTATTGAGAGCGGGTTACGATTTGCCATTTGTTAAAATAAACGCCATTCGTACCGATGGTACATCGGTGGAAGTGGAATACAAACCGGTGCAGATTGATTATCAGGGAAAAGAATGCGTGCTTGTGGTGTACCACGATATTGATTTTCAGGAGCAACTGAACCGGGAAAAGAACCGGTATCGGATTTCAGAAGAAACCAATAAGGCCCTGAAAAAGGAGATTGAGCACCGGAAAAAAATAGAAGACAAACTTCAGCTGAGCAAGGAGGAATATAAAGAACAGTCGGCCAGGGTAAATTCAATAATTGAGAGCAGCTCTCACATCGTATGGACGGTTAATAAAAAAATTGAACTAACCTCTTTTAATGAAAATTTTGCCCGACACATAAAATCGGTATATGGTATCCGGCCTTCGAAGATGGATTCGCTTAACAAGGGAAAATTTGTATACAACAGGGAATACTTTTCTTTTTTAAATGATAAATTTAAGATCGCTTTTGTCGGAAAGTCCCAGCATTTCGAAACAAATATTAAAGACAGGAAAAAAGAAAGCATCTGGCTGGAAATTTTCCTGAATCCTATTTTCGATCTCCAGGGTGACGTTCAGGAGGTTTCGGGCATTGCACATGACATCACCGAAAAGAAACTGGCGGAAGACCGGATAAAGCAATCCCTGAAGGAAAAAGAAGTTCTTCTTCAGGAAGTTCACCACCGGGTTAAAAACAATCTTCAGGTGATATCCAGTATACTTAACCTTCAATCGTCTTACGTTTCAGATAAAAAGACGATCGATTTGCTTAAAGAAAGTCAAAACCGAATTAAGTCGATGTCTTTTATACACGAAAGTCTGTATCAAACCAAGGATTTTACAAGTGTTAATTTTCCGGAGTACGTGAACAACATTGCAAACAATCTTCTTCTATCCTATGTACCCAAGGGAAAAAAAATAAATCTCAAACAGGAAATAGATGCTGTTTTTCTTAACTTAGATCTCGCAATTCCATGCGGATTGATCATCAATGAAATACTGTCCAATGCTCTGAAGTATGCGTTCGGGAAAAGTAAAAGGGGAGAGTTGAGTATTTCGATCAAAGCGGACAGAAAAGAAAATGTAAAAATGGTAATTGCCGATAATGGTGTCGGACTTCCCCCATGGATTGGATTACCGGAATACCCAAAGCCTGGGCCTTCAACTGGTTGTAGTTTTGGTAAGTCAAATCAAAGGAAAGATTGCTTACAAGTACGAAAAAGGAGCTAGCTTTACGATCACATTCAATAAAAACAATTTAAAACAAAAAGAACATGTCAAAACCAAGCGTATTAGTCGTTGAGGACGAAAGCATCGTTGCTAAAGACATACAAAACAGCTTGAAAAAATTAGGGTATTCGGTATTCGGATCAAGCCCGAGCGGAGAACAGGCTCTTAAACTTATTGAAGAAAATCAACCCGATGTTGTGTTGATGGATATTATGCTGAAAGGATCCATTGATGGTATTGAAACGGCGAGGCAAATCAAGGAAAAGTATGAGATTCCTGTAATTTTTCTCACTGCCTACGCTGATGAAAGTACGCTGAACAAAGCAAAGATTACCGAACCTCATGGCTATATTATCAAGCCTTTCAAGGAAATAGATTTGCACACGGCTATTGAAATGGCTATTTATAAACACGGCAAGGAAAAAGACGTAAAGAAGGAACGGGACATGCTTTATTCGCTTGTCGAAGGCAGAGAGAGCGATAATTCTGTTGTGTTCGTTAAGTCGAATTCTAAAATGGTGAAGATTCGCACCAAGGATATTTATTTCGTCGAGGCCTTAAAAGACTATGTGATCATCAATACGGCCAATGCGCGCTATACGGTTCTTTCCACTATGAAGAACATTGATGAAAAATTGTCTAAGAAAGATTTTATACGCGTTCACCGGTCCTTCATCGTGCTCATTGATAAAATTGTTGCCATTGACCACAATGTTTTACTGATGGAAGACGACAAAAAAGAAATTCCAATAGGGGGATCTTATAAGGACGAACTGGTCAGCAGGCTCAATATGCTGTAAAATTGACCCAAGCAGAGGTTAAACTTCAAAGCCCCATTCATCTTTGAAGTTGGGGCCTTTACCGTCCTTTTTGTCGGGGGATTTGACTCCTTTGTTTTTTCCGGGATTTGGTTTTTGGGACGAATGCTTTGGAAAATCGGTCTTGTTTTCAGCCGGTGTTTTTTTCGAGTTTCTCAACCAGCGCAAAGTCCAGTTGCTTTTTTTATAAGGTTGGCTCCTTTAATTTCAATGCGAAGAGGGTCACCTAATCTCAGTGTTCGTTTGGACCTTCGGCCGACCAGGCAGTAATTGTCTTCGTCAAAATAGTAGTTGTCGTCTTTAATATCGCGGATACGAACCATGCCTTCGCAGTGATTCTCAGTTAATTCAACGAAGATTCCCCATTCGGTGACACCCGAAATCATTCCCTCGAACTGTTCGCCTACCCGGTCCTGTAAAAACTGAACCTGTTTGTATTTTATGGAGGAGCGCTCTGCATCGGCAGCCAGCTTTTCCATATCCGAAGAGTGTTTGCAGGCCAGCTCAAGCTCATCTGCATCGACAGCTTTGCCGTTATCCAGATAATGCTGAAGCAAACGATGCACCATCATGTCGGGATAGCGGCGAATAGGGGAAGTAAAGTGGGTGTAGTACTGAAACCCCAGACCGTAATGGCCGATGTTTTTTGTGGAATACACCGCCTTTGCCATCGTGCGGATGGTTAATAAAGAAATGACATTTGCTTCGCTTTTGCCTTCGACATCCTTGAGCAATTTGTTCAGTGAATCAACGGTGGCCTTGTCTCCTTTCAGGTTTATTTTATATCCGAATTTTTCAATAAATCCTCCGAGGTCTGCCAGCTTATCTTCGTTGGGCTTGGCGTGAATTCTGTACACAAAAGGCAATTCAGGCCCTCCACCCTGTCCGCTGTTCGCTATTCGCTGTTCGCTCTTACTTCCCCGATCCCCAATGAAAGCAGCCACTTTCCTGTTCGCCAGCAACATAAAATCCTCAATAAGCTGATTGGAGTCTTTCATTTGCTTAAAGTAAACTCCTGTGGGATTACCGACTTCATCCAGATGGAATTTAACTTCGCTTTTCTCAAAGGCAATGCTTCCTTTGCTCATACGTTCGCCCCGCAATTTTTTCGCGAGCCTGTTCAGTGTCAGCAATTCCTGGCTAAAGTCCCCGGCCTTACCTTCCAGAATTTCCTGTGCTTCTTCGTACGAATAGCGGCGGTCAGAATGTATGATGGTTCGTCCGAACCACTGTGACTCAATGCCGGCCTCCTCGTTCATTTCAAATACGGCGGAGAAGCAAAGTTTGTCTTCCTTCGGACGAAGGGAGCAAACATTGTTGGATAATATTTCAGGGAGCATCGGAACGACTCTGTCTACCAGGTAAACCGAGGTAGCCCTGGAAAGGGCTTCCTGGTCAATGATTGATTTTTCCTTTACATAATGCGTCACATCAGCAATGTGTATCCCGATTTCCCAATTTTCGTTTTTCAATTTCCGGATGGACAGGGCATCGTCAAAATCTTTTGCATCCACCGGATCGATGGTAAAGGTTGTAACGGTTCTGAAATCTCTGCGACCTGCAATTTCTTTTGCTGATATTTCTGTCGGAATTGTTTCTGATCTTTTTTCAACGTCCTTGGGAAAAGAATACGGAAGACCGAATTCAGCAAGGATGGCATGCATCTCTGTAGTATTTTCGCCTGCATTGCCAAGCACGTCTATAATTTCACCTATTGGGTTTACGGCGTTTTTGGGCCATTCGGTGATGCGCGCAATTGCTTTCTGGCCATCTTTTGCACCCTTCAGTTTATCCAGGGGAATGTATATGTCGACTCCGGTTTTTGCACTCGAGGGAACCAAAAAAGCAAAGCGTTCGGAAAGCTGAATGGTTCCCACAAATTCGCTTCTTGCGCGTTTTACAATCTCCACCAGTTCTCCTTCGTGTTTGCCACTGCTTCGATCGGGAAATAAAGCTATTTTAACCGTATCGCCCTGCAGCAGGCCCTTCGCAAATTTAGGAGCGAGGTACACATCGTTTTCCAATTCATCGCTTACTACATAAGCAGAACCCGAAAGAGTCATATCCACTTTTCCGGTAATTGTTCTGCGCGACCCTCTTTTGGTTCTGAATTTTCCCCGTTCAGGCTCTTCTATCAGTTCTTTTTTCAGCAATTCCTCAAGCAGAATTGCAATTTGCTGACGCTGATCCTGGGCTGTAATTCCCAGGGCAGCTGCTACCTGCTTATAATTGTAGAGCTTGCCTGGATTTTTCTTAAGCAAGGTCAGTACATCTTCGAACAAGTAAACCTTGTTTGATTTATTTTTGGATTTTCGGGACATTTAGAAGGTTAACAGTCTGAATTCGGCTGTAGTTAATTGGGCATAGCGCTCTCCTGAAGCGAAGGAATCAAGGTCTTCTTCTTTGTAATACCAGACAAAGGTTACCTTATTCTCAGGATTTTCTTTTTGGATTTTTTCAAAGCCCCAGAAAATATTCAGGAGGTATTTGGCAGTTGAGGAATTAAAATAATCCAGTTTAAAGGAGACTTCAGTGAAAGCATTCGGCGTCTTTGCATACTCGTCGATCCATTCGAGTATGGGATTGTAAAATTTTGCAGGATTTTCAGGATGAGAAGAACCGCTGAATTCAAAACAATTCGCAGAGGGGTCTAAAACAACCTTTGGGGAATTATCCGTCTCCTTAATAATTAAATTCAGCATTTACATGTATTCTCTGAAGAAGCATAAAATTAAACAGATTTTCGACATGCAATGAAATACCGGCCCTTTTGTTTTTAAAGTAAATTACCAAGTAAAACGGCCAATTCATCCTGGCTAAGGTCTCTCCAGGCTCCTGTTTTCAGTTTCCCAAGCTCTATGTTCATAACTCTGATACGCTGTAATTTAATGACCTGATAGTCGTAGGCGGCACACATTCTTCTGATTTGCCGGTTGAGCCCCTGCTTGAGAACAATGCGGAATATTCGCCTGGTGTTGGGTTCCGGACGAACTCTGCAGGGTTTTGTCTTTTCACCCTGCAGGCTAATGCCTTCGGCTATTTCTTTCAGAAACCTGTTTCGCACGGGTAAATTGAGCGTTACAATGTATTCTTTTTCGTGTCCGAACTTAGGGTTGGTTATTTTATCAATGATGGATGCATTATTGGTAAGCAAAATAAGTCCTTCTGTATTTTTATCCAAACGCCCCACCGGCAAAATTTTTTCAGGATGACCGACTGCATCTATAATGTTGTGATCGGTTTTTTCGGTAGTGCAAACAATACCTTTAGGCTTATTGTAGGCAATGTAAACAAGGTTGGAAGATTCTCCGGACATGCTAAAGCTTTCTGTTTTCCTTTACCCATTCACGGATGTAATTGACCACTTCCCCGGTGTCGGTTCCCGGAGGGAAAAGTTTGCCGACTCCTATCTCATTGAGTTTTTTTCATGTCGTCATCCGGAATTATTCCTCCTCCGGTCAGAAGTACATCTTTCAGGTCCTTTTCTTTCATCAACTGTAGCAATTTTGGGAAAACAGTATTGTGAGCGCCTGAAAGGATACTTACGCCTATAGCATCTACGTCCTCCTGCAATGCGGCATTAACAACCATTTCGGGAGTCTGTCTTAAACCGGTGTAAATGACCTCCATACCGGCATCTCTCAGGAAAGAAGCAATTACCTTTGCACCTCTGTCGTGGCCGTCCAGACCTACTTTGGCAACTAAAACACGTATGGGCCTGTTCATTTTATTAAAAGTAGCGATTTTTTTTGGTGATTCTCGTCATAAAAGTATCTTTGCACCTGATTTAATCCTAAAACTTATAAAAATGGCAGACATTTCAACTCGCGTAAAATCAATCATTGTTGATAAATTGGGTGTAGACGAAAAAGAAGTTACACCTCAGGCAAGTTTTACAAACGATTTGGGTGCAGATTCCCTGGACACGGTTGAGCTGATAATGGAATTTGAAAAGGAATTCAATATTGCTATACCGGATGATCAGGCTGAAAAAATAAGTACTGTGGGAGAAGCAGTTACCTATATCGAAGCGAACATTAAGTAAATTATACAGATTACAGGCCTCCATCAGATCGAACAGGCAACCTGTTTTTATCCATGAAGAATTTAAAACGTGTTGTAGTTACCGGACTTGGTGCTATTACGCCTTTAGGAAATACAGTAGCTGATTATTGGGCCAATCTGTTGGCCGGAAAAAGCGGCGCTTCCGCCATAACCCGTTTCGATTCTTCTAAATTCAAGACCCGCTTTGCCTGTGAAGTAAAAGGATTTAAGCTGGACGAATATTTCGATCGCAAAGAAGGGCGAAAGCTTGATCCGTATTCTCAATACGGCATCGCTTCTGCCTCTCAGGCGTTTGAAGATGCCGGCCTGAAGGAATTCGCTTTCAACCCTGATCGGGTTGGAGTAATCTGGGGCTCGGGTATCGGAGGTCTGGAAACATTTTATGAAGAATGCTCGGCTTTCGCAAAAGGCGATGGCACACCCCGATTCAATCCGTTTTTTATTCCCAAAATGATTGCGGATATCTGCTCAGGACATATTTCGATTCGGTTCGGCTTGCGTGGACCGAACTTTACAACCTGTTCGGCGTGCGCCAGTTCGACCAATGCCATTATTGATTCCTTTAATTATATACGTCTTGGAATGGCAGACATTATTATTTCAGGGGGGTCTGAGGCTGCAGTAAATCCTGCCGGAATAGGCGGATTCAATGCCATGCACGCCCTGTCTGTCAGAAACGAATCTCCGGAAACGGCTTCCCGTCCATTTGATAAGGATCGTGACGGATTTGTCCTCGGGGAAGGAGCCGGTTGTATCATTCTGGAAGAATATGAGCACGCGCTTAAACGCGGCGTAAAAATTTACGCGGAGATCGGCGGCGGAGGTATGAGCGCAGATGCTTACCACATAACTGCTCCTCATCCCGAAGGGCTGGGAGCGCTGAACGTTATGCGTTCAGCCCTGCTTGACGCCGAAATGCAGGCTTCTGACATCGACTATGTAAATGTTCATGGGACTTCAACGCCCCTTGGTGACATTGCCGAAACAAAAGCTATTCTGGGTGTGTTTAATGAGCATGCCTATAAACTGAACATCAGTTCAACCAAATCCATGACTGGCCATTTGCTTGGAGCAGCAGGGGTTGTGGAAGCTATGGCATGCATTCTTTCGGTCCAGAACGACATCGTTCCTCCAACCATCAATCACTTTACAGACGATCCCGAACTTGACAACAAGTTAAACCTGACTTTCAATACTGCTCAGAAGCGTGTAGTAAGGGCTGCGTTAAGCAATACGTTCGGATTTGGAGGGCACAATGCTTCGGTTATCGTCAAGAAGTTCAAAGGCTGAATCCGGCCTTCAACCACCCTTCAGACAAAATCATACAGGTCTTTTTCGGCCATTTTATAATGGTTATTATAATGCGCATTAAAGGCACTTAATGGTTAGAATTCTAACCATTATAAAACCACTCAAAACAGACAGGGTCGCAAGTAACGCATAAAGTAACCCAGAGACTAGCATCAAGCGGCGTGGCATGAAATTCACTTTTTTTCGCCGAAGACCACCGAACGCACCCAGTTTTTACCCCAGTTTTCGATTTCTTCGGCATTCCAGAGTGAAGGATAAAAGATCCTTTTTTGAAAACGTGGAGGTAAGTATTTCTGCCAGTTGGTTCCGCCAGTTGCAGCAATATCTTCGGGATCTTTCTGAAGGTAGCGTACCGCTGATTTATAATGAGAAAGAGGCCAATTGACATTCACATTCAGGTCCAGCATTTTCAAGGCATCAATCAGTTGGCTGTTTTTCTGATCATTTTCGGTCAGCGATTTAAAGCGGGACCACAGGTTGTCCATCCTGCATTTTTTGGCCAGCTCAATGAGTTCATTCGAATATTTCAATTCAAATTGTTTGAGAGTCAGGGTTTTTTTTCCGGTGGACAGTTCGGTTGCTCCGGTTTTCCAGTAAATAAAATTGTACATCTGTTCGATCATCGTATCCGTAGGATAGCCCGTAAATCCGGAACGATGATCAGACAATACCAGGTTGATGAATTCGGTACAGTAAATTTCAATCATGCGGTATTGTCCGCTTTGAAATCCGCTTGCAGGCAACAAGGACATGCGGAACTTGTGAAACTGAGCCGGATCCATTCCCTCGACCATGATATCAAAAGAATCAATCAGCGCGTTCATGTAGCGATTGATGCGTCCAAGGCTCTTCAGCATGTCATCAGCGGTAAGTTTGTGGTTTTCAGAAAGCTGACGCAGTTCGTGCAGGGCCAGTTTAAAATGCAATTCGGTAATCTGGTGGTACATGATAAAGACCTGTTCATCAGGAATACTCGTCTTGGGGGTCTGAAGACTCAATAAAGTATCCAGGTGAATATAATCCCAATACGTCAGGTAATCCGCATACAGCAGTCCGTCCAGATAGGAAACCAGACTCTGGCCCATCGCTTCGTATTTTTCATCCAGTTTACGGATTCGCTCAATCAATTCGGGTTTTAATTCCATCATTCGGGCTTCAATTCGATCAGAATAAAAGTAACAATTTTCCCTTTGCTGCTGAATAGTTCTCTTCGTGTATCAGCAATTTCCTTTTTCTTTCCAGTCCGCCTGAATAACCGATCAATTTATTGTTGTTTCCAACAACGCGGTGGCAGGGAACAACAATGCTTAACAAATTTAATCCATTGGCTTTGCCGACAGCTCTTACCGCTTTTATATTACCAATACGCTTCGACAATTCAAGATAGCTGATTCGTTCACCAAATGGAATGTTTCGGAGTTCAGACCAGACCAGCTGCTGAAAGGCAGTTCCTTCCTGTTTCATGGGGAAATCAAATACCGTGCGTTTACCTTCAAAATAGTCGGCCAACTGACGGATGCAGGTTAAAATAGGCTGCGATAGAGATCGTTGGCTGAAGGCCAGGTGTTCTTCCTGCGCAAGTTCTGTTTCGGTATCCGCAAACAGGATGCTTGAAACGTACTCAGCTGTGCCTGTAATTTTAATCAGTCCGATCGGGGAGTTATAGTACGCCTCCATTTTATTCTGGGTTTGTCAGATTTATTTCAGTTTTGCCAGGGGATTCGCAAGATTTTCATAACTCTGCAAATCCATTTTTACCGACCCGACAAGAATTTTTGCCTGGACCCGGACAGGGATGCGGTTCGCATCGTCGCTGATCCAGGCGATGAGGTCTTCGGAGCGTTTAAAAATACGTCCTTTCTGTAAAATGGGGCAAAAGCGTATGCAGGCGATGCGTCCAAGGGTTGTGGATATCGTATCCCTGCCCATGTAACGTATTTTGATGGTAAAGACTTCTTTGTCTATAAAACTGTTAATGCTGAATACCTCCCCGATTTTTGCATGATCGTAATTCAAACAGCGTGCGAAATAAAAGGCAGAAGTCATGTCCTGGCAATTTTCGGGAATATCGTAGCTGAGGTTGTTACCGGTGTCGACCTTTTTCTTAGATGGATTAAAAATATAATCCTGGTGAATTAAAAATCCTCCTTCGTTCACCCGGCGGATAAAAATCCAGGGTGTCAGGGATTCTTCGTCGACATAGCTCTCGTAGCGATCGCGGACTTTAAAAAAAAGATCAAATGTTTTGTTGCTTTCTCCGGTACCGACAAAGTGAAAGGTTTTGCGTCCTCCGACTTCACGCGTTTCGTTCTCCACTTTAATTTTCACCCAACCCGCATCCACCCATCCGTAATGCATCCGGTAATTCAGAACCTCACCTCGTTTAAATGCAGTTTGCTTATAGGCAGCCTGTGCAATTGTATTCGGGTCTGATGTGTGAGAGGGCTGAGCGTTTACGCCGGAAAAATACAGAGAAAAAATCAGGCAAAATCCCAGGCGCCTCATTAGATAACGATGTTCACGATTTTTTTGTGAACAACGATCATTTTCTTCGGCGTTTTTCCTTCGAGGTATTTTTTTGCTTCCTCGCTGCTCAGGACTTCTTTTTCGATTTCAGGTATCCCCATGGTGAGCGGGAGCTCGAGTTTAAAACGGGTTTTTCCGTTAACGGAGACCGGATACGCGTAGTATTCGTCTTCGAGGTATTCAGTTTTGCAAGCCGGAAAAGCGGCAAAACTGACACTTTCCGTATGCCCCAGCAGACTCCAGAGTTCCTCTGCGATATGAGGAGCATAAGGCGAAATCAGAATACAAAGCGGTTCCAGAATTTCACGTTTGGAACAGTTGAGCTCGGTAAGTTCATTGACGCAGATCATAAAGTTGCTGACCGAAGTATTGAAGGAAAACCGCTCGATGTCTTCCTGAATTTTTTTAATGGTTTTGTGAAGGATTTTCAGTTCTGGTTTGGAAGCAGGGGAGTTGGCGCCGTCCATCCTGTCGGGGGAGATTTTTATAGTATCCGGATGAAAAGGTTCATATAATTTCCATAGTTTTTTTAAAAAATTTGAAACTCCGCTGATGCCATTGGTATTCCAGGGTTTGCTTTGTTCCAAAGGGCCGAGGAACATTTCGTACATGCGCAGGCAATCGGCTCCGTATTTATCGCAAATGGCATCGGGACTCACAACATTCCATTTTGATTTGGACATTTTTTCGACTTCCCATCCGCAGAGATAAGTTCCGTTTTCTTCCAACTCAAAGGTTGCCGAAGCATATTCGGGCCTCCATTTTTTAAAGGCTTCGATATCCAACACATCATTGTCAACTATGTTTACGTCCACGTGGATGGCTGTGGCTTCATTTCCTCCTTTTGTAATTTTTGATTTTGAAAGAAATGTAAAGCCTTCTCCGTCTTTTCCAACCCGGTACACAAAATTGCTCCGGCCCTGAATCATGCCCTGGTTAATCAGCTTTTTTGCCGGCTCTTCGAAAGGGATATAACCCAGATCATACAGAAACATAGTCCAGAACCTTACGTAAAGCAAATGTCCGGTGGCGTGTTCGCTTCCCCCCAGATAAAGATCAATCTGTCCCCAATACTCCGCAGCTTTTTTACTTACAAACTCCTTTTCGTTATGCGGATCCATGTACCTCAGAAAATACCAGGAGCTACCGGCCCAGCCGGGCATGGTCGTGGTTTCGTAGGTCCAATTTTTGGCACGGGCAAGCGGAGGCTCTCCGCTTGTGGTCGGTAAAAAAGCATCCACTTCAGGCAGCACAAGGGGCAATTCGTTTTCCTGTAGAACGTAAGGTATGCCTTCTTTGTAATAAACCGGAATGGGTTCTCCCCAATACCGCTGACGTCCAAAAACCGCATCCCGTAATCTGAAATTTATTTTGCCTTTTCCTATGGCCTTCTTTTCGATTTCGGCTATGGCTTTTTTAACCGCGTCTTTTACCTGCAGGCCATTCAAAAAACCGGAATTGACCAACAGGCCCTCTTTTGCATCGTACGAACCTTTATTTAAATCGCCTCCGCTGACGACCTCAACAATGGGCAAATTAAAATGTCTGGCAAAGGCATAATCCCTTGAATCGTGCCGGGGAACAGCCATCACAGCGCCTGTTCCGTATCCGGCCAGGACGTAATCGCCTATCCAAACCGGGACAGGCTTTCCGGTAAAGGGGTGCTGGGCATAAGCACCGGTAAAAACCCCGCTGATATTTTTGACTTCAGCCTGACGCTCCCTTTCGCTTTTTCCTTTGGAAATTCTTATGTATTCTTCGACTTCTTTTTTTTGTTCAGATGTGGTGATCTGTTCAACCAATTCATGTTCGGGTGCAAGCGTAATAAAACTCACTCCAAAGACCGTATCGGGCCTGGTCGTATACACTTCGATGTCCAGGCTTGCGGGAATTGTATTCGACGGGTGTGCGTTGCCTGTACCCAGGAGGGTGAACTTTAAACTGGATCCTTCTGATCGTCCAATCCAATAACGCTGGCTTTCCTTCAGGCTTTCAGGCCAATCAATTTTTTCCAATCCGTCCAGCAAACGCTGAGCAAATGCAGTGATACGCATACTCCATTGTTTCATCCGTTTCCGTTCAACCGGAAAGCCGCCCCGTTCACTTACGCCGTCTTTCACTTCATCATTTGCCAATACCGTACCAAGAGCAGGGCACCAATTCACAAAGGCTTCACCCAGATAGGCGATGCGGTAGTTCATCAAAACATCGCTTCGCTCTTTTTCAGATAAGTTTTTCCAAGCGCCCGGGGCAATAGAATTGAAATTTCCGGCATGCGAAAAACATTCGGCTTCCATTTTTGCCGAACCTTCCTGTTCGAAAATCTCAACAAGGGTCTCTATCCGCTCCGCTTTATTGCTTCGCGGATTGTACCAGGAATTGAAAAGCTGAATGAATATCCATTGGGTCCATTTATAATAGGCGGGATCAGAAGTGCGTACTTCACGGTCCCAGTCGAAAGAAAACCCCAGCTGGTCCATTTGCTGCCGGTATCGGGCAATGTTTTCAGCTGTTGTAATGGCGGGGTGCTGTCCGGTTTGTATAGCGTACTGTTCTGCCGGAAGTCCGAACGAATCGTATCCCATGGGGTGCAAAACGTTAAATCCTTTCAGCCGCTTGTAGCGGGCCACTATGTCGGAGGCTATATATCCCAATGGGTGACCCACGTGTAAACCGGCTCCGGAAGGGTAGGGGAACATGTCCAGAACATAGTAAGCCGGTTTGGCTCCGCCTGTTTCTGTCTTATAGGGCCTGGTAAGCGCCCAGTGCTTTTGCCACTTTCTTTCAATTTCTCTAAACGAATAATCCATCAGCTTACGGTCCTAAAATTGAAGCCAATATAAGTATTCTTTTTTGTATCTTAGAGCGATGGAGCGACGCTGCCCGGTTCCTGTCCTAAGTTTCCTGACACTGATTTTCGTATTGCTGTTGGGATCGTTGTCATCTGCTCAAACCAAACTGTATTTCGAAGAAAACAAAGGTCAGCTGAACGACAAGGTACTTGATGTGCTTGTCATGCGAAATTTCGGCATCTATTACGAAAAATCGGCCATCTCGTTTAAGCTGATCGATCTGCACGAATTGATCTTCAACGATCATCCCAAAACGATGAAAAAAGCGATTGAGGACCAATCAAAATTTTACTCCCATAGCTACCGGGTAGAATTTTTAGGGGCAAACAACAAAGTACAACACAAAAACAGCAACCCTGCCGGCTTTTATCACAACTATTTTCTCGGAAACGATGCTAAAAAATGGGCCGGAGAGGTTCATTCGTTCGAAGAACAAGACTACACGAACCTGTATCCGGGAATCAACCTGAAGGTTTATAGTCTTGAAGGGCAGCTCAAACATGATTTCATTATCAGGGCAGGTTCAAATTCAAATCAATTGCAAATGAAGTATACCGGGGCTGACAGCCTGTTTATCAGTGACGGAAATCTGATGATTGCGACTTCGCTGGGTTGGGTCACCGAAAAGGCTCCTGTCGCTTATCAGCTGATTAATGGGATCCATTCGCCGGTCAAGTGTTTATACAGAATAAAGGGCACTACTGTTTCTTTTGATTTACCGCAGGGCTATAACAAACAGTACGATCTGATTGTTGATCCGATTCTGGTTGGTTCGACTTTTTCGGGTTCTACCATGGACAACTGGGGCTGGACTGCGACGTACGACAATCCCGGCAACATGATTTCGGGAGGCATAGTAACCAGTGCGCTGAGCGGACCTACGGGTTATCCGGTTACAGCCGGAGCCTTTCAGACCAACTTTGCTGGCGGAGGAGTGGGGGGAATATATCCCTGGCCCTGGGACGTTGGCATCATCAAATACAATACAAACGGATCTGCAATTCTCTTCGCAACTTTTCTTGGAGGGTCTGAAAATGATTATCCTCACAGTATGGTTGTTGACGCCAACGACAACCTCTATGTATATGGCAAGACTTATTCTACCGACTTTCCGGTCACTTCAGGTGCTTATTCGACCAGCAATCACGGAGGTGCCGATCTTTTTATAACGAAATTCAATGCGGCGGGTTCAGCCCTTTTGGGTTCTACCTATGTCGGGGGCAGTCTGGACGATGGTGTAAATTACCTGGCAGGAGAAGATGTGTTCGGTAATCTGAAATTTAATTACGGTGACGATGCACGCGGAGAAATCAATATCGATCTGAACGACGATATTTTTGTAGCTACCTGTACCCAGAGTTCAGACTTTCCGGTTACGGCAGGGGCGTACTGCACGGCATTCAAAGGAACCATTCAGGATGCCTGCCTGTTCAAGCTCAGCGCTGACTTCAGCACTCTCGACTGGAGCACGTACCTCGGAGGGACTTCTGACGATGCGGCCTATGCGCTTGCTTTGGATACGGCGGGAAATGTTTACACAGCCGGAGGTACCCTGAGTTCTGATTTTCCTGTTACAGCCGGAACCCTTCATACCAGCTACCTTGGTAGTACAGACGGGTTTGTGTGTCTGGTAAAGAAAGACGGCAGCGCATTGCTGGCTTCGAGTTACATAGGAACAGGAAGCTATGATCAGTGTTATTTTGTTCAAACGGACAAGGATAACAGTGTATACCTGTACGGTCAAACCGAGGGAACCTATCCGCTTACACCCGGCGTATACAATAATACGCCGGGCGGCATGTTCATTCAAAAGCTCAACAGCGGCCTTGGCACTTCGCTTATGTCCACAACGATTGGAGACGGGATCAATGCCTATCCGAATATTTCTCCTTCGGCATTCCTGGTTGATAATTGTTATAACATTTACATCGCCGGCTGGGGAGGTAAGCTGTATCCGGGTTACGGTTTCCAGGGAGTGACAACAGGACTGCCCGTATCGGCCAGCGCCTACCAAAGCACTACAGACGGAGCCGCATTTTACCTGATGTCTCTTACCAAAAATGCAGGAAGTCTGATTTATGCCACTTTTTTCTCTGCTCCTGTGAATAACCTCGAACATGTAGACGGAGGAACCAGCCGGTTCGACAAGCGGGGCGTGATCTATCAGTCTGTTTGCGGGGGCTGCGGAGGGTATTCGAATTTTCCGACAACGCCATCTGCCTGGTCCAAAACAAACAATTCCCCCAATTGCAACAATGCCATATTCAAAATCGACTTCCAGACGCCCAATGTAACGGCTGTTGCCTCTACCAGCGGTGGCAGTGGTTGTGCACCTTTTACGTTTACCTTTACCAACAACAGTAAAAATGCAACGTCTTACAGCTGGAATTTCGGCGACGGTTCTCCGATCGACACGAGCTCATCCCCGACTCACCAATTCAATACCGGAGGAACCTATACGGTAAAACTGGTAGCGAAAAACCCTTCTTCCTGCAACGGGGCAGACAGTTCAACTGTTGAGGTTGTAATAAAGCCAACCCCTCAGGTAAACCTGGGACAAAATATTGATCTCGATTGCGACTCCATTTCTACCGTTACCCTGGATGCGGCCAATACCGGCAGTCATTACCTGTGGAACACGGGTGACACTACGCAAACGATTAAGCCCTCAGCCACAGGCACCTATTGGGTCAAAGTAAGTTATACGACAGGATGCTCTTCAATTGACAGCATAGAGCTGACAGGCACTCCTATTCCGCCCAGGGTTAAACCGCTGCTTATTCCCAATGTATTTACTCCCAACGGGGACAATGTAAACGATACGTATGTTATTTCTATCATTGGACAGCTTAGCGAATACAATCTTGAAATCTTCAACCGCTGGGGTACTGAAGTGTTTAAATCGACCAGCATTTCGGACTCCTGGGATGGTAAAATAAACGGCGACAATGCCAGCGCAGGAACTTATTATTATCTGCTGAAGTTTAAAAGTTCCTGTTTCAAAACAACAATGACGGAAAAAGGATTTCTTACCTTGTTGCGCTAATTCAGTATGGCCGAACCCAATTATTCGAAATTCCGTTTACAATCTTCTTCTGCGACAACGGTGGTGAGCCTTTCCCTGGTTCTCTTTATGCTCGGCCTGGTGGGACTCATTGTTCTCAATACGAAAAAAATCGCCGATCATTTTAAAGAGACGATCGGATTTCAGCTTATCCTTACCGATGCGGCCAGGGATGCAGACATCAGCAAGCTTCAGAAAACAATGGATGCTGAAAGTTTTATAAAATCAACCCGATTCATTTCAAAAGAAGATGCTGCCAGGTCGCTTCAGCAGGATCTGGGAGAGGATTTTGTTTCCTTTATCGGCTACAATCCGCTTAAATCATCCATTGATGTGCGGTTAAGAGCTGATTATGCTACTCCCGACAGCCTGATTTGGATTGAAAAGCAGCTTTTGCAGAATAAAATTGTTAAAGAGGTGCTTTATCCCAAGGCCCTTGTGAGCAGCATGAATGAAAACATGCGGAAACTTGCTCTTTTTATACTCAGCTTCAGCGCTATTCTCATGGTCATTGCACTTGCCCTGATCAACAATACCATTCGTCTGTCCATTTATTCGAAACGTTTTATTATCAAGACCATGCAGCTGGTGGGTGCAACTCAGGGGTTTATTCGTTTGCCGTTTATCCTCAAAGGCATCCGCCAGGGAATATACGGTGCTCTTGTGGCTATTGTTCTGCTTATCGGCCTGTTGTACTTTGCCCAGAAACAAATGCCTGAATTAATAGTGGTACAGGATGTGCAATTACTGGCCGCGTTATTTACAATTGTAATAGTACTGGGTATTGCCATTGGTGCGATAAGTACCTCCCTGGCTGTGCGCAAATACCTTCGCTCCCGCACCAGTGAGCTGTATTACTGAACAGTCGGTAATTTTTTATTACTTTTACGACATGGTTAACGGAAAAAAGAAGGATTTGCTTTCGGGAAAGTAAATTAC
>Ga0206879_1006_pt2 | contig 75012 bp, 58 predicted proteins | sample Alteio_BWOrgCont_5_FD_152897 | JGI IMG/M metagenome (GOLD analysis project Ga0206879, IMG submission 152897) | Enriched cells from forest soil in Barre Woods Harvard Forest LTER site, Petersham, Massachusetts, United States -... | ecosystem: Environmental > Terrestrial > Soil > Temperate forest > O... | reverse complement strand
TATAAAAACAGAATATACGTTGGCACCAGGGACAATGGACAACTCTATAACGAAACCGATTCTGCTACCAGTACAAATTACAACCAACGGTTCAACGTCAGACTTGAATATACCATAGATACGGCCAACTCGATCATTGAAATTCCCAAAGTAAATCTTCAGAACTACAGCTCGGGCTTAGGAATGGAAGCCCAGATGATGGCTCAAAATCCCCTTTTGGCCGAAGAATACCTTCAAAGTCAAACCTACAACAACACGCCCTCGTTCACCCAGGGCTACGATTTCACCAATAGTTTACTCTGGCGCCACAAATTCAAAAAAAAGGGAAGAACTTTTTCTGCCGGACTTTCCACCGATCTGAACAACAAAACAGGTACCGGATCTCAGATTTCCAACAGCACGTATTTTAGTGCCTCTGATACGGTTCCCCCCCAAAACGTTTTGCTCAATCAGGACAATCCGGTCACTGGCAGTGGTTATATGCTCTCGCCGAACCTGGTTTACACCGAACCCGTTGACAGCTTCGGCCAAATGCAATTGAGTTACAACCCATCCTACACGCTTTCAAATTCTTACCAGCCCACTTTCAATGCTTTGTCACTGGTTCCGGGCAGTCCTGCTGTTTACAGCGCTTTCCCAGATACGGCGCTCAGTAACAAATACCAGAGCATAAACATCGTCAACAAAGCCGGAATCGGTTACCGTCGCAACAAAAAGAAACTCATGATCATGATAGGAGTCAATTTTCAGGTCGCAACCCTGACAGGTAGCGAAAATTTACCGGTCAGTTTTGCGGCCGATAAATCCTTCCAGGACATACTCCCCCAGGCCACCATCAATTACCGCTTTGCAAAAGGAACCAACCTGCGTATCATATACCGGGCCACAACAAGTATTCCTTCCATTGGCCAGCTCCAGAGCGTTATCAACAACAACAATCCCCTGATGCTCAGTACGGGAAATCCGGCTCTGCGACAGGATTACAACCAAACCATTACCGTACGCTACGGCAAAACCCGCAGTTCAAAATCCAGTGGACTGTTTGTTTATTTCAATGCCAATTACGACCAGAATTACCAGGGCAATCAAACCATCAGTCCTGCCAAAGACACTACTGTTGCACAGGGAATCGTTCTTAAATCGGGAGGGCAACTCACCAAGCCGGTCAACCTAAACGGATACCTCAGCGGCAAAACCTTTGTAACCTACGCCCTGCCCATTTCAAAAATAAAATGCAACCTCAATCTGAACTCAGGCCTGAATTACACCCAGACTCCGGGACTCATCAACTACACAACAAATATTTCGGGGAACTACGGAATAACGGCAGGAGTCGGGTTAAGCAGCAACATCAGTGAAAAAATCGACTTCACCTTTGCCTTCAACGCCAATTACAACATCATTGACAACACTCTCCCCACTGCCGTTCCCAACAATAACTATTACAGCCAGACCATCTCCCTTAAATTCAACTGGCTTTTCCTGAACGGCTTTGTTTTCAATACTACACTCAACCACACCCTCTACCAGGGCCTGGCCCAGGACGCTTACCTGAATTACAATTTGAATTGGTTGCTGTGGAACGCATCGCTGGGGTACAAACTCCTGAAGGATCACAGCTTCGAAGTTAAATTCAGCGTATTCGATTTACTGAATCAAAATAACAACATCAGCAGATCCGTTACCAGTTCTTACATAGAGGACGACAAGACCAATGTACTCAGCAGGTATTTCATGCTTACACTTACGTATACGTTACGAAAATTCAAAGGAGCCCGCCCGCCAGCCGTTCCTATAAACTCACCTGCACCAAAATCCTGAAGGCTTCGTAAATTCTGATTTGAAATTACTTCTTTCGTCGTTTCTTCGAGCCCGAGAACAACCGCTTGTCTTCCTTGCCGTTTGTCTTAAAGGCATTCCCGCCCCATCCGCCAGACCTGCGGCGACCAAACAGTCCTTTTTTTCCTACGTGCTTCTTCTGAAAAGAACTGCGATCGGCTTTTTTTGATTTGGTAAAATGCTGCGTCTTTTTGGCATGCTCAAAACCCTTCTTTGGAGCAAAAAGTCCCTTCGAAAAAAAACCACGCTTATTGGTTCCCGAACCGGCAAAACTGTTGTCTTTTTCACCGAGGGGTTCTCCGCCGGTTCCCTTGAAAAAAGGCTTGTTTGTTTTCTGCCCGAAACCGGGCTGCAACGCTAAGAGCAGAAGAAAACTAACTATCTGGGGAATGAATCGTCTCACATTTAGAGGCTCTTAACACTTTCTCACACAATATTATTCATAAAAAACGAATAGAACAATAGTAGGCATCTGTTTGTGTCCGGATTTACTGACAATTCGACGAAAACTTTCCTATCTTTAATACCCTCGTAAAAGGCCCGGTTTTTGTAGTATAAAAGAGGACAGCAATCAGAGCAAAACAGGAAAATTCAGCATACCAAGGATCATGAACACCAATTACAGCGTACTGATCAATAAGCTCGATGAGTTTATCCGCAAGTATTACAAAAATCAGGTGGTACGCGGCTTGCTTTATTCATCAGCAGCCGTTCTGGTCTTTTACCTGAGCCTTGCGTTTCTTGAGTACTATGCCCATTTCGACACCCTCATCCGAAGTATTCTGTTTTACAGTTTTATTCTGGTAAACGGAACCATCCTTTGCAGGCTGATTTTGCTTCCCCTTCTCAAACTCTACAGGCTCGGTATTTATCCGTTTAAAAACAAAGTCATATCCTACGAAACAGCTGCTGAAATTATTGGTAAGCATTTCAGTTCGATTCAGGACAAACTCCTCAATGTCCTGCAGCTGCAGAAAGAGGTCTCCGCCAATGACGACATCAACGTCTCTCCCTCACGTGAAAAAGCAACAGCACAAACGCTTACTTATGCCGCCATAGATCAGAAAATTCTCGAACTTAAGCCCATTCCATTTGCATCTGCTATCAATATCGGCGAAAACAAAAAATACCTCAAATACGCCCTGTCCCCCCTTTTCCTTCTGTTTATTTTGTTGATTGCCTCTCCCGGAGTCATCAGTGAAAGCACAAAAAGACTGGTTAACCACGGAACGTATTTTGAAAAACAGGCCCCTTTTCAGTTTAACATCGAGAACAAAGACCTGAAAGCAGTTCAGCAGCAGGATTTCGAATTGAAAGTAAAGCTGACCGGAAACGAAGTTCCTTCCGAAATTTTTATTTCTCTTGACGGAAATCAATACAAACTTCAGAAACAAAACACTATTGAATTCAGTTATACTTTCAAAAATGTCCAGAAAACGGTTGACTTCCGGTTGACTTCCGAAGGCTTTGAATCAGCCGCATACCAACTCACCGTTTTGCCAAATCCCATTCTGCTCAACTTCAGCATTGCTCTCAGCTACCCCAGATACCTCCAAAGACCCGACGAAACAATAAAAAATACCGGAGACCTGCTCATTCCGGTGGGTACAAAAGTTACCTGGAATTTTACCACTCAGAACACCGAGGACCTCCGCATGGGGTTCGGAGACACCCTGATCAAACTGAGCCCCGTGGGGAAAGATGCTTTTTCGTTTTCCGCCAGAATGCTGTCTGACAAGCATTACAGCCTCAGTACCTCCAATTCATTTATCCGCAGCAAAGACTCTGTCATTTACGGCATCAGCGTTATTCCCGACCAATACCCTTCCATTGATGTCGAAGACAAGAAAGACAGCAGTCAGCAAAAAATCCATTACTTCCGGGGCCAGGTAAAAGACGATTACGGATTCAGCAAACTGACTTTCAATTACCGTTTCCTCAACAAAGCCGACACCAATCAAAACCAGCAAGCATCGGATGCCCCCCTGAAGTCAGGCAGCAAAATTCCGGACGCTCCAACCGAACTGGTCATTCCCGTTTCAAAGACCCAAAACCAGGATCAGTTTTTTTACCCCTGGGATTTAAATGCCCTTCAGGTCGCTTCAGGCGACGCCATCGAATACTATTTCGAAATATCCGACAACGACGGAGTCCACGGCCCCAAATCCACCCGTTCAGAGAAAATGATTTTCAAAGCGCCTACGCTTCAGGAAATCACCGAGAATACCGACAAAAACAATTCGAAAATAAAAGATGAACTCAAGGAAACCATACAGGAAGCCAAAGATCTGCAAAAAGAACTCAGCGACCTTAACCGAAAAGTGCTGGAGAAAAAAGACCTGACCTGGGAAGAAAAGAAAAAAATGGAATCCCTGCTTCAGAAACAGGAGGAAATGCAAAAAAAGGTCGAAAGCATAAAAAACGAAAATCAGCAAAACAACAACCAGGAATCTGAATTCAAGCAGGTCGATCAGCAGATTGCCGAAAAGCAGCAGCAACTCGAAGAACTCTTCAAAGAAGTCCTCACTCCCGAGATGAAAGAAAAGATGGATGAACTTCAGAAACTGCTGAGTGAATTGGACAAAAATAAAGTTCAGAACCAGTTGGACAAAATGAAAATGAATGCAAAGGACGTCGAGAAAGAACTCGACCGAGCACTCGAATCCTTCAAACGTCTCGAAGTCGAACAAAAACTTCAGGAAAACATCGAAAAAATAAATCAGCTTCAAAAAGAACAGCAACGGCTCAGCCAAAAAACAGAGGATAAAAAAGCAGACAACAAAGAACTTGAAAAAAAGCAGGACGACCTGAATAAAAAAATGGACGACTTCAAAAAGGACATGGCCGAAATGGACAAAAAAAACAAAGAGCTTGAAGAACCCAATGCCCTTCAGAATACCGATAAAAAACAGGAAGACATTAAACAGGAAATGAATAAAAGCCAGGAGGCTCTTAAGGACAGCAAAAAAAGCAAAGCCTCTGAATCCCAGAAAAAAGCGGCTGACAAAATGCAGGACCTGGCCAATCAGATGCAGCAGATGCAACAGCAGATGCAGGAACAGGCTCAGGAAGAAGATGCAAAATCACTTCGGGAAATTCTCAATAATCTGGTTCAGTTATCGTTTGATCAGGAAAACCTTATGGTAAACCTGAAGACCTTACGTACGGACAATCCCCAGTACCCGATGGTAGCCCAGGATCAGAAGAAACTGGTAGACGACGCAAAAATGATAGAGGACAGCCTGCTTGCACTGAGCAAAAGACAGCCGGCCATTAAGACGGCGGTCAACAGAGAAGTGACGGCCATCAACATGAACATGGAAAAGGCCATTGCAGCCATTGCAGAACGACAAACTTCAGAAGCCGCCAGTCGCCAGCAATTCTCCATGACTTCCATCAACAACCTGGCCTTGATGCTGAACGAAGCTCTGCAAAATATGCAGGCCCAGAGTCAGAACCAGAAACCGGGAAAAGGCAGTTGCAATAAACCCGGCGGCAAGGGAAAAAAACCGGGCTTTTCGAAACTCCGGTCTATGCAGGAACAGCTGAATGCACAGATCCAGCAAATGAAGGATGCCATGGAAAAATCTAAAAACGGAAAACAAGGCAAACAGGGAGAAAACGGGAAACAGGGAGAAAACGGCACCCAGGGAATGAGTGAACAATTGGCCAAACTGGCAGCCCAGCAGGCCTATATACGTCAGCAGATGGAAAAGGCTGCAGACGGCATGGAAAAAGGAGGGTCAAACGGTAAAAATCCGGGAAGAGATGCGATTAAAAAAATGGATGAGACCGAAACCGATTTAGTCAACAAAATGATCAGTCAGGAAACCATTAAACGCCAGCAGGACATTCTTAACAAACTTCTGGATTACGAAAAAGCCGAAAAAGAAAAGGATCAGGATGAAAAAAGGGAATCTACAGAAGCCCGTAAGGAATATGCCCGAAATCCCAACGCATTTTTAGAATACAACAAGCTTAAGGCAAAAGAGATAGAATTGCTGAAAACAGTACCGGCCTCATTAAATCCCTTCTATAAGTCAAAAGTGAACGAATATTTTAATAGTTTTGAGTAATTATGGCTGCCGACGACAAAAAAACGCTAACCATTTCTTCCAAGACCGAGAACATCGTTATGGTTGAAAGCCTGATCAATGATATCTGTGACAAATTCAAGATCAGTGAAGATTACTATGGCAACATCCTTGTTGCGCTGACAGAGGCGGTAAACAACGCCATTCAGCACGGCAATCAAAACAACCCGAAAAAACACATCGATATCACCTTCAGTATGCGTCCCGACCACATTTCCTTTACCATAAAAGACGAAGGTCCGGGTTTTGACTACTCCCATTTACCCGATCCCACTTCTCCCGAAAACCTCGAAAAACCCAATGGCCGTGGCGTATTCCTCATGCGCAACCTGGCTGACAAAGTCGAATTCGAAAACAACGGCAGCACCGTCAAGCTGGATTTTAAAACCTCGAAATAATCCCCTATATTTGGTCGGCAACTACGCCAATCTAAGTACTAACCAAAATGTTCGGTAATACCATGTCCAAACCAACCACTCCTGAAACGCAGTCTATCAATCTGATAGGTGCCGGAACCATCATTGAAGGTGATATCAAATCAAACGGCGATATCCGCATAGACGGAACCATTAAAGGCTCACTTAATGTAAAAGGCAAACTGGTAGTCGGCTCCTCCGGCTCTATTGAAGGAGAAGTGGTTTGCCAGAATGCCGATGTATCAGGCACCATTAAAGCAAAAATAAATGTAAGTGACCTGTTGTCCTTAAAATCAAGCGCAAAGCTTACCGGAGATATCGTTTCCGGAAAATTGCACATCGAACCGGGAGCTAATTTCTCCGGATCCTGCAGTATGGGTGGAGCGGTAATCAAAGACATAGGTTATGGAGGAAACACCCAGGCAAAATCCCAGGAAAAAGTCGCCTCCTATTGATTTAGGGAAATATGCCGGAATGGGCTTCCAGATGGCCGCCATTATCGGCCTGGGAACTTTTGCCGGAATAAAATCAGACCGCTACCTGGGCCTTACAAAGGTTCCGGTATTTACGCTTACGCTTGCCCTGCTTTCTGTTTTCGGCGCCATGTACTTTTTTATAAAAGATTTTTTGAAAAAAAAGTGATTCCGTTCTAACCTAATTTCAAATCCTTTAATCAACTCCGTTAAAATGAAAAAATCTGTACGTATCCGGAACAGTGCATTTGCTTCATTGCTCGTGTTGCTGTGTTCAGTTGCAAAAGCCCAGCCCCATTGCCAGTGGGGAACAGCTTATGGAGGTCCCCAGGAGGATGGGGGCTACGGCATAACCGTTGATAAAAACGGCAACGTGTATTCCTGCGGATTGTTTTACTCTGCCAACATAACCTTCGGATCAACAACCTTAGTGAATTCAGACAATTCCGGAACCAGCAGCGATATCTACATTCTCAAACAGGATTCCTGCGGAACTATCCTTTGGGCCAAAAGTCTGGGAGCCGCCTATTACAATGAGAATGCGATAACCCTCACAACCGATAAATCAGGAAACCTGTACGTTTCCGGAAATTACAGTTCTCCCACACTTACAGTTGGATCAACCGTATTAACCAATGGCGGGTCATGGAATATCTTTTTGCTTAAATACAACCCATCAGGCAGCCTGGCATGGGCCCAATCCTCTGATGGCGATGCCGAAGCCGGATCCACCTCCATCGTCTGTGACAAAAGCGGCAACATCTACATGTCCGGATTTTTCAGCTCTGACGTTCTGAGCTTTGGATCAACTCAACTGAATACCGTTGCCTATTACAATGCTTTTGCTGCAAAATTTGACAGCACCGGAAAAGCAACCTGGGCTACCAGTTCGGGATATGTAAATGATTACGACCAGGCCAGCGGAATAGCCGTAGATGCTACCGGAAACATTTACATTACCGGAAATTTCCAGGATTCCATAAGTTTTGGTTCAATAAAACTAATGGGACCAAGTTTTTACAACATTTTTCTTGTCAAATACAATTCGGGCGGAGTAGCGCAATGGGCAAAAGCAGCGGGAACCGACAATGTAAACAACGGAAATGCAGTTGCAGTTGATCCTTCCGGCAACGTTTTCCTGGCAGGATATTTTGAGTCAACCACCATTACATTTGGATCCGTCAATATTACCAACAGCAACAATTCGGGTTATAGCGGATCGGGGTTCCTGGCGAAATTCAACGCTGCCGGAACAGCTTTATGGGGTAAATACTTCCCCGGCTCTTCAAGCAGTTATACCCCTTCACTAATCACTTACTATAATCCCGGGGCGACTGCTGTGGCTACAGATACTGCCGGCAATGTATTCGTTGCCGGATCCTTTTTCTCGGCGACCACTTCAATCAATGGAATTACCCTTACAAATGCCTCAAATTCTGACACGACCACCGATATCTATCTGCTTAAATACAATACCGGCGGGGGACTAAGATGGGCCAAAAGCGGGGGAGGACTGCTGTCGGAAACCGTAAACGGACTGGGTATAAGCCCTTTATCAGGAGTCCAATACATTACGGGCGAATTTACTTCTGACTCTTTGTTTTTCGGATTAAACAAACTCACCAAGACCGGCAGCGGAGACATCTATATTACCGATGCCGTAGTTCAGAACAATTTGCCGGCTCCTCATCTTTGCATGGTCACCGTCGACACCCTTTCAAAATACAATTTTATTTATTATGAGCGACTTGCTCATCCCGAAGCCAGTCAGTTTATTTTGCTGCGTGAAACCACATCCGGAGTGTACAAACAAGTGGCCGTCATACCGGCTGATTCCGAAGGCCTATTTGTTGATACTGTGCGCACACGCTACGGTTCCTTCACAGGTGATCCCAATGTAAGCTCTAACCGATACAAACTTGAAGTGCTGGACACATCAGGCAATTACGGTGTATTGAGCCATTACCACAACAGCATGTTTTTCCAGAATTTAGGCTCGGGCAACTTCAGCTGGACCCCTTACTCTATTGAGAATGAAGCAAGTCCGGTAACCTCATACGACCTGCTCAAATCCGACGCTATTGGGACGGCATTTGCTTTGTTAACCAGTGTCCCCGGAGATCAGACCCAGCAATCCGACCCGAACTGGAACCTCTATCCAAAGTCCAGCTGGGTAGTCCAGACCGAATGGTTGTTATCCTGTAATCCAACCCTCAAAGAGAGAGCCGCAAATGTGGTCAATAGCTCCCGCAGCAACATAAAAAATAATTACACTGTTTCCGGCATTGCCCCAATTGATCAAAGCGCCCTGATTTCGGTTTATCCGAATCCCGCCAGCGGACTTCTGAATATCGAATACCCGGCCTGGATATCCAACGATCCTTCCAGTCTGATAAAAGTGCAGGACTACCTGGGCAGGGAACTCATCATCAGCAGCCCCTCCAAAAATCAGGGCAAAACCAGCCTTGATCTGTCCGTGCTGCCTTCCGGCCTGTACATGGTTGAAATCAGGGCCAATAACTTTGCTGCTTTGAAGAAAGTGATCGTTATCGGTTCAGTGCTGCAATAACGTGGTAGATATGACTTATTCCCGTATCTTTGTACAAATAAAATTACTGCCATGATATCGCACGTTCTGTTAAACATTTTCAGCGGACCCGACATAGCTATTGTTGCTTTCGCTTTACTATTATTGTTCGGTGGAAAAAAATTACCCGAATTGATGAAGGGCATTGGAAAAGGAATCAAGGAATTCAAAGACGCTTCCAATGGAGTTGATGAGCAGCATAAAAACACCCCTGAAAACAATAGTAATAAAAGTATAAGTTCTGAGCAAAAGACTTAAGACTTAAGCGCATTTCTATTGAGTTGAATACCTACTCTTCCCTTTCTGCAATCCAGGCTGATTTAAAATCCGGCGTACTGAATCTGAAGGCTTTGCTTTCCTTTTATTTAGACCGGATTGAAAAAAACAAACAGCTCAACATTTTTCTGGAAGTATTCACCTCAGAGGCGCTTCAGCGCGCCGGCGAAATCGACGCAAAGATAAAATCCGGTACGGCCGGCCGGCTGGCCGGGCTGGTCATTGGCTTAAAAGACAACATCTGTTACAAAGACCACAAAGTATCAGCCTCCTCTAAAATTCTCGAAGGCTTCAGCTCCCTGTACAGCGCGACCGTAGTTGAACGCCTCCTCAGAGAAGACGCCATCATCATCGGACGCTGCAACTGCGATGAATTCGCAATGGGCAGTTCCAACGAAAATTCAGCATTCGGAAATGTCCTCAACCCGCTCGAGACCTCCCGGGTTCCGGGCGGCTCCTCAGGAGGAGCCGCGGCGGCTGTCGCCGCCGGTCTCTGCCTGGCCACACTTGGAACGGATACCGGAGGCTCCATCCGTCAACCCTCCTCCTTTTGCGGAGTCGTCGGCCTCAAACCCACCTACGGCAGGGTCTCCCGTTACGGAGCCATCGCCTACGCTTCATCCTTTGACCAGATCGGGCCCATAACAAACAACATCGAAGATGCTGCCCTGATTATGGAAATCATCTCCGGAATGGATCAGTACGACAGCACCCTTTCCTCCAAACCCGTTCCTTCGTATTCCAAAGAACTAAAACAGGACGTATCAAAATTCAAAGTAGCCTACCTGCAGGACTGCCTGGACAAAGAAGGACTTGATCCTGAAATTAAACAACGCACTTCTGACCTGATAGGACAATTAAAAAAAGCAGGCCAAACCGTCGAGCCCGTTTCCTTTCCCTTTCTCGACTACCTGGTTCCGGTTTACTACGTACTCACAACAGCAGAAGCATCCTCCAACCTGGCGCGCTACCAGGGTCTGAACTTCGGAACCCGCAGTAAAAATGCAGTTGATCTCGATTCGACCTTCCGCAAGACCCGAAGCGAGGGATTCGGCAAAGAAGTTCAGCGCCGGATTATGCTGGGCACTTTCGTATTAAGTTCAGGCTATTACGACGCCTACTATTCAAAAGGACAGAAAGTGAGACGCCTGCTGCAGAACAAAACCCTTGAAATTTTAAACAGCTACGACTTTATCGTATTGCCAACCACTCCGGGCACCGCATTTAAATTCGGAGAAAACAGCGCCGACCCCATCAAGATGTACCTCGAAGACATCTTCACCGTACAAGCCAACATCACCGGCCTTCCTGCCATTTCCCTTCCCATGGGCAAACACAGCAACGGCCTTCCCTTCGGCATCCAGCTCATCGGCCGTAAATTCGAAGAATCCAAACTATTTGCGTTTTCTGATTATCTGCTGAAATCGTTTTAGTTTTTCAGTTGTTTTGAATTTGATCCATTACACTACGTGCGTATTTCCTGGGTTTTTTCGCGAAACGGAAGTTCTGCTCGCTTCCGGTCAGAAAAACGGGAGATTTCATATTGTATTTCAGGTAATTCGTTTTTGTATATCTGCGGGCCAGCATCCTATGAATCTTGGTTTTGAATTCAAAGGTGGCAGTTGAAAGGTACTCCAGCGTGCTTAATTTGTTTTCTTTAAAAAAATACCAGGTATCCTGATCGAGAACAAATACATCAGGCAGGTATCCCTCCTTTTTTTCCGGCTCCGGAGTATCTTCGAAGTAGATTTCTTTTTTTTTCGTTTTGGCGGCTTTCAGATTTTCATAAAGCGCAAGGGAATTTTCAAACACTTTCATATACAGCATATAGTCCTGCAGATTTTTTTCCTTTAAACTGTCCAGCAAAATGATTTCTTTTCCAGGATACTTTCGTTTTAAATACGTATCAAACGCTGAAAGGAAAACAGGAGATTTTGTCTGGGATTTAAACATCCTGGGATAAAGACCATCGTTGTATTTTTCATAAACACCGAAGGATGTTGTTAAAAAAAATTCTTTCTTATTTTCTTTGAGATCGCTTTCCAGGCCACCTTTCAGAAGGCTTGTTGCGTAATCTCTGTATTGGGCGGTTGGATTTTCCAGGTATTTCATACAGTAGGTTTTTCTCAAATCCTTATTTTGGATGTTCCATTGCGCAGCAATCAGGTAGGCCTCAGTATATTCCATTTCAATTGCCTTTTTGAAAAAATAATCAAAGGCCTGGCTGTAGTTCTCAAAGGCGATGTGCCTGGTGTCCAGCAATTCAGGATTCATCACATTTCTCATTTTACTGCTGTCCGTGAAAAGCAAGTCAGGCCTGTGCAAAATGCCTTGCCCGGGTTTTAATGAGTTGCGAAGGTGCCTGTTGAGAAACCCCTCTTCCGCTATATGATTTTCGGTATAGACCAATTTGCGTATCCCATCCAGTAAGTAATACAGGTAGGTTACATCTTTAGGATCGTAAAGATGATATTCAAAAGCGAATAAAATGCAATCGTAAAACTCCAGGTTTTGCATGGCCGTGCTCAGGCGTTCATATCTGGCCTGTTGACGTACAGACCAAAACAGATTTTCGTTTACCAAAAATTTTTGGGTCGTCTTGTTTCGCTCATTGTTTTGGCCGAAGTGCTTTATAAAGTCAATTCTTGAAGCGGTCTCCGGGTGATCGCTGAGCAAATCAATACGATCTTTTTCCCTTTTTATGCGAATAGAATCCCTTTTTGAACCCACATTCATCACATGTTTTTGCCGGTGGTTTTTTTCATAAATTTCCTGACCGATCAGGTAGTCGTAAAAATAGGAGTTCAGTTCAGACACATTGTATCCTGCACTCAGTGCAATTTCAAGTCCCAGACTGTCTGCATCGTGTTCCATTTCCCGGGAATAGTTTGCATCCGAAAGGTCTATTTCTTCCGAATTGATTTCATAATCCCATCGTCTGGAAGCGCATACGCGCCTGGCGCAGGATCGGTATCCGTCGCGGTGAAGATAATGTGTAAACTCATGTCCCAGGATGGCTGCCAGGACCGCTTCGCTCGTTGCCTCAGCCAATTCTCCTACATTAAATAAAATCGTTCCGTCATCCAGAGTACCGACATTGCAGTCGGTATCGCGTCTGATGTAAACATGAATGTTTGATTTGTTTTTGAGTGAATCCGGAAGCAATCGCTGCAATATGGAATTCAGGTAAGTTTCGGCTTTCTCCCAGTTAAAATAAATTTCCCCGGTTGAAAATGTTTCCTTTTTGTAATCAATAATCATTTCGCTGAACCGGTCGAATTCATCAGTTGAAAGCTGGCTGTTTCGGATAGACGCGTTCAGATCATCTACGCTGCGTGCCGGGTTAAAAAGATAGTTGCTGGGAATTTTGCCGGGATAGGCAAGGGGCTTGTAAACGCCCTGTGCTGTAACATTCAGTATAGTTGCGAAGAATAGAAACAGGCCGAAAATTCCGCGTCCTCCCGATACGGTCATTATTGGTAAGCGATCTTATTGAAATAATAGACCCTTCTCCTTTTTTCTTCTCCTTTTTTGGCGTCATCGTTTTTGATGCGTTGGTATCCGAAGGATACAAAATAATTGTCATACCAGTATTCTATGGAGTTTTCTGCATTTCCCTTTACTTTGTCACCTTCCTTGCCGGTATCGATTTTTGTCGAAGTTTTTCCGTCTACGAGTGTATTTCCGCTGATGACCTTGGATTTTATTGATCCTCCAAGCGCATACACCATAACTGTTTCATTATCTCCCGGCATCACCCTGACCATTTGCGTCAGTTTCGGAGCCAATATATCCTCTATTTCGAAACTGTTATCCCAGATTTTGTTACCCTCCTTATCGAATCCTGCGACGATGGCATGGGTAAACCTGAATCCGTCAAAAACAGTGCGGTAATGCGTTTCGTAATGGGGAAGAGTTGTATGAGTAGTGGTGTTTCCCTGTGCGTCTCTTGTTTGGGTCTGATTGCCCGGGACATATACCTGGTAGGTTTCAGTATGGTACTGGGGGAAATAAGCTTCAGCCACCATTATGTATTGGTCATTTTTTACAATTATTTCATGAACAAGCAGACGGTATTTCAAAATGTAATTCTCGTCCGCCAATTTTTTATCCAGTTTTTCTTTTTGCCGTTCACTCATTTTTCGAACACCGTACTGCGTGGCGAGTTCGTAAAAGCGTTTAAAATCTTTGAAGGAATAATATTTGATGTATTTCTGGCTTCCTCCGTTTATTTTGCTGAAAAACATTCCCTCGGCATCCGTTCCGTAGGCCATCGCCTTTTCGCTGCCCGGATTGAAATATTTTTTCGGCGGAGTGGCAGTTTTGTATGTTCCGATCAGAATCTGTTCTACGTCATTGAGGTTTAAAACCCGGGAAGTAACCAGTTCTTCCTTCTTGTCTCCCTGTATTGTTGTTTTCGTAAGTTCATCTCCTTTTTCTGAATACCGTTTGAGGTAAAAAGTGGTCGGTTTTTCGGAACCCGGTTTGTTTTTAAAAATAAAATCCATTCCCGAACCGTCGGCCGCTTTATCGGCCTCCATAACGTAAGTGTTCCCCTTAAATTCAGGGTTTTTAATCTGACGTGAAGTGCCGGTAGTTAGGTCAACGTCGAACAAAACAGCTTCAAAATGAAAAGTAGTATACTGGGTGATCCAGGGTATGAACGTGCAGGTCAGACAGCCCTGAAGACATACTTGTCCGGCAGTTGCAAGGGATTTTCCCGAAATAAAAGCATGGTTATTGATTACTGAAAAATTCTGACTCACATCGGCGCCGAAAGGAATCTCTCCGGATGTGTTCTTAATGTCCCCGGTATTAAAGTTGAGGGAAACGATTTCAAAATCGCCTTTGTTATTGACAAATTCAGCCGCGCTGCGCGTTGATCCGTTTTCGTTCTTGGATTTGGGCTGGGTGGACTTTCCGAGAAACAGATAAAGATTGTCCTGATTGTAATCGAAATTAATATAATCCAGATTTCTTTGAATGGGGAATTCCTTTGTCCAGACCTCCTTAAAATCGGTATCGTATCTTGAAAAAATCCAGATTTTATTTCCTCCGGATGCCTTTTCTTTTGATTCATAGAACATGATCAGTCCGTCTTTTCCAATCGGAATCACCGTATAATCATCAGCGACTTTTTTTGCTTCTATTTCAACCCGGTTAACAGATTGGGCATAACTCAAACCCGTAAATCCAAAAAATAATAACGAACAGATAAGAGTAAGGGATCTTTTCATCGGATGCAAATGTAATAATTGTATTGAAATCAGGAAATATTGCTTTTTATAAGCACCTTCCTGTACTTACTGAAAATACTGCTCTTCGAAATAAACCCCACATACTTTCCATGGTCGATCACCGGAAAATTCCAGGCCCCCGTTTCGTCAAACTTTTTCATTACACTCTGCATCGACTCATCCGAACCAACGGTTTCCGCAGGTTTACGCATCAACTCTTTCACCAGCAAACTGTCGTACAATTCGATTTTAAACATCACTTCCCGGATGTTATCCAGAAGAATAACCCCCATCAGAACATTTTCCTTATCCACTACCGGAAAAATATTGCGGCTTGAATGCGCCACGACTTCAACCAGTTCACGCAGCTTAGCGCCGGGATCAATCCGGTGAAAATCGGTTTCAATAATGGATGCTATTTTCAACGAAGACAGGATCGATTTGTCTTTACTATGCGTAAGGATATGACCCTTCTTCGCCAGTTTTTTGGCATCCATGGAATACGGCTCAAAATACTTAACCACCGTATAACTCACTGCAGAAACGATCATCAGCGGAATCATTAGTTCATATCCACCTGTAATTTCAACGATCAAAAAGATAGCAGTCAGGGGAGCATGAAAAATGCCGGACAATACACCCGCCATTGCAACAATGGTAAAATTCCCTTCAGGAAGCCTGGTTATCCCCAGCATGCTGACCAGTCTGGAAAAAAAATACCCAAGGTAGGCGCCAACGAATAACGATGGTGCGAAATTTCCTCCATTACCCCCCCCGCTGATCGTAACAGAAGTCGCCACCACTTTCAGCATCATCAGAACCCCGATAAAAATGAGTACAAACCATTCATTTCCGGCATAGGCCGAAAACAAACTGTTGTTCAACAGGCTGTCCGCCCTCATATCCGAAAGGGCTTTAATACTGCTGTACCCTTCTCCGAAAAGTGTAGGAAACAAAAGAATCAAAATCCCCAGCACCAGGCCTCCTGCAAGAGCCTTGGCATATACCCTGGTCCTTTCCGGTTTGAACAGATTTTCAATGCGAACAAATGTTCTTACATAATATACCGAAACCAGGCCGGCCAGAATTCCCAAAAAAGCATAAAATGGAGTATAATGATAATTGAAAGGCTGCAGGTAATGAAAGCTGAGCAATATTCCTTCCTGTAAAATAATTTTGGAGCAAAGAGCTCCGACTGCAGCGGCAATAATCAGTGGAATAAAAGCAGAAATACTCACATCAGCCAGAATAACCTCAAGTGCGAAAAGAACTCCTGCAATAGGAGAATCAAATGCCGCAGCTATTCCGGCTGCCGCTCCGCTCGCCAGCAGCAATACCCTGTCCTTATAACTCAGGTGATAAGTCCTTGCATAGTTAGCGCCAATTGCCGAACCCGTTGTAACCATGGGAGATTCCAGACCCGCAGATCCTCCCAATCCAACGGTAAGCGCGCTGCTCACGATATGCGAATACATCTGATCCTTAGGCAGAATAGCTGATTTTTTAATGATCGAATGCAATATATTGGCCGTTCCGCGGCCCAGTTTTCCATTAAGAAAATGTTGTACAAAAAACACCGTCAGCAACAGGCCGATTGTCGGAAAAACCAGGTCCAGGTGATGAAAAAGCAGGTTCGGATAATACCCGCTGGAAATATGGTAATCATGCTTAATGGCACGGTGGATGTAATGTACAATACTCTTTAAAATAACCGCCGCCAGTCCGGCTGTCAGACCCACCAGCATACTCGAAAAAATCAGAAATTGCCTCTTGTTGAGTTTAAGATGCAGCCAGTTAATGCCGTATTCGTAAAATCGGAGGTATTTCATTTCCGGAAACAGAGTTCTTTCAGTCAGGATACAAAGGTAGTTTTTCTATGTTAAAGTTGTTTTCATTTTGTTAAGCCTGGCTTAACCTTTTCCTAACCCAAAACTGTTAATATCATGCGATGCAATTTTCAATCAGACTGAGCAAAGCTATACTTTCCTTTGCGTCGGCTTTTTTTGCCGCCGCTTTATCATTGGCATCCAACGTAACAACCCGTCCGGTTGATACGCTCATTTGCGCAGGCACCCAGATCCAGGTTCCCTATTCCGTCACCGGCACCTTCGTTTCAGGAAACATATTCACCGTCCAGCTTTCCGACTCAGCCGGATCCTTCACTTCCCCCTTAAACCTCAGCACGCTTATCTCCCAGGTTTCAGATACCATCAACACTGTTTTTCCGGGTACAACCACCTACAGCGCACATTACCGCATCCGTGTAGTCAGCAGCGACAGCTCTGCTGCATGGACGGACAACGGAAGCAACATCAGCATTTTCCCTCCTCCCTCAGTCAGTGCCGTTGCCAGCGATTCCTCCATCTGCCTGGGCAGTTATGTCTACCTTTCCTCAGCCGGCGCTTATCTTTATTCCTGGGCCGGAGGTTTTACAGACAGCTCCTGGTTTATGCCTTTGGCAACTGCCACGTATACGCTCACGGGTACCGATACAAACAGATGCAGCAGTATTTCAAGCGTCTCCATTACAGTTGACACCATGGCCCTTAAAGCCTCCGTCCTGAGAAACACCACATCTTCCGACTCCTCCAACGGTAAGGCAAAAGTCATTTCTCTTGGAGGTACTTCGCCTTACTCCTATCGCTGGTCATCCTTCAGTGACAGCCTGGCGAGTGAATCGAATTTAAGCATCGGGTCCTATACCGTGACCGTAACCGATAATACCGGATGCACGAATACGGCGTCCCTTAGCATATCCCCTCCCCTGCAATTGACCCTTTTAAGTACAGTAAATGACAGCGGGTATTCAAGACATGACGGAGCAGCCTGCCTTTCCGCCAGCGGAGGCACTGTTCCTTACACATTCTATTGGTTGCCGGGAGGTCGAAGCGACTCCTCTGCCAACAACCTTGCCTCGGGAAATTACTCGGTAAAAGTCATCGATTTCATAGGCGGACGTGATTCGGTAAATTTTACAATTACTCGTCCCGCCTTTCTTACGGCCCATGCCGCAAGCCAGGTCAATGCCAGCGGTTACGGTCTCGACGATGGAAGTGCAGTCATTTCGGTCTCCGGAGGTGTAATGCCTTATTTGTATGCCTGGTCAGGTTCAGCATCTGCCGATACCCTCGCAAAAGATTCCACACTCACATCCGGAAGCTATACCGTCACGGTTACCGATGCCTATGCCAATACCACCAGTACAAGTTTCAGTATCACTCAACCCACTCTTCTTACCGCCACAATATCTTCCTTCGAAAATGTCAGCTGCCCCGGAGGCACTAATGCCCAGGCAACTGTACTTGCCCATGGAGGTGTAACCCCCTATACCTATTCCTGGGCTCCGTCCGGAGAACTAAAAGCCACAGCAACCAGCCTGAACGCTGCAACCTATACCGTAACAGTCACGGATGCTCACCGTAACAACGCAACAACCACCGTACACCTCGTTGCAATAGACACACAAAAACCAAAAATTACAGCACCTCCCCCTCTTACCGTTTACGCCACAACCATCGGATGCTATGCCAAAAACGTTTCCCTGGGGACACCCCTGACTTCAGACAATTGCAGCGTAAGCTCAGTTGTAAACAATGCAGCTGATTCTCTCCCTGTAGGCACATACACTATCGTCTGGACTGTCAGTGATGAATCCGGCAATACCGCAACAGCAAGCCAGCAGCTGACCGTAAAGGAAGCTCTGGCTCCGGCACTTTCTTCAATCTCCGGTTCGGCAGACGTTTATTGCCAGACTTCCGGCCTGATCTATTCCATAACGAATGTTCCCGGCGCCTTCTCCTATTCCTGGTCTGTTCCATCCGGATTCACAATTTTGTCAGGTCAGGGAAGCCGCTCCATCACAACCAACGCAGGCAGTATCAGCCCCGGCAATCTTACAGTAACAGTAACAACGGCCTGTCACGTCCCATCCAGAACACTTGACATTAAGCAGCAGGCCCTATCCAAACCCGGGACAATCACAGGATCAAAAGCAGTCTACTGCGGCACTTCAGCTGTTTCCTATTCCATCAGACCGATTAGCGGCGCCTCTTCCTACACCTGGACGCTTCCATCGGGAGCGACCCTTTCCTCAGGACAAGGCACCGACGCGATCGTTGTTGATTACTCAAGCTTCACGCCAGGGAACATCTCCGTTACGGCAGGTAATTCCTGTGAAAACAGCCCGCCTGGTACACTGGCCATTTCCTATGCAATACTGTCTGCACCTTCCCTGATAAGAGGTCAGGACGAAGGACTTTCCGCTTCCAGCGGCAACGTGAAATACTACGTTAACCAGGAACCCGGCATTACCAATACCTGGACGCTCCCCGTAACAGGAGTCACTAAAATTTCTGAATCCGAAAATACAGACACCCTTTACCTGAGCTTTAGCTCCGCATTCAATACCGGCACGCTCTCTGTAAAATCTTCCAATGGCTGCAGTACAAGTAGAGAAACCTCTCTTTTTCTTACGAAAACTTCCGGTGAAAAAATCAGGAATCCGGCTCCCGGCAGTTCAACCAATTCTGGCCCTTCAAATTACCTTTTTGAAATTAAAGACCTCTACCCCAACCCGACTGCGACAGGCTTCTACAACCTGAAAATAAATGCCTCAGAAAATGCAGCCGTTCTGATCAGTGTTTACGGCCCGCTGGGGAATCTTATTTTGAAATCAACTCAGATCCTGATCAAAGGGGAAAATCTGATTCCGGGTGAACTTTCTGTTCCTGCCGGACTCTACCTGCTCAACCTCAGGGACAGCAACAACAACCTGAGCTTTAGCAGGAGCCTTATTGTTCAGTGAAGAAATGCATCCAGTTTCTTCAGCTGCCAGGAGTTCCAGGTTTTTGAAGCCAGGTAGGTTGAAATCTGTGCCTTGTAACGGTCCTGCGAATAAAAATAAGTAAGACAATCACTTGCCGGCCCACTAAGCCTTGAATTATTCCCAAGCATTCCATCCACACAATTATCAACGAGGCTCACATCAAAGTAGTCCAGGCGCTTTAGGGCAGCCATCGCGTTGGCACGGGTTCTGAATTCATAGGAATTACTTGAGTAGGCCATAAGTTTTTCCACATCCTTTTTATTTCCATCGCTGGCATAGGCAATCTCCAGCCATTTGCAGATTACATTTCTTCCGACTGTTCCTTCAATGCCTTTGGTCTGATCCAGGTAGTACTGCGTTTTTGAAGGATTGTATTTGCAAAGTTTCTCAAGGGCGAGAGCACAGACTTCATAAGAAGAATCCTTCAGCAGCACTTCCATATCGAAGATCACAGACTTGTTCTTTTCGGTAAATGCATTCAGCACATCCTTTCTCACCAGAACATCTTTGTCAACAGAAGCGCGATTGAGCACCGAAATGCTTCTTGAATCATCGTCTGCGGCAAGCTGGTAAATCACCTCGCCCTTGCAGGCATGAAATTTTTCATTGGCATACACCTGAAGCAAGGTCTCCCGTTTCCTGTCCAGTGGCAACGGCCTCATAGCCAGCAATGCCTCGAACCGGTCAAGCATGTTTTCGGCTTTCAGGGCCTGGGCTCTGAGCATTTCAAAAGGTTTACTGAACGTAACAGACTTCAATACATTGTTGCCGGGATCAAACAGAACATAGTCCACCTTTTTATGATCCGGGTTGGCCAGCGTAACCAGTTCGCTTTGCTTCTCAAGCACCTGCATTACTTTCTCAGCGCTTCCGTCCTGATAATGTACTTCAAACCAAATCGGCATCTTATAAAGTCCGGCCGGCCGGTACGCGCTGGTATGATCTGAAACAAAAGGATCATTGGTTACCGCTACCGATTGACTGCCATCCACCGGCAGACCCGAGGTAGGTTTAAGTTCCTGAACCTGCTTTACCAGAAACTGACTCGAAGATCTCAGTTCCTGAAACTCCACTGAATAATCAGGCTCCCCTCCTTTGTAAACCCATTCCTCCCAAAACCAATCCAGCGAAAACCCAAGCGTCTCCTCAAAAGATCTCAGTAAATCATGGGAATCCACATTGCCATACTTGTGCTTTTCCAGATAGGCTTTAATCGATTTGTTATAGCCCTCTCTGCCGCAAACATACTTCAGCATATTCAGCACAAAAGCGCCCTTGGGATAATGCCTTACGCTTCCGGCTTCGCTGTTTGCAATCGGATAATTATTTTTCTTTGATTCCTCCAGGGCCGAAGTTTGGGCATTCCTTCTCGACCAGTTAAAGCTGTCTTCGCCGTACAGGCTCCGCTCAAAAAGCATGTCGTAATAGGTCGCAAAACTTTCCTGCAGCCAGTGATGAGCATCCGAATTGGCGGTAACCAGGTCGCCGAACCACTGATGTGCCAGCTCGTGCGCATTTACACCAACGTAATTCCGGTCCAGATTGCTTCTGGGATCCACAAAGAAAAAATCTCCGAAAACAGTTGCACTGGTATTTTCCATTGCCCCGAACATATAATCCTGAACCGGGATCTGGGAATAGCTTTCCCAACCAAAAGGAACGCCGATTTCCTTTTCATAAAAATCCACCATCTGTTCACTGTACTTATAAGTAAGTTCGGCCCTGTCCTTCCACTCGGGGTAATAGTACAAATGCATAGGGAGGCCCGATTTAGATTTGGTCTCCTTAATCTCATAGGTACCAATGCCGAGCATAATAAGGTAAGGTGCATGCGGGTGTTTCATGCAATAATGCCAGGTAAGCGTACCGTTCTTATTGTCCTTGCTGCCCAGAAATGTACCGTTTGAAAGCACTTTGTAGCTGGCATCAAACGTTACCAGAACCTCGCTCACCACCTTATCATTCATTTCATCGTACATCGGTATCCAGCATCGGTTATCCGTGCCCTGACCCTGACTCCAGATCTGTTTGCGGCTCAGATTGTTCTTGTCATTCCATCCGATAAAATACAAACCTTTATGTGGGTTGGCCTCATAACTGATCACCAGGCTGTCACTGCTTCCCCAGGACAGTGGTGTACCCGTATAGACGACAAGGTTCGTGCTGTCATTTCTGTAGCTTACCGCCTTCCCGTTCAGCAACACTTCTTTCACCCGAATATTCACGGCGTCCAGCACTATTGAATCCACCACCTGCCGGAGGGGAACAAAGCGCTCCGTAACTTTTCCTTTCACAAGACCCTGTTCAGGATTAAACGAAACTTCCAGCCTCAGATGGGTAAAATCCACATTGTGCTCCCGGGGCGCAAGCTTAGGGTCCGTCAGATAAGACCTTGTTTTATCCTGGGCCAAAGCCGTTGAAACCAAAAAAAGAGAAACACCAATCAGCACATTCGAAAATTTAATTTTTAACATATACGTTTAGAGATTAATTTAGAATTGAACCGTTTACTTTACCTTATAACATACCCTTAACTGAATTGAGTTCTGCATAGTAAACGGAGGATTGGGTCCCAGCGCAATCTTCTCAAAAGAAGGATTGTATACCAGTTGCAATGCGTATTTTGAATTGGCCTGTAAGTTCAACCCAAATCCGGCAAAAGCCCCTATGCCCACGCCAGTAAGGTTACGGGCCTGCTGAGTGACGTAATTGGTAATCGGGCTGTAATACGTCCTTAAGTCAATCACCGTTCCGTTTATAATAATGTCGTTCATCTGAAATTTTGCCATGGTAAAGATAGGGCCGCCCTCAATGAAAAAATTAAACTGATCGTCGTCCCCGAAAATATGCTGCCAGCCCGGCTGAAAAATCAGGCGTTCTTCCTGTCCGGCAATTGCAAAGGTCTGCATTTCCAGGGTGTCCGGAGTGGTTGAATGGGTCACAGTGGAGTATTCTCCGATTGTAAAGGCGCCGCCGATGGTCAATTGCGCCGCATCCACATTTAAAATAATTGCGTTTTTATCATTCACAAAATAGCGGGTCTGAACACCGATTTCAAAAGCAATATTGTAATGCATTTTGCCGGGCATATCGGTAGAATCAAAACTCCAGGTTCCGGTTTGCACTCCGAGTAAAGGCGCAAGCCGGTCAGGATAAGTGGTTCCGCCACTCCCGGGACTTCCCCCGTATTCGTTCGCAGGTCCCCCTCCCCACTCGTTAACAATCTTTTCATACATCGCACTGTTAAGAAAAGTAGTATTCGGATTTCCGTTTGCGTCGAAACCCATTCCATTGTATAATGAAGCCGTATAATTATTGGCAAAATAAGTCCCCATAGAAAGTCCGAATTCGAAACCTTTCCGGTGTATTTTTCGAACTGGTTTTACATCATCCTGATCAGAATCCCGGGTAGAATCCTGAGCAGAAATGCTTAGGGTAAAAACGTTCAGTGTAAAAACGGAGAGCAGTAAAAAAAAACGAATGAATCGCTTATTCAATAAACAAAGCATGGGCGAATTTACTTAATTGTCCCAAAATTCCAGCCCCTTTATTCCCTTATTCTATGAAATTAAACCAACGGACAGCCTTTGGGACTAAAGATGAAGGTTTAATGAAGTAGCTGTTAATTTTTTATGATTCGGATATGTTAAAAATATGTAATTTAACTGAAATTGAGCTGTTTCATATGCGTGCGTCCTGGACCTATTTATCTCTCGGCATAATTTTCGAAGTACTCGGCACTATTTGCATGAAATTTGCCGAAGGATTCACGAAATGGCTTCCGTCTGTGTTGGTTTTTGTGTTCTACGGATTGAGCCTTTGTCTGCTCATTTTGGTTTTGAAGAAGTTTGAAGTGAGTACTGCATATGCTATCTGGGCCAGTCTGGGAACTGCGCTCATTGCCGTTGTCGGTATGGTCGCCTTTAACGAAACGGTAAGTTTTACAAAAATCGCTTCAATTGGGTTAATAGTAGTTGGTATACTTGGGTTAGAGCTGTACGATTAATTAGGAAAAAAGCAATTATGGCAAACATTTTCATCACCGGGGTTACTGGATTTTTAGGCGGGGAGTTATTAATTGACTTATCCAAAAGGAAAGACATTGATAAAATTTATTGTCTCATCCGTGCCGAATCCGAAAAAACGGCTTCCAAACGCCTGAGTTACATTTTCAGTTTTCACGAAGACCATCTGAACCTCGATAAAATCATCCCCATCATTGGCGACCTGACCGAAGAGGATCTGAGCAGCCGGCTTATAGCCGATAAACGGCTGAGCGATGTGAACCTGATTGTACACGCAGCAGCCAACACCTCCTTCTCTCCGATTTACGACAAAATGGTTGAGCAGGTCAATATTCATGGCCTCGAGAAAATTCTCAACTGGAGCAAAACACTGAAAAAACTGAAAACGTTCCTGTACATAGGCACAGCCACCATTTGTGGTAAAGAAACAACCAACCGCCTGATCAAAGAAGAAGAATCCCCGAACGTTAATGTAAAGCACCTGGTTCGGTACACCTATACCAAAATGATGGGAGAGCTGTTGCTGAAACAATACCTTCCCGAAGAAAAAATTCTCATTGCGCGTCCTTCCATTATCATGGGCGACAGCCGTCAATGGGTGCCTCGTTCCTATGTTATCATGTGGGCCCTGGCCTCTATCAATTTCCTGAGACTTGTACCTGTAAATTCCAATGCCAGCCTGGATATCATTCCTGTGGACTACGCCTCTTCGGCAATTGTTAAACTGCTCTTTTCAGAAAAGAGAAAATACAATGTCTACCACATATCTGCAGGATCAAAATCAGCTACTACTCTTCTAATGCTGACCCGGGCTATTGAAAGTTATTTTCCCGACAAGCCCACCTTTAATTTCATTGACCGCGAATTAACCCGGGAAGTAAAACTCTGGGCCCGTAAAAAACTCAACGGAAACAACGCCTTAAAAAATTACACCGAATACCTGAATTACTGGAATCGCGAAATGGAAGATTCCGGAGACTTGCGAATCCTCATGGGAGGACTTGATCCCTATTTGAGCTTTATCGAATTGGGACAGGTATTTGACAATACCAGACTGCAGCAGGATACGGATGCGGGATTTCCTGAACCTGCCCACGAATATATTAAACGTTCGGTTCAGTTTATTGAAAACATTGATATTTTCGAAGCAGCTCTGGAACCATAGAGAGGCGGCGCTGGAATCTCAACTATGAATTTTGAAAAAATTCTTCCTGATATTTTCCTTGTTCCTGGGTCTTTCGCGACCGGGTTACGCTACACATAACAGGGCCGGTTATATTTCGTACACCTGGGTGTCAGGATACACCTACAATTTCTCCATTACAACCTACACGAATATTCTGACTTCAACAGTCGACAACTGTCAGCTTGAACTGTATTTCGGAGACGGGGACAGTGCTGTCGCCAGCCGGGTAAACGGACCCTATGTGGATACCCTTTGCGCCCCTGTTGCTACACAAGGCGTACCACTGAATATTAAAACAAAATGGAACATCTATACCTGTTCCCATACCTTTAACGGACCCGGCTCCTACTGGATTACAATGGGCAATCCCAATCGCAACTATTTTGTCGACAACATCCCCAATTCAGGAGCTACCCAATTCTTCATCCGTTCACTGCTGATCATTAATCCTGCGTTAGGAGCCGGGCATTTCAATTCACCGGTGCTGCTCAATCCTCCGATCGACAACGGTTGCCTTGGACAATGCTTTTATTACAACCCCGCCGCCTATAGCCCGGACGGAGATAGTTTATCCTACACATTGGTTCCTTGTCTGGAACCGAATGGCTCGGGCAATCCGGGCGAAAATATTCCTGGATGGACACTCCCTCCTACAACCTCCACCATCTCCCTCAATCCGTACAACGGGGATTTTGTATGGTGCGAAGTAGCCCCTCCGCCACCTTCCGACCCCAACATTCCTTTTCATGCCCCTCCACTGGTCAGTGAATACAACATCGCCATGGTTGTTGATGAATGGAGTCAGGGATATATGGTAGGAGAAGTCGAACTGGACATGCAAATCGACATTTACAAGTGCAAAAATACGCCTCCCGTAATCCTGCCACTGAACGATACCTGTGTTGAAGCAGGGACCAAACTCACTTTTCCTGTTACCGCCTACGACCCCAACCACAATAACATTCAATTAAGTGCAGTGGGTGGAGCTTTAAGTGTCTTTGTAAAGGATTCGGCCACATTTCCTACCGTAGGTTACATTCCCAATACAGCAACCTCCACCTTTAACTGGAATACACGTTGCTCCCATATACGGGAGCAACCCTACCTGGTTACCTTTAAGGCAATCAATGACGATGCCATCGACGATCCTGAAATTCCGCTTTCCATTTACAAAAGCATCAACATTCAGGTCATTGCTCCTCCGGTTCAGAATGTTTTGGCAAAAGCGTCAGGTTCCACTATGCACATCACCTGGTCTGCCACAGCCTGTCCCGAAAATTTAATTGGCTATCTGATTTACCGAAAGGACAGTTGCTCCCTTTGGAAACCGGCCCCGTGCCAAAACGGAATTCCGCCCTCTTCAGGGTTCAGCTATATAGGCACCACAGCCTCCACTTCGTTTATCGATACTAACAATGGCAATGGCCTGGTAAGAGGGGTCAACTACGCCTATCTGGTCGTGGCCGTTTATGCCGACGGCTCCGTCAGCTATGCTTCTGCTGAGTCCTGCGCCGAACTGGTGCGGGATGTTCCCATCATTACCAATGTGGATGTCATCAGCACGGCTTCTTCAGGCGGACACCTGCGCGTCAAATGGATAAAACCCCTGGCCGATTCATCCAATCTGGACACCTCGAGACTCCGGGGCCCCTACCAATATGTTCTGCTAAGGGACTCCGGCTTTGCAAGTCCAAGCCAGACTGTTTACACATTTAATAGCCCGTACTTCGCTTCACTTGCGCTGGATACAACCTTCCTGGACACCTTGTGCAACACTGCCGGGACTCCCTATACCTACCGCATTAATTTTTACTCCAATGCCGACAGTAATCTGGTGGGTTCAACCGATAACGCCTCCTCGGTTTACCTTTCGATAGCGCCCGCTCCGGTCGGAAATAAACTCAACCTCAGCTGGAACTACAATGTGCCCTGGAACAATTACCAATTCGTTATTTACAAACTCAATCCAAAAACATCCGTTTACGACTCCATTGGTTTTACCTCCCTGCAAACCTATTCTGATACTTCCCGATCTGATACCAATGCGCTGGTCAACGGGCACAGCTATTGCTACCTGGTTAAAAGCATCGGAGCCTATTCGGACAGCTCGTTGCCTAAGCCCCTGATCAATCATTCGGAGATTCAATGTGCGGTTCCCAAAGACATTATTCCCCCCTGTGCACCGGTTCTTACAGTAGTACCCAACTGCGACAACTACTCAGACTCCCTGGTCTGGACCGATCCCGATCATATGAATTGCGGGCTGCGCGATGTAGTCGGATACCGGGTTTACTTTACTCCGGTGGAAGGCCAACCTTACCAGAAAATCTGGGACACAAAAAACAGCACACCCTTCAGTCTCTACCACAGCAACGACACCATCAAAAGTGAAGACAGCTTAAGCTCCATTGCAGGCTGTTACGTAGTCACAGCCATTGATTCATCAGGCAACGAAAGCGCCTACAGCAATCAGGTCTGTGTCGACAACTGCCCGGTCTATTCCCTGCCCAATGTATTCACGCCCAACGGAGACGGAGAAAACGACTACTTCAAGCCCTTCCCCTATAAATTTGTAAAAGACATCGATCTCGAAATTTACGACCGCTGGGGCCTGCTCGTATTCAAAACCTCCGATCCCGGGATCCACTGGGACGGCGTAAACATGTACAGTAAAATTCCCGTCACCGACGGCACCTATTACTACATCTGTGTCGTCAATGAAATTCACTACGAAGGAATCATTCCCCGCACCCTCCATGGATTCGTGCAGATCATCCAGAGCAAAGGAGACCCTGCCGCACATTAAAAAAACTTGACTTTACTCTTGTACAGTCTTAGTTTTTCGTATACCCGAAGGGTGATAAGAGGACTTCATTTCAAGCCATTCATTCTCCCAATCGCCCTTGCTTTAATCACCTCATTCCCCTCCAGTTCAATCCCCTTCTGATACAATTGCAGTGCAGCGGCCCGGTCAATAGTCTCCAGCATATTGGCCCGCAATAAAAACAACATCGCATAATAGTTCTGAATCATATTCGCCATACGGTCCTTAGGCCCTCCCTTTACATCAAATCCCGAATAATCAAACGCAGCATAATCAATCGCATTTATTTTACCCTGATCCTTCGTTAGTTTGTACGCAACCCCATAGGGCTCCAGCGTATACCCCTGAACGAGGTCTTGTTCCAGAGGACGCATGAGCGGAAACACAGTCGCATAAACAGGCATATGCTGACCGGCAAGGTCGATAATCGACCGAATCATGCTCACATACTTTTCCTGCAAATCCCTTGCATCGTAAAAAGTTCCGTCTTCAAAATGCTTTACCGTTTCCAAAAAAGCGTCCGTCTGCCCTGCCACCTGCCCCATTAAGTCCGGATACCATTTTCTGAGCATCTGAATATACCAGGTCCTTCGCATCATTTCCACATCCACCACATACACTCCGTTTGCCTTGTGTTCAACCCGTTGATAATAAATCATGGGAAAAGAAAAAGGATCCCAGTTGCACAGCACCAGTGCATTCGATCCGCACAGCTTCATCAGATTGCCGGCATATTTTTCAGTAAACCGGTAACGGCTCATATCCTCGGTTTTCCTGTTCACTAAAGCAAAGCAAAAGGCAAATACCGCCAGCAAAGATCCGGCCCACAAATAGATGCCTGGCTTCGATCCTTTCTTTGCCTGAGACAACTGATTCAACCGGTCGGCAACAAACAGGATGCCCAGTGACATCATACCCGACAGGTACAAATACAAGGGCAGGTAAAAAACTTCTATGGTGCCTTTCATTTCATCGTACAGTTCTTTGCTCCTGGCCGAAAGCAAATTAAAGTTCAGCACATTGGCCACAAGGGGGCCGGTAAAAAAATAAAACAGGAGCGAATAATAAAACAGCTTCCTGTTGAACCTGCACAAAACCAAAAAACCCAACGCAACAAGCAGAAGGGGAAACAAAGTAAACTCTTCGTACAGCAAAACCCAGTGCAATTTCCATTGCGCAAACACAAGCGCAAGGGTTCTGGGCTGATCGAACGAATATTGATGCCGTTCAATAACCCTCCAGAAATTTGTCCAGTTCTCCGCATCACCCCAGTTCATGTCGGGGTGCCGTCCCGCAGCAACCGGCAGGTAGAGATAGGGCAGCAATCCCAATGCCAGAAAACAAATCCCAAGCACAATACGCTTAACATCCATCAGGTAGCTACGGTCTGCAATCCAAATCATCAGAAATCCCAACGGAATAAAAACCAGCGAAGTGTGGTGATTCGAAAGACTGATTCCGCAAATCAGGCAGTAGGCATAAAAAAGAAAGCCCAACTTGCGATCCAACCTGCGATCCGTAATTTTCAGTTGAGTTGGTTGGATTCGTATATACCACTTCAGAGCCAGCAACATCAGCAAAGAAGTACACAGATTGTTGATGGCATACACCTCGGCGATAATGCTCTGGTCAAAATAAGAAACCCCTGCCCCCGCAATAACTGCAGCGCCGAAAGAAATCAGCCCCAATGCCAAGGCCTTGTTTTTTTCAGAAACGTTCCCGAAAAGTCTGAAAGAGCCCGACAGCAAGGTCAGTAATTCAAAAGAAAACAAAGAAATCACGCCCATCGCAAGCGCTGAAAAAAAGGCCGACATCAGGTTGATCCGGTAAGCCACATTTCCAACGGGCAAAAACGAAAACAGTTTCCCCAGGATCGTGAAAAGCGGATATCCGGGCTCATGGGGCACTCCTGCAGTAAAAGCCGCCGAAATCAATTCCCCGCTATCCTCGAAAGTTACCGTTGGCGCCAGGCTCGAAACAAAAAGGATAAAGCCGGACAGAAAAGACAAAAAAAATAACAGTGTCCGGGTCTTCGGTTTCATTTTCTGCTCTTCAGATTCATTTTACCGGGGACTCATTGCTGCAATTTCCGTAATGGCCTCCACGAGGCGATCCAGTTCAGCCAGGGTTGTATAAACGCTTGGCGTGACGCGCACCCCGTTTATTTTTTCATGTTCTATGGGAGTCGTATGAATTTTTTTCTTTTCAAAAAGTTTTCCTTCGATCTCGCTGCCCTTCCAGCCCTCCATCCCGAAAACAAATAAAGCTCCTGAAAAAGCGGGTAACTGAGAAGTGTACAGTTTTACCTTTGGATTCCCCTTTACCTTATCCACCCAGTAATTTTTTAAAAACCGAAGACGCGCTTCCTTGCGCTTAATCCCAATCAGTTTATGAAATTCTGCTGCATTACCGATTGCCATTTCAGAGGCAAAAGAACGGGTCCCCAGGTTTTCAAATTTACGTATGTCTCCGCTGTCCGGTTCAGGCGCAGAAAGCAAGGCCCACACTTTTTTTATTTTCTCTTTTTTAATGTACAGCATTCCGTTTCCAAAGGGAGCACAAAGCCATTTGTGAAGGGACGTCGCGAAATAATCCGCATTCAGATCCGGCACCTTAAAATCCAGATGCGCAAAACTGTGCGCCCCGTCCACGATCACCTCGCAGCCCTTCGCATGTGCCATGTCTGCTATGGCCCTGACCGGCATAATCTGGCCGGTCCAGTTAATCACATGGGTAACATGAACAATTTTCGTTTTAGCGGTAATGGCCTTTTCATAAACCGCCACCAGATCCTGTTCACTTTCCGAGGGCAAATCCAGCTCCACCCATTTCAGTTTAATCCCGTCTCTCTTTTCCCGCTGTTTCCAGGCATTCATCATATTCGGATAATCAAATTTGCTCAACACCACCTCGTCCCCCGCCTTCAGATCCAACCCGAAAATAACCGTATTCAGTCCTTCCGTCGAATTCCGGTTTATGGCCACCTCATCCGGGCTGCAACCGGCTATATCCGCAAGCTTTGCCCTCAGCGGTTCCCTGCCCTGATCCAGAATTCTCCACATATAATAAGAAGGCGCTTCGTTGCACTGCTGATAGTACCGGATATGCGCGTCCTGTACCACTTTCGGCTGAGGGCTCACACCTCCGTTGTTCAGATTAATAAGGGTTGCCGAAACAGTATACGACTCCCTTACCCAGGCCCAGAAATCTTCATCAACAGCCGTCTCCTCCGGCGTAAGCGCAGCCAAACGGTCCATGCGCCCGGTCCATACCTCCGCAAAGGCCGGATTCGAAAATTTTAAAAAAGAAAAGGAACCCAGTAAAAGGGCCGATCCGTTTATAAATTTTCGTCGTTCCATAGTCCTCAGCTTTGGTTGCTACCTGAACTTTATTTCGATTGCGGAATGTGTTTATCCATAAAATTTTTCACCCCATTATCCCAATCTGTGTTGAGTTTAGACCGGGTCTGATTCAATTCTGCATTGGTTTTATTGTACGTAGCGCCGGCATCATTTATAGCTGCCACGGCTTTGTTGTAAGCATCCGTATCCTCCTTTGATTTCGAGCCCGAATCAAATTTTGATTTAGCGCTTACAAAGGTTTGATTTTTAAGCATGAAATCCACCAGTACCGGCATCTTTTCAGTAGCCTCTTTCTGGTAGAACTGCAATAACTTCTTGCAATCGGCAACAAGCGTCTGATCATTTTCAAAACCCTTTAAGTCAATCAGTTTGGCGAGCCCTTCTTCTGAATTCTTTAAAAGCGCGTTTTTGTTCTGTTCGACCGCATTCACATCTTTTTTATCAAGGGCTGCTATCATATACGCTTCCTGTTTCATGCTTTTAAAATAAATCAGATAGATTTTATGATAGTACTTGTTCACCGTTTCAACCTTCTCGGCCTTTTTGCTCATAGCGTCCTTCTGCTCAAGCAAGGTTACATTGTTGTCAGCGGCAAATGTCTTCGTTGCCGCCTCCAGCCGGTCTCCGGCATCTTCCAGTTTTTTATTTGCTTCTTCCTGAATATTCAGGTAGGCTTCCATGTTGTCATAACTTTGCTCTGCTATCTCTTCCATATCCACAATTTTCCCGTAATCTTCCTTCAACAGGACATACAGAATATTCAGATACGTAAAAGCAGCTGCTCGTAGCGTAGTATCTGTCTTCTCAAAAGGAACAAGGTGCTTCATCTGAGACCGGGCCTGGGACACCGCGCTCAGCAAATCCTTTCTTCGCTTATCCACTTTCCGTGCGCTTTTTCCGTGCGCCACGGCACTCACGTAAATCAAAAAATCTTCTGTTACTTTCGATTGGGCCGTCTCAACCTTTTGCATGTAATCAACCGCGCTTTTTTGAGCAACACTGATTCCCGGTAACAGTCCGCAGATTAGCAAAGCAAGAGCACAACACCGTTTTTTCATAACTTATTTAAGGTTAAGGTAATCATTTAATATCCGGTAGCTTTCGTGGATATACGCACTGTTCATAATAATTTTTTTCCAGTTCTCATTTATTGAAATCGTAGTGCTGTCTGCTGCAATAGCCGCCGAATCGAATTTATTGTTTTCCACTTTAAAAAGCGAAGAATCCTGCCTGTACATCTGTTTCTCAAGTCCGTCGTATTCCTGGTGCTCCTTTTTTCCGTAAGCAATAAAGCCTTCGTAGTTCATCGGTATGCTTATCCGTTTTTGTCCCGAATATTCCTCCACTTTATCCGAAATCTTTTTTACGGCCAAAAAGCTGGGATTCGATGCGGTCCTCAGTTTGCTCTTGCGTTTCAGCTCCTGAACAGGCAAGGGATCAAGGGGACTGAAATACAAAGCCCGTTTCACGGAATCCGGTTTCAGCGCTGAAGAATTCGTGACCTCCCTGAAACTCATTCCCTCATACATATCCGGGAATACAATATCGGGACAGACCCCTTTGCACTGATTCGTTTTTCCGGTAGGCCGGTAAATTTTTTCAATGGTTACCTTCACATATCCGTTACTCCCGTCTTTGCGTGATTTCTTTTTCCGATCTTCGGTGCCATCCGCCAATACTACAATCTGTCCGGTAGCTTTTCCATAGGTCGCACTGCCCACAACGATGGCCCGGTTATAATCCTGCAGGGCCCCGGTAACAATCTCTGTAGCCGAAGCACTTTGCCCGTTCACCAGCAGCAGCAGGGGGCCGTCATAAATTGTTCCCCTGTTCGGATCCCTCATCAGCACCGCTTTCCCATCTCTTCCCTTCACAAAGCAGACCCCTCCTTCATCGATAAAGATTCCGGCCAGTTCCAGCGCCTCCTGTAAAGATCCACCTCCGTTAAAGCGCATATCCAGAATCAAGCCGTCAATTTTTTCCTTTTTCATCTTCACGATTTCCCTGGCCACATCATTGGCGCAACTTGAACCCGAATGGTCCTCCCACTGGGTATAAAAACCCGGCAGGTTAATGTATCCCAGTTTTTTGTCTCCGTGCAATACAAAACTCTTCACTATGCTTTCCTCATCCTTCACCTTCTCTTTGCTAAGGGTGACGGTCTTTTGCAGGCCCCCCGGCTTTTTCACTGTCAATTGCATCTCGTCGTGATTCGACTTGCTCAGCAAATCCTCCACCTCACTCAGATCAGCTCCCGTCAGATCAACAACTGCCTTGTTTTTCCATTTCAATTGCAACAACACATCTTCGCTGTTCAGTTCCCCCGATTTCCAGGCAGCCCCACCTGGAACCAGGTGCGATATCACCACTTCACCCTGTTCATTCTCATCCAGGTCGATGCCGAAAGAATACGCCTGACCACTCAGTGAATTGTCAAAATTCTCCTTTTCAGTTGCAGGCATATAATCGCTGTGAGGATCATAGCTATGCGCCAGAGCGTTGCAATAAGCCGTCGCTACATAGCTTTCAAACCCTTCAGGATTTTGAAGTATTTTATTCATTTTTCTTCGTTCACACACCTTCACTTTGTCCCGCATGGCCGGTTCGAGTTTCAGAATGCTTTGCTTACTGGCAGCCGAATCAAGTACAGCTGCATCTGCCAGAAAAGAAAGGGTCTGTAATTTGAGGTCTTTGTACCAATAGCGCTGAAGATCCTTTACGTTTTCCGCAAAGCCTGCACTGTCCATAGGGTAACGAATACTTTCTGTTTGCGAAAAATCAAAGGGCTTTAAAAGCACCTGAGAAACAATCGAATCCGATCTTTTCAACCCTGCTTTATAGAGCAGGGTTGCCTTTTCAAGAAATTCACATCCCGAGACATCGTTGGAAAGTCCCCTGATATCTTCTTTTGTAAGGTAGCAATGACGGGGATCCAGTTCCAGATAAAACCGGTTCCTGAGGTCTGTGTCAAACGCTTCGTTTCGTTCGCGCGGAGAACAATGATTTGTTTCCAATACCTGTTCAACAAGTTTAATGCGCTGACAAAAACCGGCTTTAGCCTGAGCATACGAAAATACGGCCGACCCTGCCGAAACCAGGAAAAGAAAAATTTTAATACACTTTACCATTCAATACAAAATGGAAATCATACAAACCCGTCTTGTACATCAGCACATTCTTCATCAGCTTAAATTTAGCGATTTTGACATCCGAAGCCTGGGTGGTCTGGCCATCCGTAAAAATTTTCAGATACCCGTATCTGTCGGTATAAGCCACCGAATTAAAATCAAGCTGATACGAAGTAGGGGTGTTGCTTTCCAGCTGATACGACTGTCCTTTGTAAAAAACATTAAATCCGACATTCTCATTCCCGTAAACCATTACATTGTCTTCCACGGCATAAAAATCAGGCTCGTAAGAACCTATCGTACTGGTTTTCCCCTGATAAAAAACTTTGAAATTTCCTGCGTTATCGATATAGCCCACTACCTGATCCCCGCACTTAAATGATTTGGGGGCAACCGTTTCCAGTGTATACACTGTTCCCTCGTAAAAAACCTTAAAGGCCAGATTGTATTCATCCATGTAAGCCACAGTGCTCGAACCCACCTGAAAACCAGAAACATGGCTGGTTCCCAGATCATACACCTGGTTGTGATAAAAAGCCTTAAACAGTCCGCTCGAATTCATGTACGCCAGAATATTATCCCCTGCTTTAACTGCTGCTGCGCCCGTTTTATCAATTACATCCGGCAGGTTATCCGTCACGCCGGCATAGTACACCATATAGTAATTGCTTCCGGCATCAAAATAGCCTACGATGCTATCCCCTATTGAATAATTACTCACCCATCCCGGTAAATTAACAACCTTCCCGTTGTCAAATACGCTAAGCAGTTTGTTGTTGAAAAAAGCTGCCAGGTTATCGGTATTGATGTAAAACGATGGTGTAAAATCAGCCAGCTGATAAATCCTTCCCGAATAATAGGCCTTAAAATTGTCTGAATTGTCTGAGTAGATGATGCTGTTTCCCCCCACCTGCGAAAATTTGACCGGCATGCTCTCAAAAGACGAAACATTTCCGTTATCAAAAATCATAAACTGTCCGTTGTAATCAGTATAGCATCCCATATTCTGGGCAGCTGCATTCAAAACAAGACAAAATGCAGCAACGCCTGGCAGTATTTTTTTCATAGTCAAATTTAAGAGGTAAAGCTAACCCAATTTTGCAAAATCCCGAACGCTAAAATTCTGCCCGAAAATCATCAAATAACACTACTTTTGCAGTCCGAACATGACAAAACCCCGTTTCGAAGACATTTATATGGATTTGGCCCAGAGCCTCGCCCTGCGTTCGCATTGTGTAAAATTAAAAGTAGGTGCTGTGCTGACAAAAGACACCCGCATCATTTCCCTGGGATACAACGGTCCGCCTGCAGGCACACACAACTGTGACGAAGAATGGCCGCAAACAGGCTGTCCCCGCGACAGCAAAGGAAGCTGTTCCCTGGCCCTGCATGCCGAACAAAACGCCATACTGTACGCCGCAAAAAACCAGATGTCTCTTGAAGGGGCAACCATCTATGTCACCCTTTCCCCTTGCATTGCCTGCGCCAAAGTACTCTATTCACTGGGGGTAAGAAAAGTGTATTACCTCAACTCCTATGCCCAGTACAAAGGCATCAGCACAGACGAAGGCGTCGACTTTCTTTTAAAATTCGGTGTCGAAGTGGTCCGTTACAGCAAATCGATATGAACGCCGGAAGAAAATACATCTTTTTACCCTTGGTCTTTGCCCTGCTGCTCGTGAGCGGCATCTATATTGGTTACCGCTACAGTTTTCTGAATAAAAGACGGGCTCAGCCCGGAAGTGACGGAAAGATTGAACACCTGCTCAGCTACATACAAAAAAGATACGTAGACACCGTTAATCAGGTCCAGCTCGAAGACAAAACGCTCAACAGCATCCTGCAAAATCTGGATCCCCACTCTTCCTATGTAACCGCAAAAGAAGCAAAGGCCATGAACGAGCCCCTGCAGGGTAATTTCGGAGGCATTGGCATTGAATTCAACATCATCAAAGACACCATTCGGGTTATTTCCGCCATCTCCGGCGGACCCTCAGAAGCCCTGGGAATTCAGGCCGGAGACGCCATTGTTAAAATCGAAGGCAAAAGTCAGACCGGAATAAAAATCAGCAACCAGCAGGTGATTGAAAAACTGAGAGGCGAAAAAGGAACCAAAGTAAGCATCACGATCTGGCGCAGGACGGCAAAAAAACTTATTCCCTTTACCATCACCCGGGGCGAGATCCCCATCTTCAGCGTTGATGCTTCCTACATGGTCAATAAAAAAGCAGGATATGTCAAAATCAGTCGTTTCGGTGCCACCACCTACGATGAATTCATGAAAGCTTTTCACGAACTAACCGACAAAGGAATGACCACACTCATTCTTGACCTTCGCGGAAATCCCGGAGGCTACCTCAATGCGGCCATCCAGATTTCGGATGAGTTCCTTGGAGCGGGAAAAGAAATCGTTCATACCCAGGGCCGCAACGAACCAAAAAAAATCCATTGGGCTACATCCAAAGGAGAATGTGAAAAAGACAAACTCATTTTACTCCTTGACGAAGGCTCTGCCTCCGCAAGTGAAATTGTTGCCGGTGCCGTCCAGGACAACGACCGCGGAACAATTGTCGGCCGGCGTTCATTCGGAAAAGGGCTCGTCCAGGAAGAAAAAGAATTTGAAGACGGGTCCGCTGTCCGGCTCACCATTGCGCGTTACTATACCCCGACAGGCCGCTGCATTCAGAAATCCTACAACGAAGGCCTCGAAGCCTATTACAACGAAGAACTCGAGCGTTACAAAAACGGAGAGCTCCAGAACGCCGACAGTGTCAAATTCATAGACTCTCTGAAATTCAAAACTCCTGCCGGAAAAATAGTTTACGGAGGCGGAGGCATCATGCCCGATGTATTTGTGCCGCTCGACACCGCTGGTCACAGCTCTTACCTCAACGAAGTCAGCTATGCCGGCATTATCAATCAGTTTACCTTTGACTATGCCGACCGCAACCGTTCGGCTCTTAAAAATTACGGAAGCTTCGAGAAGTACAATTCATCCTTCCTGGTCGACAGTCAGATTCTGGAAGGATTTTTCGGCTTCGCCGAAAAATCAGGAATCAAACGAAAAGACGCTGACATCAAAAAATCCACTGCCATCCTCAAGGTCCAGCTCAAAGCCCTCATCGCCCGCAACATCTGGGGCAATGCCGGATACTTCCCGATTATTCACAGCATTGACAATACCTATTTGAGAGCTGTTCAGCTTAGCGATTAGTCCCCGCACTGTCCAGATTTTTCCCCACCACATCAAACAGTGAATCCACATCCTTTTTCTCCCTTACACTGTCCTTTGCTCTTTCCGCCTTCACGTTCGCCTCCTCCTTCTGTTTTTCCTCTTTATCCTGCCCGCAGGAACCCAAAACAACTGCTCCGAAAAGCCCTAAAATAACAATCGGTTTTTTCATTGAATTTGGTTTAATTTTTGAAGTAATTAAAATACAAATTTTTCTGCCCGGGCTGTAATAATTCCAAAAATCTAATACCTATATTTGACCTTCAATTCCAACTTTAGACTTTAAACTAATAAACTTTTAAACTAAATAGACATGGCCTTCGAACTCCCAAAACTTCCTTACGCTTACAACGCGCTGGAACCCCACATTGACGCAAAAACAATGGAAATCCACCACAGCAAGCACCACAATGCTTATGTTACCAATCTGAATGCTGCCGTCGCCGGCAAGCCCGAAGAAAGACTAAGCATTGAAGAGATCTGCGCGAACATCTCCAAATATCCCATGCCCGTGCGCAACAACGGAGGAGGCCATTACAACCACAGCCTCTTCTGGACAATTATGAAACCTTCCGGCGGAGGCGAACCCTCCGGCGAACTCGGGGATGCCATCCGCTCTGCATTCGGCAGCTTCGCCGATTTTAAAACGCAATTCGGTACCGCAGGCACCACCCGCTTCGGTTCTGGCTGGGCCTGGCTCAGTGTTGCAGGAGGCAAGTTACAAGTCAGCTCCACAGCCAACCAGGACAACCCTCTGATGGACATTGCCGAAGTCAAAGGCAGCCCCATCCTGGGCATGGACGTCTGGGAACACGCCTACTACCTGCACTACCAGAACCGCCGCCCCGACTATATTGCAGCCTTCTGGAACGTCATCAACTGGGACGAAGTGAACAAGAGGTATAAAGCGGCGAAGTAAGTGCTAAAGAGTTAAGAACGCATTTAGCCGGTTTGAGAGGTCTTGTTTTTTTTATCCTTTGTATAGTCTTTGCCGGCATCCAGGTGAATGCCCGGACAGCGGATGTTCTTATCGCTGAACACTACCTCAAAACAGCCGATTCACTCCGTGACCAGTTTCGGTACGATGAATCCATCGATGCCTGTACGAACGCTTTAAAATTAAGCCCCAACAATGCAGAGGCCTACAGTTCCCTCAGCCTGTCCTATGACAAGCTGAAAAAATGGCCCGAAGCAATTGCCGCAGGAGAAAATGCCCTGCGTTTAAATCCCCAGTCCCCTCTGGTCAACGGCCGCTTGCTTTATATTTACAACGAAGCAAAAGAATGGGAAAAAGCTGAACAACTAAGTAAACGCATTCTGCAGCTCTATCCCGAAAATGTAAACGTTCGCGAAAATCTGGCTATCGTAAAAGCGAATAGAGAAAGTGAAAAAATCAGTAAGGGATTTTCAAACGTCCTTTCCCTCTTTATTCTTTTTTGTCTGGGCCTTGTTGTCTATTTAAATTACAAATCCCCGGATTCACTCCCTCAGCATTCAGGGTTTCCCGAATTGTTGCTGATTGCAGCTTCCGTAAGCGGCCTGCTGTATTTGATTTTTTACCGGTATTCAACCCTCATCTGGTCCTGCAATTTAAAACTGCCGGTAACTGAATATACTTATGTTATACGGCAATTCAGCTATGAGCACGATGGGATAGAAGGATACGTACTCTATGCATTTATGTTCGCCGTCCTGCTGATTTCATTCGTACTGAATCAGATTCTCTCCTTTGTCAAAAACAAAACGCTGTATCTACTGGTATTCCTGCTGCTATCCATCATTTCAGTATATTATTACCGTCAGATCGGCTTCACGCTGCCCATGCACAGATCAAGCACTACCCCAACCGGTTTTTCGCTTCCCTTTTTTGTTTGCGCACTGACAATCGCCCTGCTTTTAGTAACGCAAAAATACCTTCCGAAATTTTTAAATTACATAGTCGCCTTGCTCCTGCTATTCATCTGTTTCATTGCCAGCGAGCCCATGAGCATGCCTGATTATGCATTTATTTTTGCTCCGGCTTTACGTTTATTAGACGGATTCAAACTGTCCGAAATTTATTTCCAGTACGATCTCTTGCTGTCTTTGCTTGCCGAAGGCTGGATGAAACTGAAATTCAGCCTGAATTCATTCCAGGTATTGGGTCAGTTGTCCTATTTTCTGTTTTTCCTCGGCGCCTTCCTGTTTGCAAAAAAATTTTTTTTAAGTAAAAAAATGCTGGTCCTGTTTCTTATTTCTCTGGTATTGATCAGGTATTATTCCAATTGCATGGAACCCGTAAAATTAATGCAGGCTACCCCCCTACGGCTGGATTTGTGGCTTATCATTTTACTGTTTTTGTATTACAAGGGACCCTACCATTGGCTGACGGGCCTTACCATCGGATTCCTTGTCCTGACGCATAAAAACATGGGGCTTATTTACCTCGCCTCCTGGCTTCAATTGGTACTAACACTGTTCCTGCTGGATTTTAAAGCCGGGCAACTGAAAGAAAATTTCAAAAAACATTTTTCCCTTAATCTTATAAACAGCGCCCTGATCGCGCTGTTTATACTCTTAAGTTGTATCCTGTTCAAGGGGTTTGTCGCAGAAAGTGCAATCCTTTACCAGCAGATTGGCATTGGCTTCATACCCATTCCCGAAAACTCCTTCTATTGGTTCATGCCCGTGATGTTCGGCATCGTATTTATACTTCTGTTAAAAAGCAGACAAAATTTATCTGCCAATTATTTTACCTCCGGACTTCTGATTCTTTACCTGGCGATCGGCAATTCCATGTATTATTTCGGGCGCAGCCACGAAAACAACATTATATGTATTTCGGGATTGCTGGTATTTACCCTGTTTTTATTGGTTGATCTTTTAAACAGCAAGTCTGCCATTTTAAATACTGCAAGCAGCGCCAAATCTCCCGATATGATTTCGAAAAAAAAGAGTGTTAAAAAAATTACGGAGAAACACAACCCATTGGGATCAGGCCTGGGGCCGGTTTCAGGTCCGGTAAAACTTTATGGCCTGCCCCTTATTCTGATCCTGAGTACGCTTTATTTTTATTCCTGGTCAATTAATTTCAAACTTACCACGCAGTACAAAAATTTTAAAAAGGGCCAGTGGGTCTATCCCTTAAACACCGTTCCCAAAGAACTGGCGGATATAAAAAGAATGACCAACGGAAGTAAAAAAGTCTACGTCATGAATTATACCGATGACTTCTCCTATTATTATTACGGAAACTACACTCCGTTGGGGTATTTCCAACCCTGCGAAGCCTGGGTCAAAGAAAGCGAATGGGCCCGTTTTCTCCAGAACCTGCTTGATCAGGACTATTACCTGGTGACAACCAGACCGGGTGAAATAGCAGACATGCTCCCCAGGCTGAAATTCAGTAAAAAAATCACGGAGAATGGCTGCACTGCAATCAGCAAATAAAACAAGCACTATGGATTACAAAAAATACTACATCATTCCCGCGGCACCCGAAGAGGTTTACCTCGCCCTGACCAATCCTCTTACCCTGCAGCTCTGGACCTCAGAACCGGCTGAAATGAGCACAGAACCCGGTTCAGAATTTTCGCTGTGGGACGGCAGTATTGCAGGGAAAAACCTCGAATTTCAGGAAAACAAAAAAATAGTCCAGCAGTGGTATTTCGGAGAAGAAAATGCAGATTCTATTGTCAGCATTGTATTGCATCCCCACCCAAAAGGAACTTCGGCAGAACTAAAACACAGCAACATTCCTCAGAATGATTACAAAGATATTGTAGAGGGTTGGGACAAAAACTATTTTGGAGAACTCATCGCTTTTTATCGGGAATAGTATCCTTATGTGTAAAAGCCGACGGCAATACATTAAAATTAAAACGTCGACCGATTTTAACCAGCAAAATCATCACAATACTGAATCCGGGAATTACAACGAGTGGAACCCCGATAAAAACAATTTTAAGAATATCCACCCCCTGCTCTTTAATAGCAAGACGTTCCTCTTCGTTTATGGTTTGTCCTTTCACATACTTAAGGGCCATTTTTTCCGCTTCCCTTGTCTGATGGATTTCCTGCCTGCTGCTGTGCCAAAAGTCAATCAGTGCATCCTCCGCCTTGACCAATCGTTTCCTTAGAAAATGTCTTGGCTTTTCAATTCTCCCGCTCATTCCGTTTTTTAGTTGCAAGGGATTTGGAACCGAGTGAAACTAAAACAGGAACAGTAAAAATCAGTATCGTCAGGGCCGATGTCACCCAGTCAGAGGCCTGGCTCGCCAGAAACCTGCTGATCGCTGAACCCGCTGCAAAATGCCCGCACAAAGACAGAACCAGTTTTATTCCCAACAGACCGATGACAACAAAAGCAGAGGACTCTAAAAATACAAATCGCTCCATAGCCCGGACAAAAGCCTGAGAAACAAAACGCATGGCCAGCATTCCTATAAACACACCCACCCAGACCAAAATAATATTCTTCGTGAAAGCTACCGCAGCAAACACATTGTCAACAGAAAAAGCCATGTCCATAATTTCTATCATAATTACGGTGGTCCAGAATTGTCCAATGCGGCTAGAAATAATTTTGAAAAGTCTGCTTCTTTCTTTGATTCCTTGTTTTTCAGTAACGCTTTCCTTGCGTTTTTTCCGGATCCAGTCATAAAAAAGAAAAATCAGATACAGGCCTCCCAGAGCCTTGAGAAACCAAAACCGCATAAGATACGATGCAAATATCAGTGCCAGTCCCCTGAAGACATATCCTCCGATTATTCCGTAACGGAGCGATTTTGCCCGCTGCTCTCTGGATAAATCAAGAACCATCAAGGCCAGAACAGCCGCATTGTCAACAGAAAGTAAACTCTCGATGACAATAAGGTTGAGAATGACTACAAAAGATGAAAAAGGATGACCTAAAATTTGCTGGATCAGCTCATTCATCAGAATCTGTTTTTAAAAAAAGTCAGCTATTTTGCGCGCTCAATCCGCATACCCGCATCCATAATAAGGGGTAACTTTTCCAGGCGCATGGCTTGCTCTATTTCAAAGGTATAAGTGCCGTACTGGCGGAAACGAACGTTGCGCTTATAGAGTATCTGGTTGTCATAAATGTCTCCCGCTCCGCTGCCCAGCCATTTTCCGGTGGCATCGGCAAGGGTACACTCCAGCGTGTCGGTGTATTTTTTCCCATCGGGAAAAGTACTGTGTATAAACAAATAAAGGTTACTGTAAGGATAGCCCTCAGAGTTGCGCACATTGATATACACATTGTGAGGTGCAACCGTGTCCTTTATGGGGACACTGAATTTAATCAGATTCGATCGTTCCCAGATATTGTCCCTGAACGTAACATTTTCATCAAAAACCCTCCTGGAATCACAGGATACCAGGACGATGGAAAAAAAACTTAAAGATAAAAGAAGCGTTTTCATTTGTTGAAAGGCCTGTCAGGGTTTGTTGTCCGGAACAGGACCTTGCGGCCGATCAGGCCGGGGAGGGCGGTTCCGGTTCGGGTTAGGGTTTGGATTCCGGTTGGGATTGTTGTTGCGATTCGGATTGTTGTTGTTTCGGTTCGGATTGTTTCCCCTGTTCGGATTGTTGTTACGATTTGAATTGATGTTACGATTTGAATTGATGTTACGATTTGAATTATTTCCGCGGTTCGGGCCCCTGTTGGGTCCCCTTCCCCCGGCTTTATTCGGTTTTTTATTTTTCCTGCGGCTGTTGTCAAAACGCGTCAGACTATCCTGCCCCACTACATTTTCATAATCGGGTTCGCGAAGCAATATTTTCTTTTCTTTGGTAACGGCTTCTCCCAAATCAAAAGGGTGCTCGTCCTTTTTGTTCATTTCAATAATTTCCTTGACACGGTCTACAGGTAAAGCAATGAATTGACCCATATTGTCCAGATACGAAAACCACATGGTTCTCCTGAATATATCTGTTTTTTGATGTACAGCTTCTCCTTTTTTTGTTTTCAGCCTGACATCGCTGACCTCCGGAAAATCCTTAATAGCGTCCAGGTAACTGTCCAGTTCATAATTGAGACAGCATTTAAGTTTCCCACACTGGCCTGCCAGTTTCAGGGGGTTAAGCGAAAGTTGTTGGTAACGTGCCGCACTGGTTGAAACCGAACGGAAATCCGTAAGCCAGGTAGAACAGCAGAGTTCCCGGCCGCAGGATCCGATTCCTCCCAGACGGCTGGCCTCCTGACGGGCTCCGATCTGACGCATTTCAATACGTACTCTGAATTCCTCAGCGTACTTCTTTATGAGTTCACGAAAATCAACCCGTTCATCGGCTGTATAGAAAAAGATTGCCTTTGTTTTATCACCCTGGTATTCCACATCGCTGATTTTCATCTGCAGCCCCAGCGCTACAGCCACTGTACGCGAACGGTGCATGGTTTTTTCTTCCAGGGCCTGGGCCTCTGTCCATTTGTCTATATCATTCTGACGGGCCTTTCGGTATACTTTTTTAATTTCAGGTGAAGTCAGCGGGATGTTTTTTTTCTTTAACTGCAAACGCACCATTTCTCCCGTTCCCGAAATTACGCCGATGTCATGACCGGGAGAGGCTTCAACAGCTATAACTTCACCAACCGTTAAACTCAGATTATTGACATTCCGGTAAAAATCCTTTCGTCCGTTTTTGAAACGCACCTCGACCACATCGCATTGGGCAGCGCCTGGCATTTCCATATTGGCCAGCCAGTCGAATAAACCCAGTTTGTTGCAACCACCTGTTCCACAGGATCCGTTATTGCGACATCCTCCGGGCAGACCCTTGCTTATAGTGCTGCATCCTCTTCCGCTTGAACATCCGCTACATCCCATGTAGACAAAAGTAACATTTATTTGACGATAGCCGGTTCCCGGATGTTGAGGAGTTCATTAAAGTGCAGAGAGAGGTCGAGAAACAGGATTTTGGGGTTGGCATTGCGTTCAATATGACCGTAAGCCCGGTTCAGTTCATCGCTGAAAGCAATACAATTGGAGGCATTGATGAAGGGGCTGAATTTTTTAAGAAATTCTCCTTCTTTTTCTGTCACCCTCACAATGGCGTTGTCAGCATAATTAATCATCAGGGATTCCCTCACCATATGAAGGCAATAGCTGAGGTAGTTTTTCTGGCGTTCACGTCCTAGTTCAGCAAATCCTGCATTAAGAACATTGATCTTCAGAATATCAAATCGAAGGCAGGCCCTCATCCAGGTTTGAAAGGTAGTAAGGTTGTATTCGGCGCTTTCATTTTCGCCAATCAGTTTCAGGGCTTCCCGGTAATTCCCCTCGCAAAGCTCACTGATTCCTTTGGCTTCCTCGTCCGAAAGTTCGGTTCTGCTGACCAGGGCCTGGCAAAGATCCTGATCTTCAATCTTTTTGACCTTGATCAGTTGAGTACGGGAAACGATGGTACGCAAAAGCTGTTCTTCACTTTCGCAAACCAGCAGAAACAGCGTTTTATCGGGTGGTTCTTCAAGAATTTTAAGTAATTTATTGGCGGCGGCGGCATTCATTTTCTCGGCCAGCCAGATGATCATGATCTTGTATTCGCTCTCAAAAGCGGTTAATGTAAGCTTGCGAAGTATTTCGGCGCTTTCTTCTACAGAAATGACCGGCTGTTTGTTTTCAGCCTCCAGCAAGGCAACCCAGTCACTGAAACTCAGGTACGGATTTTCGAGCAGGGCCTCCCTCCAGGTAACAAGACGTTCGGTACTGTTCTTAAACTCTTTGCTGGCGTTAATGGGGAAAGCAAAATGAAGGTCAGGATGAATGTATTTCTGGTATTTTATGCAGGAGGGACAGATACCGCAGGAGTCTTCTTCGGTTTTGTTTTCGCAGCAAATATACTGCCCGTAAGCGATGGCCAGCGCCAGGCTCCCGTAACCGGTATTTCCCAGAAAGAGTTGGGCATGACTGATGCGGTGGTCTTTTACAGATTGTATAAGCTGCTCTTTAAGAGCCCGTTGACCTATAATTTCGTTGAAAAGCATCCGAGGGTATCGCTAGTGAGTAGAAGTAGTAGAGGCAACGGTTATAGCAAAGCCCGAAATAAATCCCTTGTCATTGAAAGTAATTATCAGCTCCCGGGACATTTTTTCGAATAGGCAAATCAGGTGAATGACTTCTGTACCGTTTATAATTTCAGAACTGCCCGATTGTACTTTTTTAAAGTTGCCGAACTGTTCCTGGGTTTGCGCCCAATACTGATTGTACTTTGCCAAACTTAATTTTGACTTGACAGCTGAGTCGCAAAGGGCAAGATATTGACTGCGTTGATCCTTTTGAAACAATTCAAAAAAACGTTCGGCTGTTTGCTGATTTTGTGTTGATTTTTGGGCCTGAAGAAAACCCGAAAAAGGCATCAAAAAGCTGAGAAGGATCAGAATTTTTCGCATACATTAAAAGTATAAAAATGTACCTTTGGTTTTACATATGCAGACAATAGACAACTTCAATTTTTCCGGAAAAAAGGCCCTTATTCGCGTAGATTTTAACGTCCCTCTGGATGCCTCCTTTTCCATTACAGATGACACCCGCATTCGTGCCGCCTTACCCAGTATTAATAAGCTTTTAGCAGATGGGGCTGCGGTGATTCTCATGTCCCACCTGGGCAGACCCAAAGAGGGGCCTTCAGAGAAGTATTCACTGAAACACCTGGTCCCTCATTTGTCCGCATTGCTTGGGAGGCCCGTTCTGTTTGCGGATGATTGCATAGGGGATTCAGCTAAAAAAATGTCTGCCGGCCTCAAGGCCGGAGAGGTTCTTCTGCTTGAAAATCTTCGTTTTTACAAGGAGGAAGAAAAAGGAGATGAAGGATTTGCAAAAAAACTTGCCGAATTGGCCCTGGGTAACAATCCCTCACAGGGTTTTAATTCCTCTCAGGGTTTTTATATTAACGATGCATTTGGCACCGCCCATCGTGCGCACGCTTCAACAGCGGTGATAGCGAAATTTTTTCCGGGCAAAAAATGCTTTGGGTATTTAATGAGTTCCGAACTTTCAAACGCTGACAAGGTGCTTCACAAGGCCGAGCGCCCCTTTACAGCAATTCTCGGCGGAGCCAAGGTTTCAGATAAGATCCTGATTTTAGAACAACTCATCGGTAAAGCCGATAACATCATCATCGGAGGTGGCATGGCCTTTACCTTTATCAAAGCCAAAGGAGGAAAGATTGGCAGTTCGCTTGTAGAAAGCGACCGCCTGGATACGGCCTTAAAGATATTGGAAGACGCAAAAAAGAGAGGCGTTTCAATTTATCTTCCGGTGGACGTCGAAGCAGCCGATCGTTTTGCAAACGACGCAAATAAAAAATGCTGTGCAATTGATGCCATTCCCGAAGGATGGATGGGACTTGACATAGGCCCTGTGTCAGAAAAAATAAATGAGGGGGTTATTCTTAAATCAAAAACCGTTTTATGGAACGGACCCTTAGGCGTTTTTGAAATGAGCAATTTTGAAAGCGGCACCAAATCGGCCGCCTTGGCTATCGCCAAGGCTACAAAAAGCGGCACCTACACCCTGATTGGGGGCGGCGATTCGGTCGCCGCCATAAACAAATACAACCTTGCCGGTCAGGTGAGTTATGTTTCCACTGGAGGCGGGGCCTTGCTCGAATACATTGAAAGCGGCACCCTGCCGGGGGTAGAGGCCATCAACAGTTAGTTCCTGTTTAGACCCTATGATCTTATATTATTATATTTGTTCCAATAGGCCAAAAAATGTCGAGATTCTTCCTCACAATAATTGTTGTCCTTTACCTTGTTTTCCCCCTCCGAAGTATTGCAGCTGATCTTCCGGACAGCCTGACTCCGGTTCAGTATCTGAATCTGGCCTATTCCCTGTACAATCAATCCAGGTTTATGGAAAGCATACAGGCGTGTGAAAAATCACTCCAGATTAAACCCGACAACGCTGATGCTTACAATGGCATCTGTGCTGCCTTCAACAGTCTTCAAATGTGGGATGAGGCGATCAACGCCGGAGAAAAGTCTCTCGAAATAATGCCAGGGTCTCTGCAGGCCTATGCCAATATCACGTATTCCTACACAAAGGCAGGACGTTGGGAAAAGGCTGAAAATGCATGCAAAGAGGCAATACGGCTTAGTCCGGATAACAGCATATTTAGAGAAAACCTGGCCGTTATCAAAGCAGGGAAAAGGGGCGAAACAATTTCCCATGCATTCATCCTAATGTTCGCGATCCTGCTGATTCTGTTTCTGGTTTTTTCTGTTTATTATTCTTCCTCCAGGCTGGATCTTTTAACTTCTTCCGGACCTGGAATTGCGGAGATCTTGCTATTGAGCTCATCCGTAAGTTGTCTTCTCTACTTCGCTTTTTTTCATTTTGCCCCTCAGTTCAGATTGATGAATTTAAAGATTCCAGCAGAGGAGTTTTGTTACAACATACGTTTGGCAAGTATAGAACACGATGGTATAGAAGGATATGTACTTTATGCAACGATGTTTGCAGACCTGATCGGAACTTTTGTTCTCAGCTGTTTTGCTTCAAAAATAAAGAACAAGACACCTTATCTGTTGCTTATGTTTTCGGCAGCGCTGGCGTCATACGTTTACTTTGAAAAAATTGGATTCTTTCCTCCCATGGAAGCCATCAGTGCAGGCCTGGAAAAAATACTCTTTCTCCTTTTTTGCATCGCCCTTATTACTATCATCCTTATCCTGATTCACAGGTATTACCCGAAACTATTACCGTATGTGTCAGTTCTTCTACTGATACCGGTTTGTTTCATAGCCACTGAACCGATAAGCATGTTTGATTACGCTTTTATTTTTACACCCGCACTGAAGATGCTTCAGGGATTCAAAATTTCAGAAATTTATTTTCAGTACGACCTCTTGCTTTCTGCTTTAGCGTTCCTATGGATGAAACTTCACCTCGAACTGAATTCATTCCAGGTAATTGGCCAACTTTCATTCTTCCTGTTTTTTACAGGCTCATTCCTGTTTGCAAAAAGATTTTTAATAAATAAATCGCTGTCTGTTTTTTTACTGATTGCACTGGTTCTTTGGCATTACTATGCAAACCTGAACGACCCGGTTGCTTATTTTCAGGTGACGCCACTGCGGCTTGATTTGTAGCTTATTATTCTACTCATCGTTCATTACAAAGGGCTAACACACTGGACCACAGGATTTGTATTCGGATTCCTTGCCCTGGCACACAAAAACCTGGGAATGATATACCTGCTTTCTTATGTTGAATTACTGGCCTGCCTTTTCCTGATCGATTTTTTCACGGGGATATCAAAAAAGAAATTGAATTTAAAAGCATTAAAAAGCCTGGCTGTCAAATGCACTTTTCCTCATTTATTAAATTTCGGAATTATAACAGGGTTCATTATTTTGAGCGGCATTCTGTTTAAAGGTTTTCTTTCCGAAAGTGCCGTCTTGTATCAGCGAATTGGCATCGGCATGATCCCCATTGCCGGCAACTCCTTTTATTGGCACATGCCTGTCCTGTTCGGAGCGGCATTTGTTTTGCTGATCAGCAGAAGAAAGCATTTACCTTCCAGATACTTTGAAACCGGTTTGCTGATGCTTTTTTTAGCAATAGGAAATTCCATGTATTTTTTTGGCAGAAGCCACGAAAACAATATCATAAACATTTCTGGCCTGCTTATTTTTGTCCTGTTTCTTCTTTTTGATGCATTGAAAAAAAAGTTTGTTTTGTATGCCCTTCCGGCTCTGCTGATAGCCAGTCTGGCCTTCTTTTATTCTGACAGGATCACCGGCAGGGTGAGCAGCCAGTATAAGAATATGAAAAACGCTAAGTTTATCTGTCCGTTCAATGGTATTCCACCTGATCTTTCAGTCATCAAAAACCTTACAGACAACAGCAAAAAGGTTTATTTCCTCGATTACCAGAGCGACTTTATTTACTACTATTATGGAAGTTACCAGGCAATGGGTTATTATCAGCCCTGTTCAGCCTGGGTGTTCAAAAGCGAACTGAAAGATTTTTTACAGAAACTCCTGAGCCAGGATTATTATCTGGTGATCATGAATGTATCCCAGGTATCAGAAATAATACCTGGATTAAACTACAATCACATTGTTAAAGAAAAAGGAATTACCGTTGTTCACAATGAAAGTGAAAAACTGCTACTGCCTCAGCACCCGGGCTCCATTATTCACAAAGGTTTTAAAGGCGATATGGGTAATACAGGTATTGCACTTGAACCTATCAGTCTGGGGGACAATTATACAATTGAGCTGATCGTCAAACCCGGACATGAGCAGGTTGCAAATGCAAAGATTCTTTCAAATGCCCAGAACATAATCGGGCCCAGGGGATTTGCAATCCAGCAGAACGGGAATACTACAAATCAGTTTATGTTTGCGTATGGAAATGGTAAATCCTGGATTGCGCCAGGATTGGTTAAACTGATTGAAAACGAATGGAATTACCTGGTCATAACCGTAAAAAAAGATACCGTGAAAATATACAGCCAGGCAATTCCGGTTTATTCGGGGAAACTGGCATCTCCGGTTTCAAACAGTGACACACCCCTCATCCTGGGTAGCGAAATGGGGCAGAATAACCGGTTCAACGGCATCCTAAAGGAACTGAGTATTACCAAGGATAACATTACGGACCAAGAGATTCATGCGAATTTTAAAATTCTTCAATCCGGCACAAAATAAAAGTGCAGCGAATTAACTGTGTACCTTTCTAATTGCCGGCACAATCAGTTTAATCCCTTCAATGTAATAAGAATACAATACCGAGCCCTGCTGAGTTTTTGAAGGTATTATCCTGAAACGGTTTTCAAAACTACTCACAAAATAAAGTAATGCTCCGGTAATGAGCACAAATTTAAGGGCGCCAAATAAGGCGCCCGTGATTTTATTCAGCAAACCAAGAGCAGCAATTTTAACGGCCTTCTCCATAAGTTTCGCCAGAAAGAAAACCAGCAGTACTATGGCTAAAAAAGTGATGGCGAATGACCAGAGTTGGGTGTGGGAATAGTGCCAGCCCATATGCTCCTGCAGAAAGGCGGCCATAAAATCTGAAAAATGAATCGCCCCTAGCAACCCCAAAAGAAAGGCTGCAATACCGGCCAGTTGTATGATAAAGCCTTTGATAAAACCGCGTATCAGGCCCCAGAGGAAGGGTACCAGCAAAATCAGATCAAGCTTGTTCATCAGGAATCACCGTTCATTTTCCGGGTTCAATGTACAACAAATTCTCAATTCTTAATTTTGCCTACCTTTACCCTCCCTTATATACGAGGTTATGACAGAAAAACACATTAAACTGGGATTGTTTGGCTTTGGCTGTGTAGGGCAGGGCCTGTACGATGTTCTGAATCATTCCGAAGGATTGAAAGCAGATATTGAAAAAATCTGCGTGAAGGATAAAAACAAAAAACGCAAGATTGCCTCTAAGTATTTTACCTATGACAAGGAAGATATTCTGGGAAACAATAAGTTGGACGTAATAGTAGAGTTGATTGACAATTCGGCAGATGCCTATGAGATTGTAAGCCGTGCCCTCAGCAAAGGAGTGAACGTAGTGACGGCCAACAAAAAAATGCTGGCCGAAAATTTCGAATCCCTTTACCAGCTTCAGGAAAAAAACAACGTGGCCCTGATATACGAAGGCTCTGCCGGAGGAAGTATTCCTATTGTAAGGAACCTTGAAGAATACTACGACAATGAACTATTGAGCAGCATACGTGGACTTTTGAACGGATCCTGCAATTACATCCTGACACGGATGGAGCTGGAAAATATGGATTACGGAAAGGCCCTGAAAATGGCACAGGAATCAGGCTTTGCCGAATCAGATCCCTGGCTCGATGTAGCCGGATACGACACTTTGTACAAGCTGATTTTACTTACTGTTCACGCTTTCGGCATTATCCTTAAACCCGAACAGGTTCTCGCCCTGGGAATTCAGAACATCACCTTTGACGATATTACCTACGCAAAGGAAAAGGGACTGCGCATCAAACTGATTGCCACGGCCCATAAGGTGGGAGACAAATTCAGGGTCTACGCAATGCCGCATTTTGTAAACAAGGAAAGCGATCTGTACAATGTCCTGTACGAAAACAACGGTGTGGAGGTAGAAGGTGCTTACTCCTGCAAACAGACTTTTGTAGGCAAGGGCGCGGGAAGTCATCCTACTGGGAGCGCAGTGCTATCTGATATTTCAGCCCTGACCTACCAGTACAAATATGGCTACAAGAAACTGAAGAAGATGGAAGCCTATCACAAAGGCAAGGTAGATTCCGCAAAATTTCTGGATAATGATTTCGAGATCAAAGTATACATCCGCTTTTCACACAAAGACGACCTGAAAGGAATTGAAGTGGTTTCCATTGAAGAGGAATTTAAATCAGCCAAAACCAATTACATTGTAGCCAATGTAAAGTTTAAGTCCTTATTCTTTCTGAAAGGTAACAGGGATAGTAAACTCTTTGTTTGCGCGGTGTAATTTATTTCACCGAATCTTTCTTCTCCTTGGTCAGTTCCTGTTCTAACTTGTCGAGGGTAAGGCTTTCCTTGTAGTAAAGGACTTTTGAGTTTTTAGGGACAGCTTCCTGGCCGTCAAAAGCCGAACTGGTATCCCTTCTGTTCACCACAGGCGATGCCTCAGAAGAAGGATCACTGTTTTCCTTTACAGTTGGGTTTTTTTCGGTTTTGGATTGGGTCTTGACCAGAACCTCCTTTTCGGAAATGGATTTACCGGATTTGATTTCGCTTGCGGGATTGATTTCGTTTCCCGAATTGATACCCTTTCCTGAACGGCTTCCTGTTTCGGTGGAAGATCCGATAGATGAGACCCCAGAACCGGGCTTGATTTCAGAGGCGGAAAAAGAAGCGGGGCTTTCTGAAGCAGAAGGACTTGTAGAAGAAGCCGGGCCGGTTGAATTAACAGACGGCTGAAAATCGTTTACCTGTTCCTTTTTTATTTCCGGCTTCGTAGATTTTTTGCTGGTGGAGGAATCAAAAATACAATAGCCCCCGATAACTACTGCAATGGTACCGGTTATATAGTAAAGGGAGCCTGACCACTTTCTGAATATATTGGCAGTATTGCTAAAATCAGGCAGAGAACCGGTAGTACCGGCAACAACCATCGTATTCAGATTGAGCGGCACCCCGGTAAGGGGATTTACATTTTGTTGTTTTTGGTAAAGCAACTCCTGCAGTTCCTCCCATTCCACATTGCTCTTGACAGGAAGACTGAGTAAGAAGTCCTTTATAGCCTTGTCAAGTTCAATATGTTTTATCGACTTATTCGGCACGGCTTGCGGTTGTTAGTTGAACCAGATTTTTTCTAAGCTGATACATGGCCTTTTCGAAATTCATTTGAATAGTGGCTTCGGCTACATCGAGTTTTTCTGATATTTTCCTGAAAGAATAATTATCAATAAGATGAAGATTAACTACGACCCTGTATGCAGGCGTTAAAGCCTGCATGGCTTTTAACACATCCATTGCATCCATGTTTCGGATGATTTCAGCGTCAGTAATCGTATCGGCAGAAAGACCTGAGTTTTGGCCATTGGCCGTACTTACAATTTTATATTCTTGTTTATTCCGCTGCAATACTTCAAGGGCTGTGCTGATGACAAGCGCCTTCATCCACTGCTCGAATTCCTGATCTTTGTCCCTTGTTTTTAGAAAACTGAAAACCTTAAGAAAAGACTCTTTGAGTATTTGCCTCGCCTGGGTTTCATTTTTGCTGTACCTCAGGCAAATTTGCATAACAGCCTCCTTGCTCAGGTTAAATAACGCTACCTGTGCAATATGATCAGATTTCTCACATTCCTTAAGCAGTTCCTGCAACTCCATGCCTGTATTTCGATTTTCCTGATGCTTATTTTACGTCAAATATTGATTAAGGTTACGCATTTTTAGATTTGCCAACACCTGTATTAATGTAAGCGATTGATTTTAAAGTATTTACAATTTGTCCATTATTCTATTATTTTTGCAAACCTAATCTATATTGAGATGAAAGTAGCAGTAGTGGGTGCAACAGGTCTTGTGGGAACAATGATGTTGCGTGTTCTTGAGGAACGTAATTTTCCGGTGACCGAACTGATTCCGGTGGCCTCCGAAAAATCCGTTGGGAAAGTGGTTATTTTTAAAAACAAGTCCTATAAAGTAGTAGCAGCTGCTGAGGCCATAGCTATGAAACCGGCAGTTGCACTGTTTTCAGCCGGAGGAAGTACTTCCCTGGAACTGGCTCCTAAATTTGCTGCTGCAGGCATTACGGTGATTGACAACTCTTCGGCCTGGAGAATGGACAAAACCAAGAAACTCGTAGTGCCCGAGATCAATGCAGGCGAACTGAAAAAGGAAGATAAAATTATTGCCAACCCGAATTGCTCGACCATTCAGATGGTTGTGGCGCTGAATCCTCTGCATAAGAAATACAAGATAAAACGCATTGTTGTTTCAACTTACCAATCGGTTACCGGCACGGGAAAGAAAGCCGTTGACCAGCTGATGAACGAACGCAAAGGTCTGAAAGGGGAAATGGCGTATGCCTATCCGATCGATCTGAACGTAATCCCTCACATAGATGTATTTACCGAAAATGGGTATACCAAAGAGGAAATGAAAATGGTGAACGAAACCAAAAAAATTATGGGTGATGAAAGCATCCGCGTAACGGCAACAGCAGTTCGCATCCCGGTGATGGGAGGCCACAGCGAATCGGTGAACGTAGAATTCGAAAAGAACTTTACCCTGGAAGAAGTGCGGTCAATTCTTTCTGCATCAGCCGGAATAATTGTTACGGACGATGTGAAGAACCTAAAATACCCTATGCCCAAAGATGCCCACAACAGAGATGAGGTTTTTGTTGGACGCCTGCGCAGGGATGAAACACAGCCGAATACCTTAAATATGTGGATTGTTTCGGATAATTTACGCAAGGGCGCTGCGACAAACGCAGTGCAGATTGCAGAATACCTGCTCAGCAAGGGAATGCTTGGCTGAAGCCGTGCCTGACGGCAGGCAGGATTTCGCGTTAACGGATAAGTTTGTAATTGCGGTATTCTCCTGGTTTCCATCCGGTGTGCTTCTCAATTGACCGAAGCGTTTTTGCACCTAAGCCTATTTTCTTCTGTCCAGGGTCAAAGGAAAATTTCCAGTTTTTCTGACTTATTCTCTTTTGCATGGTTAGCGGATGACTTCCGGTAAAAGGAGCGAGGGAATCTATTTGGGAATAATCAAATTCATCGCCGGGAACTACGTTCTTGCCGATCCATTCTTCGTCATGCCAGAGCCGGTTAAAATCAAGTTGCTTGGCTTGCTGACGGTCAGGCGGTTTTACCCATCCGTAATGGTAGACTGTTACAGGTAACAATTTTACTTTTAGTTTTCTTCCGTCTTTACGAAAACCTTGTGCGTCTTTGTAGGAGCTGACGCCGATATTGTTTCGGATGATCCGGATTTCCCTTCGGTACCATTTGCGGGAGTCCCCGACATAATCATAGGATCCGTAAAAGTGCCGGTAATTGAAGAGCAGCGCTTCTATGCGGCTGTCGTCTTTGTATTTTTCCATGCCTGCTTTAATGGCAGGCAGGTCATTTTCATGTATGCACTCATCAGCCTGCAGGTAAAAACACCAGTCGCTTGTTGCAGAAACCGATCGAAGCGCTTTGTTGGTTTCATCAGCCAGCACCCGGCCACCCGTTCTCAGTTTCTCATCCCATACGCTGTCAACAATTTTTAGTTTCGGGGACCCTATGCTTTCGATCAGCTGACGGGTTTGGTCCTCCGAATTTCCAACCTGTACAATAAACTCGTCACAAATAGGCAGAATCGAACCGATCGACTCCACCACAGGATAATCGTATTTAACAGCATTACGTATAAAAGTAAAACCGCTGACGCGCATGGTTTATATTCCGGTATAATTGGACGGGGTAATTGCTTTCAGTTCTTTTTTTACAGCTGCACTTACCTTGAGTTTATCGATGAAATCCGAAATGCTTTTTTTTGTTATTACCGAATTGGTTCGGGTAAGTTCTTTCAGAGCCTCGTAGGGTTTCGGATAGGATTCTCTTCGAAGTATGGTTTGAATAGCCTCAGCCACCACTGCCCAGTTCGATTCGAGATCTGCTTCAAGAGCCTGAGAATTTAAAATTATTTTATCGAGTCCTTTTAAAAGCGACCGGTAAGCAATAAGGGAATGGGCAATAGGCACGCCGATATTTCTCATTACTGTAGAATCGGTAAGATCGCGTTGAAGTCTGGAGACCGGCAGCTTTGCTGCAAGATGCTCAAACAGTGAATTGGCAAGCCCCAGATTGCCTTCAGAGTTTTCGAAATCAATCGGATTCACCTTATGTGGCATAGCCGAAGAACCGATTTCTCCCTTCTTGATTTTTTGTTTAAAATAATTTGAGGAAATGTATTGCCACATATCACGGTTGAGATCGATAAGGATGGTATTGATCCGCTGCAGGGCATGAAACTGGGCCGCCAGGTTATCGTAGTGCTCTATCTGTGTGGTATACTGCGAACGGCTCAGCCCCAGTGTGCTGTTTACAAAACTGTTGGCGAATTTTACCCAGTTAATTCCGGGGTAGGCCACGTGATGCGCATTGAAGTTTCCCGTGGCTCCTCCGAACTTGGCACTGCATGGAATTTCAGCAAACTGAGCTACCTGGGCAAGTAGCCGCTCAACAAAAACCATTAGTTCCTTGCCAAGACGGGTAGGTGATGCGGGTTGCCCATGTGTTCGTGCCAGCATGGGAACATCAGCCCATTGTCTTGCATGATGCGAAATCGCATTGATCGTTCGCGTAATGACCGGTAGTATTTCGTTTGCAAGAGCTTCCTTCCAAAGCAATGGCACAGCTGTATTGTTGATATCCTGGGAGGTGAGACCGAAATGAACAAATTCCAGGGATGCTCCCAGTTTAAGTTTGGCAAATTTATTTTTCAGAAAATATTCCACTGCCTTTACATCGTGATTGGTGGTCTTTTCGATTTCCTTAATCTCCTGTGCGTCTTTTAAACTAAAGTTTTCATAAATAGCACGCAGCCTGGGAAATTCTTTCTTATTCACGCCCTTCAATTGCGGAAGCGGCAACTGACAAAGCGCAATAAAATATTCCACCTCCACCCGAACCCGGTATTTTATGAGTGCAGCTTCTGAAAAATAATTGGCCAGGGGAGCGGTTACCTTGCTGTAACGTCCGTCAACGGGGGATATCGCTAATAATTCCAATTTTTTAACCAGTTAGAAGTTTAAACTCTTTTATACAAACCTATGTTCTTTTTTAAACAACTCTTCCTTGTCCAGACTTTTGAAATAGTCATAGGTAATCTTCAACCCTTCAGCCCGGCTAACCTTAGGTTCCCAACCCAATAATTTCTTGGCCTTTGTAATGTCCGGCTGACGCTGCTTGGGATCATCTTTTGGAAGAGGAAGAGAAATAAGTTTTTGATTGGCACCGGTAAGCTTGAGAATTTCTTCTGCAAAGGCCTTAATGGTTATTTCTGAAGGATTGCCTATGTTCACAGGCTCTGTGTAATCGCTTTTCAACAGGCGATAGATGCCTTCAACCAGATCGTCGACGTAGCAAAAGGAACGGGTCTGGGAGCCGTCCCCGAACATGGTCAGATCCTCTCCCCGCAATGCCTGCCCTATAAAGGCAGGCAGCACGCGCCCATCGTTAAGCCGCATGCGTGGTCCATAGGTGTTGAATATACGCACGATCCTCGTTTCAACCTGATGATACGTGTGGTAAGCCATGGTGATGGCTTCCATGAAACGCTTGGCTTCGTCGTAAACGCCCCGGGGACCTACAGGATTTACATTACCCCAGTATTCCTCCACCTGAGGATGAACCAGAGGATCACCGTAAACTTCTGAAGTAGAGGCAACCAGGATACGGGCATTTTTAACCTTCGCAAGGCCCAGCAGATTGTGCGTGCCAAGCGAACTTACTTTTAAGGTCTGAATGGGTATCTTGAGATAATCAATAGGGCTTGCCGGTGACGCAAAATGCAAAATGTACCGCAGTTCCCCGGGCACGAAAACAAACTTCGAAACGTCGTGGTGATAAAACTCGAAAGCTGCGTTAGGAAAAAGATGCGCTATATTTTTAAGATCTCCGGTAATCAGATTATCCATTCCGATAACTGAATAGCCCTCTTTAATAAACCTGTCACACAAATGGGAGCCCAGGAATCCTGCCGCTCCGGTAATCAATACTCGTTCTTTTGTTTGCATTAGCGTATGCTTTCTCTTCCTATACTGTAATACCTGAATCCCAGTTCCCTGATTTGATCAAGCGGGTATAAATTACGTCCGTCAAATATCAGTTTTGTTTTTAAAAGGCCCGACACTTTTTCAAAATCAGGTGTACGAAACAGACTCCATTCAGTTGCAATCAGCAAAGCATCGGCGCCCTTAAGGGCCTGATACTGATCCTCGGCATACCTGATCATTGAGCCCAGTTGCTTTTTAACATTCTCCATCGCTTCAGGATCATAAGCCGTAACACTTGCCCCTGCACTGAGCAATTCTTCAATCATATATAAAGCAGGTGCTTCACGTATATCATCGGTATCCGGTTTAAAAGAAAGGCCCCAGAGTGCAAAATGTTTTCCTTTCAGGTCTCCATTGAAATGCTGTTTAATTTTGGGAATTAAAATGGTTTTTTGTTTTTCATTTACAGCCATTACCGAATCCAGGAGCTTAAAGTCATAATTGACCTGGGACGCTGATTGGGAGAGCGCCTGTACATCTTTGGGAAAACAACTTCCGCCGTAGCCTATGCCGGGAAAAAGAAAACGCTTTCCGATTCGTTCGTCAGATCCTATGCCCGTGCGAACCATATCGACATCTGCCCCCAGTTTTTCACAAAGATTGGCAATCTCGTTCATGAACGTGATTTTCGTAGCCAGAAAAGCGTTGGCAGCATATTTGGTCAGTTCGGCCGATTTTTCATCCATGAATAATATAGGGTTGCCCGAGCGAACATAAGGACGATACAATTCTTCGATTATTTTTTTAGCCTTTTCGCTGCTGCATCCGACAACAACCCTGTCTGGCTTAAGAAAATCATCAACGGCAAATCCTTCCCTCAGAAATTCAGGATTGGAGACCACCGAAAATTCAGCTTTTGCATTTTGGGCAATAGCCGCATGTACTTTTTCGGCCGTACCAACCGGCACAGTGCTCTTATCTACGATGACCTTGTAATCCTGTATAAGATGGCCTAGTTCATGGGCTACGGAAAGAATGTAGCTCAGATCCGCTGATCCGTCTTCGCCGGGCGGAGTAGGCAGGGCAAGAAAAATTACCCTGGCCTTGTGAACAGATTCCTTGATATCTGTTGTAAAACTCAACCGGCCTGCCTTTATGTTGCGGTGAAACAGCGTGTCCAGGTGGGGTTCGTAAATGGGAACAACACCATCCTGCATTTTCCTGACTTTTTCTGCGTTGATGTCAACACAGGTAACCGTGTTTCCGGTTTCTGCAAGACAGGTACCTGTAACCAACCCAACGTATCCTGTTCCTATTATAGCTATGTTCATAAAAGTTCTAAAACAGAGTCCGTGATGTAGCTTAACGTTTCGGTGTCGAGTTCGGTATGCATAGGTAATGAAAGCACTGAACTGCAAAGATTTTCAGTTACGGGGAAATCGCCTTTCTTGTAGCGGGCGTCGGCATAGGCTTTTTGCATATGCAAAGGAATGGGATAGTAAATCATAACCGGAATCTCTTTGGCAGAAAGCTGCTCTCTTAATCTGACCCGGTCGACACCTTTAAGCTGCAAGGTATATTGATGAAAAACATGGTTGGAATGCTTTACACGCGCAGGTATTTTGATCTTTTGATTTCCGGCAAAAGCCCTGTCATAAAACTGTGCGGCCTTGTTTCGGGCGGCCGCGTATTCATCCAGGTGCCTGAGCTTTATCCTTAAAACAGCAGCCTGTATACTGTCCAAACGCGAATTGATGCCTATCGAATCATGCACGTACTGTACCGACTGACCGTGATTGGCCACCATACGGCAGATTTTAGCCAGGTTTTCGTCATTGGTGTACAATGCACCACCGTCACCATAACATCCCAGATTTTTCGAAGGAAAGAACGATGTACATCCTATTGTCCCAATTGTTCCGGCTTTCTTTTTTCTTCCGTCCGAAAAAGTATAGTCGGCGCCAATAGCCTGTGCAACATCTTCAATGACAAAGAGCTTGTGCCTGGCCGCAAACGCCATTAGTTGCTCCATATCTGCACACTGCCCGAACAAATGCACAGGCACAATGGCTTTGGTTTTTGGAGTAATGGCTTTCTCAATGGCCCGAACGTCAATATCAAAAGTGTCAGGATGTACATCCACCAGAACCGGCTTAAGTCCCAGAAGAGCAATAACTTCGGCAGTGGCTACATAAGTAAAATCAGCCGTAATAACCTCATCCCCTGGTTTTAGACCAAGTGCCATCATTGCAATCTGAAGGGCATCGGTACCGTTGGCGCACGGGATAACGTGCTTTACCCCTAAGTACTCCTCCAATTCTGTAGTAAAGAACTTGACTTCAGGTCCGTTGATGAATGCGGCAGTATCGATTACATTTTGAATGGCAGAGTCTACTTCTGACTTAATTTTTTTATACTGACCTTTAAGGTCAACCATCTGAATTTTTTGCACAAGCTTCTGCATCTCCTGATAATATAAAAGAAGCACGAATATAAAAATTTTATTCTAATTTAGAGTCCCGTATGCCCTTGGAAGTGGCATAAATCAATAGAAAAGAACAGAAGGATCAATAAAAAAGAACAGAAGTGAGCTGCAAAATATGTTAATGAAAAAATTCTCTTTTGTACTCCTTTTTTGCCTCTGCTTTGGCGAATTCAAAGCACAATTTCATATACGGGATTCGGTCATCCCCGTTTCGATGATTACAACCTCCTATGCGCTGCAGATTCCGGGAGCAGACATGGCCAGCAGCTTCGGTGTGGGATCAACAATCGAGTTGCAGTACATATATAAATCGAAAAAAAACTGGGTATTCTCCGTAAGTGCCGATTATTTGTTTGGCGGTAAAGTGAAAGATACCAGCATTCTGACCAGCATCACTACCCCAGACGGATTTTTGATTGCAAGCAATGGAAAACTGGTTGACCATCAGATGCAGGAGGAAGGCTTTACGAATTTTTTTAAAATCGGTAAAGTCATTCCCAAATGGAGCCCCAATCCGAATTCCGGCATACTGCTGAATTTCGGAGTGGGTTTTATGGAGGAGCATATTCGCATCACGTTGGTGGATGGCAATGATCAGATTGCCCCTCAGCTGAATGCTGAAATGCGCAAGGGTTATGACCGCCTGGCAAACGGCATTGCATTCGAACAATTCCTGGGATATGTTTTTTTGAGTAACAACCGCTTCGTAAATTTTTTCGGAGGACTAGACCTGACAGAAGGACTTACCAAAGATCGCCGATATGATTACGATCTGAACGCCTACAACAATACACAACGATACGATATACTCTATGGAATCCGTGTAGGCTGGATCCTGCCTATTTACAAAAGGGCTCCAAAAGAATATTACACCTACTAAATCAATCTTTCTTGCGAATCCTTTATTCATTGGCAATTCACTTGTATGGTCTTTCGGTAAGGTTTGCTTCCTTATTTAACCCCAAGGCCAGCTTATGGATCAGGGGCAGGAAAGAAGGTGTGGAGGGCTTGCTGGAGAAAATAACAGGCGGATTGTCTGAAGGAGAAAAGCTGATTTGGTTTCATTGTGCATCACTTGGAGAGTTTGAACAGGGAAGGCCCTTTATGGAGAAGTTCAACGTTTCTCCACCCGGAGACCAGCAAAGTTCTGAGACCCCCATCATGGGGAAAGTCAAAGTTCTATTAACTTTTTTCTCACCTTCGGGTTACGAGGTTCAGAAAAACTACAAAGGTGCAGATTTTGTTTTTTATCTGCCCCTGGATACGAAATCCAATGCCCGGAAATTTGTTGAAGGATTGCCCCTGAAGGCTGCTTTTTTTGTAAAGTATGAATTCTGGTACAACTTCCTTCGGGAGCTGAAAAATAAAAATGTTCCAACGTATTTGCTTTCCGGCGTTTTTAGAAAAGACCAGTATTTTTTTACTTTTTACGGCGGATGGGCACGTAAACAACTGGATTGCTTTACGCACTTCTTTTTGCAGGACAATGCCTCACAGGTCTTGCTCAATCAGATTGGATTTAAAAATACCACAGTAAGCGGAGATACCCGTTTTGACCGGGTAGCAGAAATCGCAGAACAAAAAAAAGACTTTCCATTGATAAGAAGATTTACAGGTAATTCAAAGGTTCTTGTTGCAGGGAGCACCTGGGAAGAGGACGAAGAAATAATTTCAACGCTACGCCTTAAACTGATTATTGCTCCGCACGAAGTGGACAACGTTCACATTGAATCCCTGGAGAAAAAATATGCCAGATTCAAAACCTTGCGGTATTCGTTGGCTAAAGAAGGCAAATTGGCTAACGAGGACAACCTGCAGGAAGCTGAAGTTTTGATCGTTGATTCAATCGGAATGCTTTCCTCACTTTACCAATACGCCACAATGGCCTACGTAGGAGGAGGATTTACCGAAGGTATCCACAATATACTTGAGCCGGCAGTTTATGGACTGCCGGTAATATTTGGACCCCGGTATTCAAAATTTAACGAGGCCTCAGAACTGATTGCCCTGGGAGGGGCTTTTTGCATCCGCACTTCAGAAGAGCTCAATTCTTTAATTTTGAAATTTAACAGCGACCCTGATTTTTTACGGAAAAGTTCTGAAGCAAGCCGGGATTATGTCTTGAAAAGAAAAGGCGCCACGGCAAAAATTCTTGACGCGATCCCGGCCTCAGGTTTGATCAGTTAACTGCCCATTTGAACTGTTTGCGCTCTTTATGCTTTTTAATCAGGTGTACAATCAGATAAATCAAAAGGATCAGGACAATAAATGCCAGAAGCAACAGCAGAATAATTATAATTATTTTACCTCCGTCACCTGAACAGCCCGAGCTCAGGCCTTTGAAAAACTCTCCCATTCCACCGCCTCCACCGCCATGGAATCCCCCGCCCCCGGCATGAAAACCTCCTCCCCCATGATAACCGCCTACGCTCCCATGAACTCGCCCGCCTGAACGCTGATTTACTGAAGCTCCTGACCTAAAATGCATTGGGTTGTGTTTGCCTTTTTCAGAAGAGGATCCCGAGCCACCCGATGAGCCTGATGTCCCCGAATTTTTTGTAGAGTCGTTTTTGGCAGTGGTTTCCTGGGGATCATGCGCAAGAGTTTCCTGAGATTTAAATGCGGGAGTTTCCTGAGTTGCAAGAATAACGGATTCTGCTTTGCTTTGCGGCACAGCTATTGCAGTGCAAGGAGGCTTCAAGTCCCGTTTAGAACCAATTGAAGAAACATTCAAAAAATAGCCGGGCCTGTAATGTCGTTTTTCAATTACAGGAACCGAACGACCCGGAAATGTCGATTCACAAAGTACAAGGTTTGCATAAAGTAACAGAATGAATTTCGGGCAGGTAACTATTTTCAGAAACTTCATGTTGGCTTAACGCCCGAAAGACATATAAAGTATGGCTGATAGCTTTGAAAGGCACTAAAGATGATCCTTTTGAAGAACTTTGATATCCTGGATTCTGACTCTTGCAGCAACCCAACCAGTTATTGTCTGCAAAATAACCGCTCTGGTCTCTTTATGAAAAATTTATGATTTTTTTCAGCAGACGCTGTATCCGCAACTCTTGCATTTCAGACAACCTTCCTCAAAAATCAAACCGTCCGGATCTGAACAGGAAGGACACTGATGATCGGCAGGGATTACGCCATCCTGTATATAGCGTTTAAGCGCCCTGGTAACTCCGCTTTTCCAGGTATTGATGTTGTCGCTGTAGAGTTTTAAATTTTCAACCAGGTCGCAAACCTGAAGCAAGGGCATGCCGTGGCGCAATACTCCCGAAATCAACTTGGCATAGTTCCAGTATTCGGGATTGAAAGAACGGCTCAACCCCTCCACCGTTTTTTTATTCCCTTCGCTGTCCAGGTAACTGAAATCGTAGCGGGAAACTTTGCCTTGTATAGTCTTTTCAACCCAGCCCTTGCTTACGCTGAGGGGAACATAAAACTGATCGTCTTCTTTTCCGGTAAATATCTCATAGGGATTTGAATCCAGCAAACCGACCACTGCAATCCATTTTTCATCGGCATTGCGGAAACGTACAATGTCGGCTTCGAGTTTCTGTGGCCGAAGTTTCTGGTCGGGACTTTTTGAAGAAATCAAAACCCCCGAACGGGCTCCGTCACGGTATACCGTTATTCCTTTCAGGCCCTGTTTCCAGGCCTGAAGATATATTTCTCCTACCTGCTCAAGACTGGCATCAGAAGGAAGATTGATGGTAGAGCTTATGGAATGGGTTACGTATTTCTGCACTGCGGCCTGCAGAGCGATACGTTTTAACCAGGAGATGTCTGAAGCAGTGGATTTATGGTAGGGGCTTTTTTCAGCTTCTGAAGATCCGCTGATTTTCATCCAGGTTTTAAATTTGGGATGGAAAACAGAAAACTCCTCCCAGGCATCCCCCTGCGCATCCACATAATCCACTTTCCCTCCAGGCTGGCTTGGATTGAGTTTGCGTCTGCGCGTATACGAAAGCATAAATACAGGTTCTATACCCGAAGAAGTTTGGGAGAGTATGCTTAAACTTCCGGTCGGGGCGACAGTACTGATGGATATGTTGCGCCTTCCGAATTTCATCATTCGCCTGTACACTTCAGGCAGCTCCTTTTTAAGCATGTGAATAAATTCAGATTTGTTTTCGGTGCGCGAATTGAAACCTGAAAATTTTCCGCGCTCTATGGCAAGATCGATGGAACTCTCAAATTCGGCCTCGCACTTGGTCTTCATTATTTTTTCCGTTTCAATCAGCGCCTTTGCAGAATCAAAGCCATGACCAAGCGCTGCCAATGCGTCGGCAAGGGCTGTAAAACCCAGCCCGGTGCGACGGCCCTTTTTCCCTGTCTGATAAAGGAGTTTCCAGGTTTGCAGTTCTATTTCCTTAATGTATCCGGGCTCCGGATCTTTCTGGGTCTTCTTCAAAATACGTTCAATAGCTTCAAGTTCAAGATCCACCAGATCGTCCATCAGGCGCTGGGATTCATAAACCACGCTGTAAAATTTGCTGTAGTTGAACTTCGCAGATGGGGTAAACGCATCATCAACCAGACTGAACAGGTTAATGGCAATGAGCCGGCAACTGTCCCCTCCCTGCATGGCAATTTCGGAGCAGGGGTTGGTGCTGGTATTTTTGAATCCCGGATAAACAGAAGAGGTGGAATACAGGTGCTGCCGGTCCCAGAAGATAAGACCAGGTTCTCCGGTAGCATGGGCGCAACGGATAATGGTCTGCCAGAGTTCAGCGGCTTTAACCGTTTTCCTGAAGCGGGGCTTTTTTGAATCTATCGGCCAACGAAGGGTATAGTCTTTGTTGTCCCGGACGGCCTGCATGAATTCGTCGCTGAGTCGCACCGAAATGTTGGCCCCTGTTATTTTACTCAGATCCTGTTTGACCGAAACGAAGGAGGCAATGTCGGGATGGGCAATGTCCATGGTAATCATCAAAGCCCCCCTGCGGCCCTTTTGGGCCACCTCGCGCGTGGTGTTCGAATAACGCTCCATAAAAGATACCGCCCCTGAGGTAGATCTGGCCGCATTGGAAACCGGGTTGCCTGCGGGACGAAGCGAGGAAATATCAATGCCGACCCCGCAGCGCCTTTTAAAAAGCTGAGCCAGTTGTTGATCGGTGTAAAGTATTCCCCCGTAGGAGTCAAAGATTTCAGGCAACACTACGCAGTTTGAATACGAAGCGATTACGTTGGGGTTGCCGAGCGAAGCCATTACGCTGCCCTGGGGAATAACATAGTTAAAATCTTTGAAGTATTCGTAAATGTTTTGAGCAGTTAAGAAACTACGGTTTTGGCCATAGGCACTTAAGCGTTTTTTGTTGACCTTTTTAACTGCGTATTTGCGTTCAACTCGGGCGAATTCTCCTGCCATACGCAGGTGCATTTCATCCGGACTCTTTTCAAGGAGCTCATTCTTTTCATTGCGTGAAGCGTATTTGTTAATCCAGGTTGTGGCAGCCAGTTCATCTCCTTCAAAATAACTCAGACATGCTGCCAGAACTTCCTCCGCTGTATACGTATTGTTTTTACTGCCCATAGTTGCCCAAATTGATGTAGCTTTGTCGCAAATTTATACCAAAGCTACGAAACAAGCTATTTACTGAGTATGAACACATCAGCTTCCACAATTATTTTTAGAATTGGCCTTGTTCTGGTTGTTTTGCTGCTGATTGATTTATATACCTTCAGAAGTATTAAAACGGCCTTTTCGTTTATTCAGTCGGGGCGCGTCAGGCAACTTATCTATTGGATTTACTGGGCCGCCAACCTGTCCTTTTTGGGTGCTGCGGTTTTCGCTCTGAGTAAATTTGACCGTCACTCGGGTCCTCAGCGGGGATTTATTCCCTTTCTGATAGCTGCATTTGTTTTGCTTTATATCCCTAAACTGATCCTGGTTATCGTTCTCTTGCTCGAAGACATCCTTCGCCTGCTTCGGGCCGGAGGCGTTTCAGTTGTAAAAATGACGACCGGTCATTTAAAGGATACTCCCTTTTTCGAATCCAGAAGGGCATTCTTTAGTCAGATCGCAATTGCATTGGCAAGTATTCCTTTTTTTTCCATTTTGTATGGCATCAGCAAGGGAAAATACAATTACAAGGTACATCGGGTAAAATTAAAATTTAAAGACCTGCCTTCGGCCTTTCACGGCCTTACAATTACCCAGATTTCAGATATCCATTCGGGAAGTTTTGATAACGCTGAAGCTGTTCAGCGTGGCATAGATCTTGTAAATGCACAGAAGTCTGATCTGATTTTTTTCACAGGAGACCTGGTGAACAATCTGGCCAACGAGATGGACCCCTGGATTTCACATTTTAAACAGCTCAAGGCTGCTATGGGCGTCTATTCCATTTTTGGTAATCACGATTACGGTGATTATTCAACCTGGGATTCGGCTGAAGAAAAAAAGAAGAACCACGACCGGCTTATAGCTATTCACCGTGAACTGGGCTTCAAACTGATGTTGAACGAAAACACGTTCATTGAAAAAGATGGAGAACGGTTTGCGCTTATCGGATTGGAGAACTGGGGCAACGGGAGCTTTACTAAATACGGAGACCTCGACAAATCAATGATAGGGATTCCGGACGATGCATTTAAAATTTTACTTTCCCACGATCCTTCTCACTGGGACGCTCAAACGCTTACCTACCCCAAACACATTCACCTTACCCTTGCCGGACACACACACGGAATGCAATTCGGCGTAGAAATTCCAGGAATCAAATGGAGCCCGGTTCAGTACCGCTATCCTCGTTGGGCAGACTTGTATCAGGAAAACAATAAATTTCTGTATGTGAACCGGGGATTTGGTTTTATTGGCTTTCCGGGCAGGGTTGGTATATGGCCCGAGGTCACCGTAATTACACTGGAAAAGGCGTAATTTTACAGCTCATGTTTTTGTCCCGAAAAACAGCGTTATTGTATAGTATACCCGCAAAAGAGAAGCCCTATTGGTTTTTAACCATAGCCCTTGTTTTTATTCTGGTTGTTTCCCAACTCTTTCAGGATGGAATGTTCATGGATGGGGAATTGTACGTTTGCGTCTCCAAAAATCTGGCAAACGGCTCAGGCAGCTTCTGGAATCCTTATTTCGGGGAAACTTCAGGTCTCGCTTTTCACGAGCAGCCACCCCTCTACTTCGGATTAATGGCCCTGTTTTTCAAATTGCTGGGAAACTCGATGTATACCGAAAGGATCTTTTGCCTTTTAACATTGTTTGTAACGACACTTTACATCGTAAAAATCTGGAGGCTGGTATTCAGAGAAGACGAAGCGATTGCAGCTAAAAGCTGGCTGCCGGTTCTTCTTTGGATTACAATTCCGGTGTGTTTTTGGACCTATAACAATCTGGTCGAAGAAACAGTTATGGGCGTTTTTACAACCATGGCCGTTTACTTCATTTTAAAGTCCTTGCTTATTAAGGCAAGGACTTTGCTTAATCTGTTTCTGGGAGCGGTATTCATTTTTCTTGCCAGCCTGACCAAAGGCATCCAGGGAATGTACCCCATCGTGGCTCCGGCTTTGTTTTGGCTCGCTATACCCTCAAAAATTTCTTTTAAAAAAAGCCTGGCTTACAGTATGGTCTTGCTGCTCATTCCACTTATCAGTTATACCCTACTCGTTTGCAACCCGACTGTTTATGGCGCTTACGAACTGTACTTTAAATCCAGATTTGTTTCCGCGCTGAATGGTTCAGCAGCGACAACCGGGAACCGTTTTCGCCTGGTTTACAATCTGTTTTGTCAGCTGATTCCTGCGCTTTCCTTCGGCGCCATCATTTTGATTCTTGGCAAAACGCGAAAGACCGCTTCCTCCGGCTCTCCCCTTTTCAGCACTGCCATGAGCAGATCCGACCTGAACAGAACCCCCTTTTATCTGCTTCTTATAGGACTCTCAGGCTCCCTGCCGCTGATGGTCACCCTCGAACAGCGCGAATTTTACATCGCGACCACGCTTCCGTTTTTTGCCCTCTCCATTTCAGTTTTTATTGTGCCCGTGCTTAGCGCTCTGCTTGACTCCTTCAATGCCAGGCCGCTGGGATTCAGAATTTTTAATTTAGTTGCGACACTACTGCTCCTGTCAAGCCTGCTGTTTACTTTATCCCAGCTTGGGAAAACAAAACGGGACGCTGAATTGCTTCAGGACATACGCGGCATAGACAAAACAATACCCGATGGAGAAACGCTCAGTAGCAGTCTTGATTTAATGGAGGCCTGGGATGTTCGCACGTATTTCAACCGCTACCGCAATGTCAATCTTTGTCCTGTAAGCGCGCACAATACCAAAAACCATCTGGTCAAATTTAAATCATCAGTTGTTGATTCTTCGCTTTTATCGAAATACGAAAAAGTTCAGATGGAATCGACTGTTTTGGATTTGTATAAATTGAAGTAATGGACGAAAATCAGATATTCGGAATTATAGTTGTATTGGTTTGTTCCATAGGGTATTTTTTTGCCTGGAAGTTTGCTTCCAGGGAAAAAATGGGAGTTGCTATTTTACTTTTATTCGGTTGCGGCCTTTTGTTGAGAGTTTTTGTTTCGACTGACTTTTTCCTTCATCAGTGGGATGAACGTTATCACGCCCTGGTTGCTAAAAATTTAATGCACCACATGTTGATACCGACTTTGTATGAAAATCCTGTTTTCCATTTCTCGGAAAACAGCTGGACTTCTGGCCGTATTTGGTTGCACAAACAGCCAGTACCCTTGTGGATTATGGCAATAAGCATGAACCTATTTGGTGTAAATGAAATTGCCCTTCGTCTTCCATCCATTGTATTGTCAACCTTAAGTATCGGCCTCACCTATAGGATAGGCAAGTTTTTTTTCAGCAGTAAGGTCGGTTTTGTTGCTGCGTTTTTGTTTTCTTTAAATGGTTTGATTCTGGAATTAACGGGGGGCCGGATTGCGACAGACCACATTGACATATTCTTTTTATTCTTTATTGAGTTGTGCATTTTTTTCATACTCGAATATTCATACAAAAGAAAACCTGTTTATAACATTCTGGCAGCAATGAGCCTGGGAGCAGCCCTATTATCGAAATGGTTGCCGGCATTGATTGTCTTACCAATCTGGCTCCTTCTTGTTTCTGATTCGAAATTATATTCTGCAAAACAGATCATACGCTCTTTTACAGTATTTCTCTTTTTTACGCTCGCCATCGCTCTCCCCTGGCAATTTTATATTTACCACTATTTCCCGATTGAAGCCCATGCGGAATCCCTTTTAAATTTTCAACATTTCACCCGGGTACTTGACCAACAAGATGGGCCTATTTATTACTTTATTGATAAGGTCCGAATAAATTACGGAGAGCTGATTTATTTGCCTTTGCTATGGTTTTTGTGGATAACATTCAGAGATATGAAAAACCTGAAACAATGGGCTCTTGTAATTTGGAGTATAATCCCCATTTTGTTTTTTTCTTTTTCCAAAACTAAAATGCAAGGTTATATCGTTTTCGTATCTCCAGCATTATTTATTATGACTGCTGCTTTTTTCTATAGAATAAAAGAAATGAGCAGTATTAATAAATGGGTCATTCGACTTGTACTTTTTTTATTAATTGCATTACCCGTAAGGTATTCGATCGAACGCCTGAAACCTTTCGAATTAAGGAACAGAAATCCAGAATGGGTAGATGAACTTCGGAAAATGAACACGGAAAAAATAAACAATGGATTACTTTTAAATTACAAAGCACCAATAGAAGCAATGTTTTACACCAATTTAACGGTTTATCCTGATTTGCCTGACACAGACCGAATTGAGGATTCAGATACATTTTCACCAGCGGTAAAACTAAACGAAAATGGCTCTCTTTGCTGGCTGTATAGGTTTATTATTAAAAGTAAATTAATATAAAGAAATAGTGCACTCTTTTTGCATAACATACTTTTCAATCTATTTTCAACATCTTTCCTCTGACATTTCCATGAGATGTGTTCATCTCGTATAGATAACACCCTGACTTTAGATATTGACCATCAATTTTTAAATAGTTCGATCCGGCTTTTAAAGAAGTTTGTAAAACACTCACTTCCTTTCCATATAAATCAATAATTCTTAGCAATCCATAACTTTCATCTGATGGCACAAATATTTGCAAAGTTGTATTGCCGTTGAAGGGGTTTGGATATACTACAACGCTGCCAACACTACTGTCAGTATGTAAAATTGGATTCCCACTCGCTAATATATTCGAATTTGGCATGTACTTTTCATATTCCAGAGTTTGATAAGGTGTATTTTCATTGGACCTAGGTTTAACGATCATTCCTTCAGGATATTGTGTACATGTAAAACCAGAATTTTCTATGTTTGCGATGAAACTTGAGCCGTATTGAGCATTAAATCCTGGTTGTAAATTAACTATGTTCGCGGAATGAAATCCAATGCTCTGTCCGCTTGGCACTATATAATTTCCATCTGAGACAGATGTAGTTACACTATAACCTGAAGATATTTCATTTGTTACGTAATATACATTTGAAGATGAAACAGTTTGATCCTGAAAGTACAGATCAGTTGCCGGTGCAGCACTTAGAATCCAACGATAGAACAATAGCCTCCGGATACAACAACATTGGCCATGGTATCAAAATGCTGGAAGGGGTTTCCTGTTACAGCCCCCTGGGCAAATGATTGGGCATGCCATTTACTGGTATCAATAGCTGTACTGTCAAATTCATCATCAAACACAAGCTCATACGCTCCCTCATCACAGGATGGAAATTCAGGAAGAAATACTGGAGCGACCTGGCATTGCTCTCCGGAAAAAGACAGAATGCCGGTTCCGTATCCACCTAATTTTGTACAGTTTAAGGATCCTGAATTGCTTTGAGAATACAGATTGAATGAAAAAGTTAAAACAAGGAGAAGAGTGACAAAATTGCAATCAGGCCATTTATCCGAATAGAGTCCGGGGGTCAATTTTTTCAATTTTAAAACAAGTAGTATAATACCCGCTACCTGAACATCCATTCCTCCGGATCCAGTTTGGTCTGTCCCTTCCATATTTCAATGTGCAACTCGGTCTTATTGTCGTCCTCGTCAAAAAGTATGTTACCGATGTTTTGCTTGGTCTTTATTTTATCTCCTTTTTTTACGTATACCTCATTGAGGTTGGCATAAACGCTGAGGTACTCTCCATGACGTACGATGACAACTTTGCCGGAAGAGGGAATGTTGACTACACCGGTAACTTCTCCCTCAAATACGGCCCGGGCCAAAGCTCCTTTAGTGGTAGCGATGTCTACTCCGTTGTTATTGATGGTGATGTCGGGCATAGAGGGGTGAGGATGGGGGCCGAACCGATCAACTATAACTCCCTGGATGACGGGCCAGGGCAGTTTGCCGTGGTTGCTGGCAAAGGAGTTGCTGAGTTGCTGCGCCTCGGGTGTGAGAACCAATTTGTTTGCTGTAGATTTGGGTCTGCCTTCATTCGCCTTTTCAATCTCCTCCTTTATGATCTGCAAGATAGCTTGTTGCAGTTTTTCAGCGTCCTTTCGTTTTTTCTCCAGGTCTTTCTTAAGTTGTTTTTCTTTAGTCTGAAGATCAGTTAACACTTCTTCTTTCTCTGTCTTTTCCTTTTTCAGCACTTCCTTTTCATTCTCCTGAGTCCCCAGCAATTCGTTTTTCTCTTTCCTACGGACCTCCAATTCAGCAAGTTTGTCGCTTAACTGTTTCTGGGTTTTCACTATTTCTTCGGCTTGCTGATGACGGTATTCGCTTATTTGCTGGAGGTATTTCAGGCGCATATAGGCCTGATTAAAATTGCTTGCAGCAAAAATGAACATGAGCCGGCTGTATTCATCTTTATTCCGGTAGGCATTGGATATGAGTTTTGCGTAATCGTCTTTGAGCTTTTTGAGTTGAGCCTGAAGATCACTGATGCCGTTATTGGTTTCCCCGATCTGACGATTGATGCCGCCGATCTGCCCGCTGATCAGGCCAATGAGTTCTTCCCGATCGCCTAGTTTCTTGTTGAGCTGCATGAGCTGATTGAGAGAAAGTTTTTTGTTTTTCTTCGTTTCGCTCAGAAGCTGGTTGGTGTATTCGATTTCCTCCTGAAGCAGTTTCTTTTTGTTTTCGAGCTCCGACTTGCTTTGCTTTTGCGCGCAAAGCGGGAGAGCAAGTACAAGACTCAGCAGAAGCAGAATGCAACAGCCGGGACCCTTGATCCTATTGTTTCTCCTTCTCTCCGTATACGATGCGTTCATATTTTGAAGGTATACTGAATGGAAAACTCTGAACGGTATTGATGCTTACTTTGGAATAAGTGAGCTGCACATTTACGTTTTTTTCGGCTTTGATTTTATACTGAACCTGGAACGGAAAAAGCATGGAATCTATTTTATCAAATTTATCAAAGGAGGCATCGAAAGACCGGTTTTGCGTGAAGTCATTGAATAGTAAACGAACGATTTTAAAGTTCCCCGGGTCAAGCCATATACTTTGGGCCGGCTCTTTGAGCTCTTTGTTGTGAACGATTATTTTGTGCAAACGACGTTTACGCACTGTGCTGAGCAGGTATCTTCCGTCATCAATGGCCGCATGCAGTTTTTCGTCTTCCTCGTAAAATTCGGTGCTGTTGCCAATGAGCATGCTTTGCATCATGTCGTAATCGAGATCGGCGTGAAGCATTTTATTGATGAAATTAAAATCTCCCACAAAATACTGGGAATGTATCCGGTCCATGACTTTGACAGAGTCTTTGGTGATCATTACACGGGCTGCTTCGATTCCGATAACAGGAGCGGTGAGCGACAGCCACAAAACGCTGTCTCTGCGTCCCCTGAGGGACACGTTAAACGAAGTCTGCGAACTGTCCATAGATGCATCCGTTGAAAAACGGGCCGCTATCCAGTCAAATTTAAATTCATTTTTCTTGAGTAAGGCTTCGGTTTCTTTTTCAGAATATCTGGTCAGGTGAGCCGATCGGGTGGCCGCAATTTTTTTGTGAAGGGTACATGAACTAAGGAATACCGATGCGTTGAAAAGCAATAGAAGTAGCCTGACAGAAAGAAGTACCCGGACAGGTTGACTACTCATACAGTTTTTTGTCTGCTATCTTTTTATCAAGAAACTCTGAAGTTCCTCCGTTTTGTTTGGCCGTATTCCAGTATTCCAATGCTTTGTCGTTTTCTCCCATCTTGTAAAGAATATCTCCGTAATGCTCCAGTATGGTTCCGCTTGTGCGGCCACCATCATCCAGCGCTTTGCCTATCCATTTTTTAGCATCCTCCAGTTTGCCCATCTGGTATAGAATCCAGCCATAAGTATCCAGAAACGAAGTATTGGAGGGTTCAATTGTGACACTGATTTTAGACAAGGCTTCTGCGCGATCGAGTTTTTCCTTACGCAAAGAAAGGTAGTAAGCGTAGTTATTCATTACATAGGTATTCTTAGGGTCAAACTGCAAAGCTTTTTCATAAGAAGAATCAGACGCTTGCGTTTGTTTAATCTGGTGGTTGATGTCGCCCAACGTTGCATAAAACTGTCCCGATAGGGAAGAGTCGGCAGCAGAATTCCCGACAACGAATTCCTGCCCTTCCTTCAATGATTCAAGGGCCTCTTTGTACAATTTCTTTTGATTTCCTGAGATGCCGTTGAACAGATAGCCAAGTGGCTGCGCCGGGAACAGGTCAATGGTTTGCCTGCTGTCGTAATACATGCTTTCGTAATCGCTGAGTTCAGAATCGATGATGAGCACGTAATACCAAATGTCGTACCGGGTCTTGTCGCGGGAATTGGCCATACGGAATTCATCGCGGGCCTCTTTAAGTTTTTTATCCCTGAACAGAAACCGCCCGTACATCGAATACGAACGGGCCTCGTCGGGATGAGTGGCAATCAGGATCGAGCATAACTGTAGAGCATCGTCTTTCAGCGCTGGTTTTTTTGCCGAACGGTCGTAATACGAAAGGAGGATTTTTATTTTGGTGTCAATGTCCAGATTGAGATTGGCGAAAGCAAGTTTGTACTCGTCCAGGCCCTTTTCTTCCTGCTTATTTTCAAAATAATACTGCGCCAGTGACAAATGAACATAGGGGTTTTCGGGGTCTATTTTCTGGAGTTCCTGATAAGCCCCCATGGCTTTCTCATTTTGTCCGGCATTTTGGTAAATCTCTCCGAGCATCCCGTAGTATTTGGGTTCTTTGGGATTGGCCAGAATGAGCTTGTTGAGTTCTTTAATCGCCTTCTCGGGATTTTTAAGCTGATTGTAAATTTTCATTTTTTCAAGGCCACTTTCTTCGTTGACTCCTATTTTTTCTTCAATCTTATCGTAAACTTTCAATGCATCCTGAAATTTCCCCAAATAAGAATACCCTTCAGCCAGTTCGAAATACATATCAATGCGGTCAGGATTTAATTTAATAATGCGCTGATAAACTTCGGTCCCCTTAAGAAATTGTTTTTGGGTGTAAAGCATGTCGGCGTACTGCAACTGGTACCAGATATTGCCCTGATCGAGATCAGCTGCCCGACCACTCAGTTCAAGTGCTTTGTCTTTGTCTGTGCCCAGGTTATAAATTTTCCCGAGTTCGTATAGCGATGCTGAATTTTTAGGATCTAACTTGATGCAGAGCGCAAATAGATTGGCCGCTTCTTCTGTGTTTCCGAGTATTTTTTCTTTATTGGCATTGTAAAACACCTGGTCAAAATAAAGCCTTTCCTTCTCCGTCAGGACGCTCGGGTCCGCTGATCTTGATTTTCCTGTCAGCCCCTTGCTGCCCAACTTGCAGGAGGTATAAAAAAGAGTCAACGAAGAAAGTGGCCTTGAAAAAATGAAAATTTACAATCAGCTTAAAAATCCCG
>Ga0206879_1005_pt1 | contig 81274 bp, 56 predicted proteins | sample Alteio_BWOrgCont_5_FD_152897 | JGI IMG/M metagenome (GOLD analysis project Ga0206879, IMG submission 152897) | Enriched cells from forest soil in Barre Woods Harvard Forest LTER site, Petersham, Massachusetts, United States -... | ecosystem: Environmental > Terrestrial > Soil > Temperate forest > O... | reverse complement strand
ATGTGCTTTGCAATGGAGGAAATACGGGATCTGCATCGGCACGAGTTACGGGGGGCGGCGGTTCCTATACCTATTCCTGGGCTCCATCCGGCGGTACCGCCGCTCTGGCTTCAGGATTAATTGCGGGAAGTTATACGCTTACTGTTATCGATTCTATTGGTGATACGCTGATTTCAAAAGTCAGTATAACTCAACCCCAGGCTTTGGTTCTTGTGGGAAGTTCGTCAGATATCAGCTGCTTCGGGTCGGCCAGCGGTTCAGCTTCGGTAGCTGTAACGGGAGGCACTGGCAATTATACGTATACCTGGACGGGAGTGAACGGAACGACTTCTTCGGAGTCGGGCCTTTTGGCAGGAGCCTATTCAGTTAAAGTTACGGATGCGAATGGTTGCACTTCGACACAGGCATTTACATTGGCGGAGTCTTCTGCAGCGCTTTCGGTGAGTTCGACCCAGAACAATTTTTCGTGTTTTGGAAGTGGTGGCTGGACGGCAAAGATGATCCCATCGGGCGGGACAGCAGGGTATTCTTATTCCTGGGGTCCTTCGGGTTCTTTTGGACCCTCCGGAGGAACAGGAGCTCAGGTTTCGGGTTCAAGCGTGGGCACCTATACCTGTACGGTTACCGACAGCAAAGGTTGTACAGTAAGTTCTTCTGTTATTATTACAGAGCCTGCAGCGCTAACAGGCAGCACTTCATCCATAGCGGTAAGTTGCAACGGAGGAGCTGACGGAGCTGCATCGGCAAGCCTGTCAGGAGGAATTGCTCCTTATACCTATTACTGGAGCGAGGGGCTTTCGGGTTCGACCAGCCAGGTTTCGGGCTTGGGTGCAGGCAGTTATACTGTCACTGTTTTTGATGCCAACGAATGTATCCTTGATTTAACCGGGAGTATAACGCAGCCCGACCCACTTATTGCAACACCGGATCCTACCAATCCTTTCTGTCATGGTGGAATTAACGGATCAGTCAGCGTTTCTGCTTCGGGTGGTACTTCGCCGTATTCGTACCTGTGGTCAGCCGGTTCTCAGACTTCTGTTACCATCAATGACCTTACCAGTGGCAGCTATTCGGTCACGGTTACCGATTCCAAAGGATGCAGCGTGGCAGCAATAGCTGCAGTAAGCCAGCCGGCAGACCTGCAGGTCAGCATTGCAACTACTTCGCCGTTGTGTTATGGTTCGTCAACAGGATCAGCTGTTGCCAGTGCAACAGGAGGCAATCTTTTGTACAATTATTCCTGGAAGCCTGTCGGCGGAACTGCCGTTACAGCGAGCAACCTTGCGTCGGGAACTTATTCCTGCACGGTGACGGATGACAAGGGTTGTACTGCGTCGTCGAGCGCACTGGTTTCTACACCTGGGGAACTCAGCGTAGCCGTTATGGCAACTACCGCTCCTGCCTGCGGGTCAAGTAACGGATCTATTACGGTGATTGCACTGGGCGGGACAGGTCCTTCTTATGAATATACCTGGTCCCCCGGTGGGGCAAGCGGGGCGACAGATGCCAATCTCAGTGCGGGAACATATTCGGTTACAGCGACTGATGCGAACGGATGTACGTCAACGGGTTCGTCTTCGATTTCGAATCCGACGGGTCCTGCCGTGAGCGGTTCGGTAACCGGATCGGGATGCCCGGGACAAAGCAACGGCGCTATAAATGCGAGCATCAGCGGTGGAACGAGTCCTTATACTTACAGCTGGAGTACCGGAGCTTCTTCTGTTACAAGTTCACTCAGCGGTTCAATTGGTTCTCTTGACGCCGGGAATTATGTGCTTGAGGTCACCGATGCCAGTCAGTGTATAGGAATTCAGGACTATTCGGTAAATTCTTTTTCGGTAATGAATCTCAATGCTGAGGTGACCAATGTAAGTTGCTTCGGATTGAGCAGTGGCGCTGCGGTTGTCACGGTAACTTCGGGAGTTCCATCGTTTGCATTCAGTTGGGCGCCTGGGGGACTAACATCGGCTTCGGGTTCTGCATTTACCGTTTCGGGCCTGTCGGCTGGAAGTTATTCTGTTACCGTTACGGATGGAAATTCATGCACTCAAACGACGAGTGTGGCAGTCGGGCAGCCGGCATTTGCACTTTCGGCTACAGGTTCTTCGACTCCTCTTACCTGTAACGGCAATTCAAGTGGAACGGCCAGCGTTTCTGCCGGAGGCGGGACGTCCCCTTACAATTTCATCTGGACCGGAGGAAGTGTAAGTTCTACTGACATCGACCTGGCCGCCGGAACCTATACCTGTACCGTTACAGATGTAAATGCCTGCAGCGCAACACAAGTTGTTGTTGTCAATCAACCGAATCCCCTGACTATTTCTGCAGGGGTAATTACTTCATCGGGTTGTGCGGGGCTGAGTAACGGCGTTATCAACCCTGCTGTTACAGGGGGGACTGGTGCTTACAGCTACTCCTGGAGTAACGGAGTTTCAGGTATGACGAGTTCGGCTTTGGGTTTTCAGGTTTCAGGTTTGAACGCAGGCAGCTATACTTTGAACATAACCGATGCCAACGGCTGCAGTTCGAATGAGCCGTATTCGGTGAACCCGCTTCCGTTACCTGTGGCATCGGTAAGTGTAACAGCTGCGAAATGCAACGGTACGTCAACGGGCAGTGCCAACGTTTCGGTCAGCAGCGGAACACCTGTCTTTGACTTCAGGTGGAGTAACGGTGTAACCGGATCATCCGGCGGCGGAGATTTGTTTACCGGAATGAGTGCGGGAAGCTACACGGTAACGGTGAATGATGCCAATGGATGCAGTGCTACGGCTGCCACTGCAATCAGTCAGCCGGGAGCTTTGATTACGCAGTTATCTTCAACGAACATTCTCTGCAATGGGCAGTCTTCGGGATCTGCAGGAGTAAACGTTAGCGGAGGAACTCCCCTGTATACCTATAAATGGAGCAACGGAGTTTCAGGTGTTTCGGGTTTGGGCCTTGGTTTTTCTGGTTTTGGAGTCGGAAGTTATACGGTAACGGTGAGTGATGCCAATGGGTGTTCGGGCATTCAAAGTGCAACGATGACACAGCCTCCGGCGCTTTTTATTTCTGCGGGAACGGTAACGGACGCCGGATGTTTCGGACAGACCAATGGGGCTGTTCACCCGACTGTGGCGGGAGGAACCGGCACCTATAGTTACAGTTGGAGCAACGGATTTTCGGGTCTGACGGGTTCTGGTTCGGGCATGAGCGTCTCTGGCTTAGGAGCAGGAAACTATACGCTGACGGTAACTGACGCGAACAGTTGCACGGATACCCAGCTTTACGCTGTCGCTTCTTTCTCTTTGACGCCTGTCAGTTTGATTTTTAAGGGTGCGGATACACTTTGCACGGGAGTGAATAGTACACTTTCACAAGGCAGCCCGTCTGGCGGAATTTACAGCGGAACGGGTGTAAGCGGATCTCAGTTTAACTCATCGCTGGCCAATATGGGATACAATACCGTTACGTATACTTATACGGATGGTAATTCGTGCGTAAACAGCGCCAGTGATTCGATTTTCGTGAACATCTGTACATACGCAAGCCCGATTGCCTTTAGTGGCGGGATTGAGATAACGGTTTATCCCAATCCTTCTCAAGGTATTTTTACAGTTGACCTGACCGAACTGAACAATGCAAATGCACTGGTACGGATGGTGAATGTTCTGGGACAGGAAATTTTACGAACCGTTACTTCTGAGTCGAGGCCGATGTATAATTTGCGTGAATGGCCTGCCGGATTGTATTACCTGTCGGTGCAATCGGGGTGTTTTGAAAAGACACTAATCTTGTCCTTGCAGTAAGTTGAGGTGTGTGGCCAGGGAATAACCCATGCTGAAACAGGCCTGCAGTAGGTAGCCTCCGGTGGGTGCATCCCAGTCGAGCATTTCGCCGATGGCATAATGATGGGGCCATTTTTTCAGCTGAAAGTTTTCGTCGATTTCGTTTAAGGGAATACCGCCTACAGTGGAGATGGATTCGTCTATGGGAGCCATGCCGGTAATCTGAAGCGGAAGTTCTTTGATTTTTTTTGCGAGCGTATCGGGATGGAGGAAGTCTTCTTTTGTCGTGAAGGCCTTGAGAAGGGCAATGTGTGTTTTTGAAAGGTTGAGCGTTGAGTTGAGGAAATGGGTGGTATTTTTGGAGGGTGTTTTAGCGTTCGGGTTTTGTCTGGCATTAAGGATTTGAAGAATTTCGTTGTGGCTGAGGGAGGGTTTGAGATCGATGAAGAGTTCGGCGCATGAATGTTGGTTCGGCTCATTTTGCAGGAGTTGCTGCCGGATGAGCGGGCTGAGGGCATAGATGCCGCTGCCTTCGAGGCCGAATTTTGTTATTACGACTTCTCCTTCTTTTAGTGTGTTGAGGGTTTTGATGGCTATGTTTTTGAGGGCCTGGCCTTCGGCTGCCAGGAGCAGTTGGGCTGGCCAGTCGATTTTGTAAGCGCAGTTGGAAGGCCGGAAGGGGAGGATGTGGATTCCTTTTTGCAGGAAGTGTTTGGTCCAGGAGCCGTCAGTGCCGGTAACTTTGTAGCTGGATCCGCCGAGGGCGAAAACGATACGATCACTGCAGGGATTTTCGTTGCCGGTTGTGGGGTCTTCGCCTTGCCAGTTGTAGCCAGTGACGAGTTGGATTTTGTTTTCTTTGAGCTTACTGAGGATGGCGTTGAGTACGGTTATGGGCTTTATGCCTTTTTGCGGGAAAATGCGTTTGCTGGTTCCTGTATAGGTGGGTATGCCTATACTCTGCAGCCAGGTCTGAAGATCGGTGTTTGAAAAACCGCTGATGAGTTTTTCGAAAAAATTTGGTGGGCTGTAACGTTTGATGAATTGCTCAACGGGTTCTGAATGTGTGAGGTTAAAGCCGCCTTGGCCTGCAAGCAAAAACTTGCGTGCGGGGGCTGCGTTTTTTTCGTAAATCGTGACCTGGAATTTTTTTGGATCGAGGTTAGCGGCCAGCATAAGGGCAGACGGGCCGCTGCCGATTATGGCAACGCGTTTTTGGATGGTGGGTCTGTTGTCGGGGATTGGGAGTGTGTTTTTGGATCGGTAGTAAGGTATGAAAAATTACGGGATGCCCTGGCCTGGGGCAGGCTGGATTTTCTGAAGTATTTTGGAGCATTGAATTTAAAAGATTGTACATCCAATCCTTTACGTTACCTTTAGCGGAATGAGACAGTTAAAGATAAGTAAGTCGATTACCAATAGGGAAAGCAATTCGGTTGACAAGTACCTGGGCGAAATCGGAAAGCACGATTTAATATCGGCGGAGGAAGAGGTAATTCTTGCACAGAAGATCAGAGATGGGGACCAGGACGCCTTGGAAAGGCTTACTACGGCGAATCTCAGGTTCGTGGTTTCGGTTGCCAAGCAATACCAGAACAATGGTTTGAGTCTGGGTGATCTGATCAATGAAGGTAATCTGGGCCTTATTAAGGCGGCCCTGCGTTTTGACGAGACAAGAGGTTTTAAATTTATATCGTATGCCGTCTGCTGGTTGCGACAGTAAATCATGCAGGCCATCGCAGAACAAAGTCGCGTGATCAGGCTGCCTCTAAACAAAATAGGGCTTTTGAACAAGATTAAAAAAGCCAAGAGTATATTGGATCAGAAACTGGAACGGGAAGCGAGCGTGGAAGAAATCGCTGAACTGGTGGAGGCTACTGAGGATGAGATACGCATTGCACTGAGCAGCTCGAACAGAACAGTGTCTACAGATGCTCCGTTTTCGAATAATGAGGATACCACACTAACAGACGTTCTTTTTAATCCGGACAATCCGCAGCCTGACAACAATCTGATGGCTTCTTCACTGAGTACAGAAGTGAAGCGTGCGTTGTCTACATTGACTGACCGGGAACGGGAAGTGGTGACGTTGTTTTACGGAATCGGTCTGAATCATGGGCTTACACTTGAAGAAATCGGTGAGCGTTATGATCTGACCAGGGAACGCGTGAGGCAGATTAAGGAAAAGGCGATTCGCAGACTGAAGAATATTTCGAGGAGTAAAATTCTGAGAACGTATCTGGGCTGAACTAGAGAGTTAAGAAGTGGATTGGCCTAGTCGATTTGTTTGCTGAGGATCTTTGCGTTTAGAACAAAGGTTCCGAAGGGAAGCAATGCCGCAACAAAAGCGGCTGAAGTAAGTTTGAGGTTCCATTTGTACTGAGCCCGGATCTGGGCCAGGAAAATCACATATAATATAAAGAGTACGCCATGCACCCAGCCGTTTATTTTAACGGCCATGGGCATGTGGGCGATGTATTTCAGGGGCATGCAGATGCACATCAGGGTCAGGAAGGAGATGCCTTCGAGAAGCGCGATGATTCGGAAGTTTTTCATTTGGAAGGAGAGTTGAAGATTTTTGACCGGGCCAGGCCGAGTTTCTGGAAGAAGTAGGTCATGGAGACGGCCAATACACCTAGCCCGTATACAGCGCTGCGCTTGAAGTTGATGGAGGAGGCTTCGTCGAAGTACTTTGTGGGACAGGTGACTTCGGCGATGTCGTATCCGGCATAAAAAATCTGAGCGGCCATCTGGTTGTCGAATACGAAGTCGTCGGAGTTGGCATGGTAATCAATTGTCCGGAGGATTTCTTTTGAGAAAGCACGGTAGCCGGTATGGTATTCAGAAAGTTTCTGATTCATCAGAATATTCTGGGTGAGGGTGAGCATGCGGTTGAAGATGTATTTATAAACCGGCATCCCGCCTTTTAATGCGCCCTTGCCGAGTATTCGTGAGCCGAATACGGCCTGGTAAAGGTCGTTGGCAATAATGCTGGCCATTGCTGTAATCAGTTTGGGTGTGTATTGGTAGTCGGGATGAAGCATGATGACAATGTCTGCCCCCAGAGAGAGGGCTTTGTCGTAACAGGTTTTTTGATTTCCTCCGTAGCCTTTGTTTTTTTCGTGGGAGATGATGTGCTGAATGCCGATTTTTTTTCCTACTTCTATGGTGTTGTCTTTGCTGGCATCGTCAACCAGAATGACCTGGTCAACAATTTCGAAAGGGATTTCGCTGTAGGTTTTTTCGAGGGTCAGGGCCGCGTTGTAAGCGGGAAGGACAATGACGAGTTTTTTTCCTTGGATCATACGGTATTTTTTTTTCGTTCGAGAGCGGCTTTGATGTCGCTGATTTCGCCTTTGGGAATGGAGTTGATCAGGTTGCGCGTGTATTGGGTTTTGGGGTTGCTGCAGATCTGGTCGGCATCACCGAGTTCTTCAATTTTTCCCTGGTTCATAACGGCAATGCGGTCACTCATGAATTTCACAACGCTGAGGTCGTGCGAAATGAAAACGTAGGAAAAGGAGAATTCTTTTTTTAATTCGTTGAGCAGATTAAGTACCTGGGCCTGAACCGACACATCGAGAGCGGAGACCGATTCGTCGCAGATGATGAACCGGGGATTGAGTGAAAGCGCTCTTGCAATACTGATGCGCTGGCGCTGTCCGCCGGAGAATTCATGGGGATACCGGTAGAAGTGGCTTTCGTTCATGTTTACGCGTTCGAGCAGCTCTATGGTTTTGGCTTTGCACTGCTGCGCTGTGGAATAAATGCGGTGCACTTCCATGGGCTCCATGATGGCTTCGCCTATACATATTCTGGGGTTCAGGGACGAATAAGGATCCTGAAAAATGATTTGTATGTCTTTTCGTAAGGAACGGATTTGCTGGTTGTTTAGCTGGGCAAAGTTTTTACCCTGAAAAGTAATTTCTCCTGATGTAGGTTTGACCAGGTGGAGAATGGTTCGGCCCAGAGTTGTTTTTCCACAGCCGGATTCTCCCACCAGCCCTAGTGTTTCCCCCGGATATACATCGAAACTGACATCGTCTACCGCTTTGATGTGGCTGGTGATCTTGCCGAACAGCCCGTTGCGAACCGGAAACCAGGTTTTTATATTTTTTAACTGAAGGATGGGTTCGAGCGCGTAAATCTTTTTGTGCTGTCTGCTGCGTTCTTCCTCACTGACAGTGAGTTTTTTGGTTACTTCTTCAATGGAGCGCATGTTTTCTTTCATCTGTCCCTGGGCATCGGTGTCCATGAAATCGGCAACCGTAGGAAGCAGGTGCAGACGCTTGTTCAAAGGAGGTCTGCAGGCCAGCAGGCCTTTGGTATAGGGGTGCTGTGGTTTTGAAAAGATATCCATCACGGTTCCCTGCTCTACAATTTTTCCTTTGTACATAACGGCTACCCGGTCGGCAAGTTCTGCGATTACGCCCAGGTCATGGGTGATAAAGAGAATGCCCATGTGGTGTTGTTTCTGGAGGTTCTGCATGAGTTCCAGAATTGTTTTTTGTACGGTTACGTCAAGGGCTGTGGTGGGTTCGTCGGCTATAAGTATGGCAGGGTTACAGGACATGGCCATGGCGATCATCACCCGTTGCTTTTGTCCCCCGGAAATCAGGTGAGGGTAGGTGTTGAAGATCATTTCGGGACGGGGGAGCTGAACTTCCCTGAAGAGGTCGATGGTTTTGGCCCTGGCTTCTTTTTTTGAAAGTTGATGGTGAAGGATAATGGCTTCCATGACCTGAAATCCGCAGGTGTAAACCGGATTGAGTGAGGTCATGGGTTCCTGAAAGATCATGGCAATTTCGTTGCCCCTGAATTTGCGCATTTCTTTTTCGGGGAGCTTTAACAGATCGACCGGCCCTGAATTTCGGGAATGGTAGATGATTTCTCCGGATGCAATTTTTCCCGGAGGGCTGGAGATCAGGCGCATTACGGAAAGGGCGGTAACGGATTTGCCTGATCCGGATTCGCCGACAATGCCGATGGTTTCGCCCTTATTCAGGGTAAAACTGATATCGTTGACCGCTTTCTGGGTTTCGTCTTCGGTTCTGAATTGAGTGACCAGCCGGTTTATTTCAAGTAAGGGTTGGTTCATGTTGATTCGGGCTGGGACCGGTTCATTGCTCATCATCGTTTACGGTGCGTACGACAAGTGTTATTTTGCCCCTTTTATACGTGGGGCTTTCGTCAGCCAGTTCGACTTTTATTTTACCGGAAGATGTGGTGGCTGACCAGATAAAAAAATCGCCTGAGGTAAGGCTGTTTCCGTAACGGGTATCAAAGTATTTTTTGAAGGAATTGAAAACATCGGCGGCCTGAGGTTCGTTGAGCAGGTAGATGTCTGTCTCTATGCTTTTTAATTTATTGTTCGGGCAATTGTAGGCAAGCGTATAGGATGTGGAGGAGTCGGCTTTTAATTCGTAAAACAGGTAGTTGATGCCGTCATTCGCATCTTCTTCTTTAGGCGCATCCGATTCGATGGCTTTGATGTCTTCGCTGCTCATCCTGAAATTGGTTCCGCGGAAAATGCCGGTGTCTGATTTCATGATGGTTTCGAAGGTTTTTCCGTAGGGGGCAAGGGGAGACTTGCCGCAGTGGCAGGCCACGAACAGGCTCAGAAAAAGAATAAGGCAGGCGGCCGGTCTGCCGCAGGCAGGTTTCGGAGTCCTCATTCGCGGCGGATGGGTGTTGATTTGAGCTGATTTGCAGTGAGCTGTTTGTATTCACTGCGTTTTCTGAAAATGTCGATGGCGGTGTAAATGGCTTTGCGAAATGATTCTTCGGAGGCTAAGTTTTTACCGGCGATGTCGTAGGCGGTTCCGTGGTCGGGTGAAGTGCGCACGACCGGCAGGCCGGCCGTAAAGTTGATGCCGTTATTGAAGGCAATGGTTTTAAAGGGAATTAATCCCTGATCGTGGTACATGGCCAGTACCGCATCAAACTTGAAGTAGCTGGAGTTGCCAAAAAATCCGTCGGCCGGATAAGGGCCAAAGGCCAGGATGCCGGTTTGCCTGGCTTTTTCAATTGCCGGAAGAATAATTTGCGTGTCCTGATTGCCTATGGTACCATTGTCTCCTGCATGTGGATTGAGGCCCAGCACGGCAATGCGGGGTTTGCGGATACCAAAATCCTGAAGAAGGGATGTGTTTAAAGTTGTGAGCCGTTTAAGAATTTTTTCGGTTGAAATGGATGCCGGGACTTGTTCGACCGGGATGTGTCCGGTGACCAGGCCAACTTTAAGGCTGTCGCTTAGCATGAGCATAAGGGCATCGTCTTTCTGGCCGGAAAAATACATGTCGAGGTATTCGGTATGTCCTTTGAAATTGAATTCGGGAGATTGTATGTTGTGTTTGTTGATTGGCGCAGTGACCAGGACATCCAGCGTGCCTGCAGCCAATGCACTGCAGGCGGTTTCAAGGGATTTAAAAGCGTACTGGCCCCCCAGAGCTGTGGACTTTCCGATTTCGAAACTTACTTCTTCTTCGTAAAGATTGAGCAGGTTGGGTTTTTTGGGATTGGCCTGTTCGATCTCGCGAATGATGTTAAAACTGAAGTCTTCTATCCCGAGTAATTTACGATGATAAGAGGCTGTTTTTTGTGAGCTGAACAGAATGGGTGTGCAGAGGTCTTCCATGCCCGGGTCGATGAAGGTTTTAATGATGACTTCAAGACCTATTCCGTTGATGTCGCCCTGCGTAATGCCTACCCGAATTTTGTTGGACATGTCTGGTTTTTAAATAAACCCCTAATTTACCGAATTATACCAAACCAACTCAGGTTTTCTGAAAACGAAGCGCCTTTAGTATTCTTAAACCCCTGCCGCACGAATCTGTTTAATAATGCTTAATTTTGATTCATGCAGGTCGGTGAACTTTTAAGAAGGGCGATGAATTTTGAGTTTCTGAGTGTTGAGGAGGGTGTTTTCCTTTTTAACAACGCGGGTACAGCCGAACTTATGTTTGTTGGAAATGAACTGCGAAAAATCAGGAAGCCGGATAACAAGGTTACCTGGATTATTGACCGCAATGTGAATACCACTAACGTTTGTGTGGCCAATTGCAAGTTTTGTAATTTTTACCGGGTGCCCGGACATAAGGATTCGTATATCACTGATATCGAAACGTACAAGGTTAAAATTGAAGAGACTTTCAGGTATGGGGGAGAACAGTTGCTGCTGCAGGGGGGACATCATCCTGATCTGGGTTTGAAATTTTATACCGATCTTTTTCGTGAGTTAAAGTCGTTGTATCCTGGTTTGAAACTTCATTCGCTTGGTCCTCCTGAAATTGCCCATATTACCCAACTGGAAAAATCGACGCATACGGCTGTTCTGAAGGCTCTTATTGAAGCCGGACTTGATTCTCTGCCCGGAGCGGGGGCTGAGATTCTTAACGATCGGGTGCGCAGGCTGATCTCCAACGGGAAATGCAGCGGCAAGGAATGGCTGGATGTGATGCGTGCGGCGCATCAGCTGAATCTGACCACCTCGGCGACGATGATGTTCGGACATATTGAAACAACGCAGGAGCGTTTTGAACATCTGGTTTGGATACGCGAAGTGCAAAGTGAAAAGCCGGTGAATGCGAAAGGCTTCCTGGCTTTTATTCCCTGGCCGTTTATGGATGACGGAACACTTTTGAAACGGAAAAAAGGCATTGCAAATAACGTCAGCGGGGATGAATACGTGCGCATGATCGCACTGAGCCGTATTATGCTTCCGAATATTATTAATATTCAGGCGAGCTGGCTGACTGTGGGCAAACCGGTTGCACAATTGTGTCTGCATGCGGGTGCCAATGATTTCGGGTCGATTATGATTGAGGAGAATGTAGTTTCGGCGGCTGGCGCACCTCACCGTTTTACAGCAAAGGGTATACAGGATGCCATACGGGAGGCGGGCTTTGAGCCTCAGCTAAGGACCCAGCAATATGAGTTCAGAGAATTGCCTGCAGGTACGGTGGAGCAGGTGATCGCGTATTGATTACCTGATGGGTCAGGATGTTTATCTTAACAGGAGCAGATAACCTTTTTTTGTAACCTTGCCTCCGTCCAGCAAACCGGCTTTCATAAAATAGGTGTAGACATCGCCCTGGCAGTCTTTTCCCTGGTAGGTTCCGTCCCATCCCATGGAGGGGTTGGTGATTTCAAAAAGCTTTTCACCCCAGCGGCTGAAAATTTCGACATCAAGTGCAACGATGCATTTACCCCTTACATAAAACACGTCGTTTTCGCCGTCGTGATTGGGTGAGAACGCATTGGGCACAAAAACATCTCCGCAAAAAATATCCTTTACTCGTACGGTTATGGTATCACTCACCGGACAATTGCCGGGGCTGCTGATGACTACTGTGTAGGTGGTGCTTTGAGTTGGATTGGCAAGGGGATTCTGAATCAGGCTGTCGTTAAGGGAGCTGCCGGGATACCAGAGGTAGCCTGCTCCCCCGCTTGCCAGGAGCTGAGCGCTTGTCCCTTTGGTTATTTCAGTGTCTTTGTTCAGGCTGATCAGGGGAAGCGGCAAAACAGTGACGGTTATGGAATCTTTTGCAATGCAGGTTCCTGTCCGGATTGTAACCGTATAGGTTTCGGTGGCTAGTGCGGAGTCTTTCGGGTTGGGAATTGCCGGGTTGCTGAGCCCTGCGGAAGGGGACCAGGAATAAGCGGTTCCGCCTGAAGCGCTGAGCTGAACGATGGAGTCGGGGCAGACGGTCTGATTGGAGCCTGCTGTTGTGACAATGGATCCGGAATCAGAAATGGAGAACTTGACAGCGGAACTGCAGTTGTTGGAATCATTCACCAATACGGAGTAATTCGCTGCCGCTAAACCGGCAGCGGTTTGGTTGCTTGAACCGTTGCTCCAACTGTAGGTGAGCGTTCCTGTGCCACCCGATGAAAGAGCCGTAGCGCTGCCGTTGGCCAGCCCGCAAAAGGAGTGTATGGTTGTGACCCGCGGCGTCTGCAACTGTTTGGGTTGTTTCAGCAAAATGCTGTCAGAAGCGCTGCAGCCATCTGTATCGGTTATGGTAACGGAATAGGAATTGCCCGGCAAACTATCGAGTTGCAGGGATGCGGAGGAATTTATTTCGCTTTCGCCGTTACTCCAGGAATAGGTGTAATTGGCTTTGGCACCGCTGATAGTGGCCAGGATAGAGCCTGAATCCCCAAAACAGGGAATCGGTTTTTTAACGCTGAGAATTACAACGGGTTTAGGGTTTTCCTGGATTTTCGCAGTCTGGCCGATTGTGCAGGAGTTTGCATCTGTCACAGTGATGCTATAGGTCGCTGCCGATAAGCCAGTATTGGTTCGGGCAGATGTGCCGTTGCTCCAATTGTAGGTGAGGGAACCCGTTCCTCCGCTTGCCGATGCAATGGCAATACCGTTGGCCAGTCCGCAGCTTGGATTGGTAATTGAAATGGAATTTATTTTTATTGCAACGGGCTGGGTAATAACCACAGCAGCGGTGTTGAGACATCCGTTGGCATCGGTGACAGTTACTGTATAGGTTGCGCCTGCAAGATTGTTTGCTGTTGCTCCGCTTCCTCCGGATGGTGACCAGGAGTAAGTAAAAGGGGATTGTCCTCCGCTTACCGAAACGCTTGCCTGGCCGTTGTTGCCTCCAAAGCAGGACGTTTCAGTTGACTGCACGCTAAGTGTATCAGAGGCCTTCAATACGGAAACATCATCCAGAAAATTTCCTATTCCCTGAATGTTAAGTGCAGCGTAAACGGAGATAAACCGGATGGAATACTGGTTTCCAAGGCCAAGGGGTATAGTGTAGTTCAGATGGTAATAGCCCCAGGCCAAAGTACTGTCTGCATACGTGCCCAGTATGGTGTCTTTTCCCCCCACAGGCCCGATGGCCACACTCATTGTGTCAACACCTGCGCGTCCTCTGTGTGCAAAGGAAATTTTCAAAGGTGTTCCCGGAGCAACGGTAAAGTTCTGATAAAGGGTTTTTCCGTTGTAATAGGCATTGAGTTCTATGAAATAATCACCGGAATAAGCAGGTACTCCATTGAATCCGCTAACCCATCTTTCGATGTCGCTGTCCTGCTCGGTTGTCCTCCAGCAGGGAAAGGTGGCATTGGTAAACATATCCCAGCCGCCCCCCGGAGGATTTTCGAAGTCGGGGTTGCAGAGTAATTCGCAGGTCTGAGCAGGAAGCTGAATGGGAAGAAAAAAGAGCAGAACCAGCCATTTCATTTTGGGCATCAGTCATTTCATTTTGCGCAAGTTAATTCTATTTTTCTAAATTTGACGCAAATTAAACGGTATGTCTTCCTTCGGATCATCGGCTTTCAATAACCTGCCCATAACGCAGATTAAAATATTTTTTGCACGGATTTTGTACAAGACGGTGAAACTGATTTATCGTAAGGATATCCGCAGGATAGAACGGGACGGTATCCATTACGAAATTGATCTTTCAGAGGGGATTGAACTTTCATTGTTTTTGTTCGGAAATTTTCAAAAGCATGTCAGCCAGAACAGGTTTATCACGATCCCCAAGGATGGAATCATTTTTGATATTGGTGCGAATGTGGGCCTTATGTCGCTGCAGTTTGCGAAGCTGGTTCCGCAGGGAAAGATTTACTCTTTTGAACCTACGCATTATGCCTATCAGCGTTTACTTAAAAATTGTTCACTGAATCCTGAATTGGCTGACCGAATTGTCATAACCCAGACCTTTATTTCGGCTGAAAGTAAAAAAGATGCGGGCATACAGGCGTTTTCGAGCTGGAAAGTGGACGGGAGTAAAGGGGATGTGATGCATCCTCTGCATTTGGGGACAGCGAAACCTACAGAGGGCGTGGCTTCGGTGACCCTCAATGATTTTTGCTCAGCGAAAGGCATACAACGGATTGATTTTATTAAAATTGATACGGACGGACATGAGTTTGAGATTTTAAAAGGGGCAAGTGATACGATTGCCCGTTTCAGACCCAGTATTATTCTGGAAATCGGATTGTATGTGATGACTGAAAAGGGAATTGATTTTACCTTTTATTCGGAGTACTTCGGGAAACTGAATTACAAAATGATGGATGCCAAAACAGGTGAGCAGATTACACTCGAAAACCATAAGAAGCATATCCCGCTCAAGGGAACTATCGATATGCTGGCTTTTCCACTGAAACAGTGAAATGGGTGCAATACTTTAAAGATTGATCTTGTAGAGAAAGCAAGGTTCGATCTGGGATTCTTCGGGAGGTGGAATCTGGTGTATGAGTTCCAGTTTTCCCGGAAATTTTTTGTCAAAAGGTATGAGTATGCGGTGTATGGTATTGACGATATTGCCATCGGCCTTTGCGGGGTCGCGTCGTAAGTTCGCCAGAATGACGTGGGTAATTTTATTTCTGCGGAAATAACTCAGTACGGTATCGGGGTTTGAATACCCTGTGGCTGTGTCTACTGCAATCACCGTATAGATGGGAAAGAATTTTTTTCCTTTTCCGTAAACAAAGGACATGGGGGCTTTGCGGCTTGCTACCAATGCAGAATCGGGGAGATTGCCGGCACACCATTCGCTCATTTGCAGAAAATTTCTCCAGTCGGGTGTGTAACCGTAAAATTTGTCGCCTCTGAGATTTTTTGATAAAATGGGAAGATTATCGGCAGTCTTGCCGAGTGAAGAAAGGAGGCTGGAAGAAAAAATAAGGATCATCAGGCAAAGGATCAGGTTCTGACCGAAACCGGATTTTCGTATCCGGGTGATCTGATAAAGGCCGTAAAAAATAATCATCAGGATGATGGGAATATGAATCATTACAAAACGGGGTTGGTCCCAGCGCTGTTGCAATACGATAAAGGTTGTTCCGGCTAGAAACAGGGTGTGTATGGAAGCGTAGAACAGGTAATTGTTTTTCAGCCGGTAAGTATAAATTAATCCGAAGGCAAAAAGAAGGATCACAAGAACTGCAACGGGGCCTATGTTTTCCAAGGTTTTTTCTGACATAAACCCGAGTATCTGTAAAAATCTACGGGACAAATACATGCTGCTGTTGTCGAAAAAGCGATTGACGAAACCCATGGCGTGTTCGGTGTTTTCGGGCCCGTCTCCTTTGTAGGGGTCGATGCGGAGCAAAATATTGCTTTGGGATCCGTACTGACTGACGTTTTTCCAAATCAGACTTTTAATGATTTCGAATGGGATTTTGAACAGGAGGTAAGCGGAAAGTGAAAAGAGGGCGTACTTGAATTTTTTCTGCAGCAGAAAATAAAAAATCATTGCCAGGAGTACCACTGCGGCTACATTGCGGGTCATGGTCAGAAAAAAAGACAGAAACCCTACGGCCAGCCAGATTTTGTAATTGCTTTTCAGGGGGACGCTTTCGGATTCTTTGAGTGAGTCGAGCAGTTTGAAAAAGTAAAAAAAGAAAAGGGATTCGACAAAAAGGAAAATGGCTTCGGTATAGGTTTGGCTGGCGAAGTATTGAAAATAGGAATTTACGGCAATGGTAAAGAGCACAGGAAATAAAAGGGCGCTGGGCAAACGGTTACGGAAGCTTTTGTAAAAAAACAAAAGCGCTAAAAAATTGAACAGAACGGAGGTGATTTTGAGCCAGAATAGTTTTATGCCGATGATGGATATAATAAGGCCCAGAAACATAGGATAGAAAGGGGCATTGGCGGTATAGTAATAATGGAGAAAATTGCTGGCATAGTTGTATCCGGATTCGATGTACAGGGAGTCGTCATTTCCTTCGCTGATACGGGTGTTGAAAAGAAAAAAGGAAAAAAGAAGGCAGGCCGCCAACAGGCTGTTTCGAACCGGTTTTTCGTGGAGGTTGAACCAGTTGTCAAGTCTGTCCAAAAGCAAAGGTTTGCTGTTGGACAGGGGCTTGGTTTTAGATACAGGTTTGCTTGCTGGTGGTATATTAGTTTGTTTTTTCACGGCCAATAAAGATATTGATTCCGAATTCAAATCCGGCGTTTTCTATTTCTGCAATTCTTTTGTCGTCTATTGGTACTGGGTTTTGTTTTTGCATTTCGAATACCAGGAGTCCCTGGGTCCGGATGAATTGTACAAATTCGTTGCAGCTGGTACCGGATTTCCGCAGACCATAGGGCCATAGTTCTGTCAGCATTTTGAGCCCTGGATTTTTTTGAATCGTTTTAACCATGCCTTTCAAGGCAGAAAGTTCGAATCCCTGTATGTCCATTTTGATGAAATCGACTTTTGGCTGGTCTGCAGTGAAGTCGTCTATGGAAGTTGCTGGAATGGAGATTTCGTTTTCGAATTCATCTACTTTGTACGTGCGGTGATCTACGTTTAGTAGTTTTGAAGTGTACAGCTTAAGGGTTTTTGTGCTTTCGGCGACTGCTTTGTTTATGGGGAGTATATTGGTATGGCCTTTTGTATTGCTCAGCAGGTACTTGTAGTTAACCGCATCGGGTTCGAAGCAAAAGACTTTGCCTCCGGGGCCGGTAAGTGATGCCAGAATTTTGCTGTAAAAACCGATGTTGGCGCCGATGTCGAGAATTACGTCGTCTTTGTGAATTGATTTTTTTAAAAACGCAATCTCATCTGCGTCCTGGCGGTTTTTAAAACGGGGATACAGGACATTGTAGAGGGGAAAAAAATTACGGAAGAGAAGGTTGCCCAGATGAATCGAAAACCTCTGGGCTATCTTGTTTGTTGTGACCATATTAGGGCAAATATAGTTAAGTCTAAAGTTTAAAAGTCTAAAGTTTAAAGTTTAAAGTTCTGGTTTTTGGGATTTTCAGATTATTACTTGTGGATATACCTGATTTTAGGTAGTTTTGTGTAGTATTTAGAATTGGTCTAAATAAGAATAGCAGGTGAATGAGTTGCGGAGCGGCGAATTAATTTATGATTAATATATTGACAATCAATATTTTGTAATATGATAACAGTAACTGAACAAGCAAAGGAAAGGGCGGTTCTTCTGATGAAAGAGGAGAACAGACCTGAAGGTTCGTTTATCAGAGTGGGCGTCGAGGGCGGTGGTTGTTCTGGTCTTTCGTATAAGCTGGAGTTTGATAATGTTCTGAAGCCTGGCGACCAGCAATTCGAGGACAAAGGTGTTAAAATTGTTGTCGACAAGAAAAGTTTCCTGTATCTGATCGGGACAGAGCTGGATTATTCAGGGGGACTGAACGGGAAGGGTTTTGTGTTTGTGAATCCGAACGCGAGCCGCACATGCGGATGCGGGGAATCATTTTCAGTTTAGCGACTAGCGAATAGGGAGGAACTAAAAATATGCAAAAGCAGAATGAACTAATTGATCAGCAGATCGGGGGCGAGTACAAATACGGCTGGAGCAGCGATATTGAGATGGATACAGCTCCTATGGGGCTGAGCGAGGAGATCGTACGATTTATTTCTAAGAAAAAAAAGGAACCCGACTGGATGCTGGAGTTCAGGCTGAAGGCCTACCGGCATTGGCTGAAGATGGAAGAGCCCAAGCATTGGGCGCATCTGGATTATCCTGTGATCGATTTTCAGAAAATTATTTTTTATGCGGCGCCCAAACCCAAAAAGGAACTGAAGAGCCTGGATGAGGTAGATCCGGAGCTGCTGAAGACGTTTGAAAAACTGGGGATTTCGCTGGAGGAGCAAAAACGGCTGAGTGGTGTGGAAAGCCGCATCGCAGTCGATGCGGTTATTGATAGTGTATCGGTTAAGACTACGTTTAAGGAGACCCTGGCCGAAAAGGGAATTATTTTTTGTTCGTTCAGTGATGCGGTGCAGGAACACCCGGATCTGATCAAACGCTATATGGGTTCTGTGGTGCCAGGTACGGATAATTATTTCGCGGCTTTGAATTCGGCGGTGTTCAGTGACGGTTCCTTTTGCTATATACCCAAGGGTGTTCGCTGCCCGATGGAGCTTTCGACTTATTTCAGGATCAATGCCATAGGAACCGGACAGTTTGAGCGTACACTGATTGTTGCCGATGAAGGTGCTTATGTGAGTTACCTGGAGGGCTGTACAGCCCCTATGCGGGATGAGAATCAGTTGCATGCAGCGATTGTGGAGATTGTGGCCCATGAAAAGGCCGAAGTGAAATACAGTACGGTGCAGAACTGGTATCCCGGTGATGTGAACGGAAAGGGTGGCATCTATAACTTTGTTACCAAAAGGGGGATTTGTCTTGGAGACGATTCTAAGATTTCCTGGACGCAGGTTGAAACAGGATCTGCGATTACCTGGAAGTATCCTTCGGTGATTCTGAAAGGAAATAATTCGGTGGGTGAGTTTTATTCGGTGGCCGTTACCAATAATATGCAGCAGGCCGATACGGGAACAAAGATGATTCATATCGGGAAGAATACCCGGAGCACGATTGTGTCGAAGGGCATTTCGGCTGGCAAGAGCAACAACTCCTATCGCGGGCTGGTGCGCATCAATAAAGGCGCAACGCGGGCGAGGAATCATTCTCAGTGCGATTCGCTGCTGATGGGTGACCGGTGCGGAGCGCATACGTTTCCGTATATCGAAATCAAGGACAAGAGCGCGATTGTGGAACACGAGGCGACTACTTCTAAGATCGGAGAGGATCAGGTTTTTTACTGCAATCAGCGTGGAATCAGTACGGAGAAAGCGATCGGGTTGATTGTAAACGGATATTGCAAAGAGGTGCTGAATCAGTTGCCGATGGAGTTTGCGGTGGAGGCCCAGAAATTATTGGCGGTTTCCCTTGAGGGGTCTGTAGGTTGAGTGGATGAGGTTTAAGAAATAAAGAGTACAACTATGCTGAGTATAAAAAATCTGAAAGCCGGAATCGATGGGAAGGAGATTCTGAAGGGAATTAATCTGGAGATCGGGGCCGGTGAGGTGCACGCAATTATGGGCCCTAATGGTTCGGGTAAGAGTACGCTGAGTTCGGTTTTGGCGGGTCGTACGGATTATGAGGTGACTGGTGGTGAGGTTTTGTTTAACGGAAAAAATCTGCTGGAGCTTAATCCGGAAGAGAGGGCACGGGAAGGTTTGTTTCTGGCATTTCAGTATCCGGTGGAGATTCCGGGTGTGAGTACGATTAATTTTTTGAAGACGGCTATTGCGGAGATTCGGGAATACAAGGGCTTGCCTGCGCTGGAGGCAAAGGATTTTCTGAAAATGGTTAAGGAGAAACAGGCTTTGGTGGAACTCAAGGGAAGCCTTGCGAGCCGGGCAGTGAACGAGGGATTTTCGGGTGGAGAAAAGAAACGCAATGAGATTTTTCAGATGGCTATGCTGGAACCTACGCTCGCTATATTGGATGAGACAGATTCGGGTCTTGATATCGATGCGCTTCGGGTGGTTGCAAACGGAGTGAATAAGCTGCGTTCTTCGACGCGTTCATTTGTGGTGATTACCCATTATCAGCGTTTGCTGGATTATATTGTGCCTGATTTTGTTCATGTGCTTTTTGAGGGAAGGATAGTGAAGTCGGGGGATAAGGAGCTGGCGATGGAATTGGAGAAGAAGGGGTATGGGGAGTTAACGAGGTAAGCGATTAGCGAACCTGCCTGCCTGCCTGCCTGCCTGCCGGCAGGTAGCCCATTAGCCATTACGGGGAGTATTATTTAGAAAGATTAGGGAAGTGAATAATAAAGTGAAAATAGAACAAGAGTTAGCCATGGGCTTTTTGGGGCCTCTTCGCAAAAGGGCCATGGACGCTTTTTTGAAGCAGGGTTTGCCGGGAAGAAAGAGCGAGGAGTATAAGTATTCGAATCCGGAGAAGTTATTCAGGGGAGCAAGTATAAAGCCAGAAAGTTTAGGGTTGGAAAGTGTGAATTTCAATGTTTCGGGGTTGGAGAAGAAACCGTCTGTGTTGGATTTAAAAAAACTTGACAAGGCGCTTCAGGCATTTGAAATTAAAGGCGTGAGCGAGAACAGGGTTGTACTGGTTAACGGAGTTTACATACAGGAATTGTCGGCTTTGCCGGATATGCCTGAAGGGGTTTTGATTTGTTCTCTGGCCGGGGCGCTGACGGATTATCGCTCTTTGCTGGAGAAGCATTTTTCGAAGTATGCGGATGTGGAGGCGGACCCTTTTATTGCGCTGAATACGGCGTATGCCGGGGATGGACTTTTTATGCGGGTTGCGGAAGGTGTTACTGTTGGGAAAACGATACATATTTTGAATGTGATTACAGATGAAGCATCGGCATTGTTGAACAAACGGAACCTGATTTTGTTGGAGAGGAGTGCGGAGGTTGATGTGGTGGAGTCGACTGTTGTTGTATCGGAAGAAGTAAATGTGGGACGGAATGTGGTAAATGAACTCAGCGAACTGATACTGGACGAGCAGAGCAGGCTGAGGTTTTACCGGATGCAGCAGGATTGTGAGGGCTTGAACCTGATATCGACCGTGCAGGTCTTGCAGAAAGCATCTTCGCATTTTGATACGCATACGATTACCCTGAGCGGGGACTGGATGCGCAACAACCTGAATATTGTGGTGGACGCCGAGCGCTGTGAAACGCATCTGAACGGACTGTACATTACAAGGGGGATTCAGCATGTGGACAACCATACACTGGTGGATCAGCGCAAACCTAATTGTGAAAGCAATCAATTGTATAAGGGGATTCTGGCGGATAAATCGACCGGAGTTTTTAACGGAAAGATTTTTGTTCGCAGGGATGCTCAGAAAATAAACGCTTACCAGAGTTCGAAAACAATTTTGCTGAGCGATGATGCTACGGTAAATACCAAGCCACAGCTGGAGATTTATGCGAATGATGTGAAGTGTTCGCATGGGTCGTCGACGGGTCATCTGGATGAGGAGGCGATGTTTTATCTGCGTTCGAGAGGGTTGAGTGAGGAGAGCGCCAAACGAATGTTGCTTTATGCTTTTGCTTCGGACGTCGTGGATACCATCAGAATTGAACCCTTACGTGCGTATGCCAACGATCTGATTTCAAAACAACTTGATTTTGACATCAAAAAATAAAGATTTTCCTATTCTTTCAGGGACGATGAACGGTAAACCTCTTGTTTACCTGGACAGCGCCGCAACGGCCCAGAAGCCGACAGTGGTATTGAAGGCTTTGTCGGATTATTACCTTAAGCAAAATGCAAATATTCACAGGGGCGTATACCGGCTGAGCCAGGAGAGTACGGTTGCATTTGAAAAGGCCAGGGTTGTGGTTCAGCAATTTATTGGTGCGCGGTACGCACATGAGATTGTTTTTACTGCTGGCACCACGGCTTCAATAAATCTGGTGGCAAGTTCGTTCGGAAAAAAATTTGTGAATAAGGGCGATGAGCTTCTGGTTTCAGAAATGGAGCATCACAGCAATATTTTGCCCTGGCAGGTTTTGTGTCAGGAGCGGGGAGCGGTGCTGAAGGTGATTCCGCTTAAGGATAAGGGGGAGCTTGATAAGGGAGAACTTGATCTGGAGGCGTTTAAAAAATTGCTTGGCCCCAAAACAAAATTGCTGGCCTTGACACAGGTTTCAAACACGTTGGGTACTGTCAATCCGGTAACAGAAATGATAGCGCTTGCACATGCTGCAGGAGCCGCTGTGCTGATCGATGGGGCCCAGGCTGTACCGCATATGAAGGTGAATGTGGTTGCGATGGATTGTGATTTTTACTGTTTCAGCGGACATAAATTGTATGGGCCAACCGGAATTGGGGTTTTGTACGGGAAAGAAAAATGGCTTAAGGAATTGCCGCCTTATCAGGTGGGAGGCGGGACTATTAAGACTGTGCGTTTTTCGGGAACTGAATACGCTGAATTGCCTCTGAAATTTGAAGCCGGGACTCCTCATATAGAGGGAGGGATTGGTTTGGGAGTCGCAATTGACTATTTAAATTCGGTTGGGTTGGATCTGGCCGGAGCTTATGAGCAGGAATTGCTGAGGTATGCCACTGAAAAATTATCGGCCATTGGGGGTTTGCGTATCATCGGGGCGGCCGCATATAAAGCGGCCGTGATTTCTTTTGTGGTGGATGGACTGCATGCCCTGGATATCGGAACGATTCTGGATCAGCAGGGGATTGCGGTGCGGACTGGACATCATTGCACCCAGCCGCTGATGGAGCGATTCGGGATTTCGGGGACGGTGAGGGCTTCTTTTGCTTTTTACAATACGTTTGAGGAGGTGGATAAGTTGGTTGACGGGGTGATTAAGGCTTTGAAAATGTTGAGGTCGTGATTTGATCAGGACTATTTTTGAATGAAGTTTGTAAGATGAAGATTAAAGAAATTGAGGAGGAGATTGTTGAGGAGTTTGCACTTTTCGGCGAGGATTGGGAAGGGAAATATGAGCATCTGATTGATCTGGGGAAGTCGCTTCGGATAATAGCTGATGAACTGAAGACTGAAGGCCGGTTGATTAAGGGCTGTCAGAGTAAGGTTTGGTTGCAGTCGGAATTGAAAAACGGGAGGGTTTTTTATACTGCGGACAGCGACGCGATTATTACAAAGGGGCTGGTGGCTTTGATTGTGAGGGTTTTGGGCGATCACAGTCCGCAGGAAATTATTGAAGCGGATATGGGGTTTATTGATCGCATTGGTTTGACAGCACATTTGTCTCCGACCAGGGCGAACGGACTTTTGAGTATGATTAAACAAATGAAAATGGATGCTCTCAGTTTAAGTCTGAAGTCTAAAGTTTGAAAGATGAGGAGTTTAAAAGTTTAGAAATTGTTAGTATATGCCGGCGATTATAACAGCAAAGAATACAGAACTTGTCCAGCAGGTGATCGATATGATCAAGACCTGCTACGATCCGGAGATTCCTGTGGATATCTGGGAACTGGGTTTGATTTATGAAATTAGACTGGATGATGAGAATAATCTGCTGGTGCGGATGACCTTGACGTCGCCTTCGTGTCCGGTTGCAGAAACGCTGCCTCCGGAAGTGGAGCAGAAGCTTGCGGGTGTTACCGGGATTAAATCAGCCAAGATTGAACTTACATTTGAACCGCCCTGGGAGAAGGGGATGATGAGTGAGGTGGCACAGGTGGAATTGGGGTTTATGTAGAAGAGCGATTAACGAATGGCCATTGGCGATTAGGGTTGAACTTGAACAATGGAAATAACAAATAAGGTTGCGCAAAGCGGATTGGTGGAGTTTAACCTGGAGGATTATTATCCCAAAGGCGAGCGGGTGTTGCTTGATATCAAGGATCATTTGTTTCAGGGCTTGATTTTGAAGGAAAAAGATTTCAGGGAGTTTGTGAAGGGGGAGGATTGGGCTACGTATAAAGATAAATTTGTGGCGCTGTATTGCAGCGCCGATGCGGTGGTGCCTACCTGGGCATATATGTTAATGGCTTCAGCGCTGGAGCCTTTTGCAAAGCGGATCGTTTTCGGAGATCTGAAAACGCTGGAGACTGTTTTGTTTACTGAAGCACTTGCCGGAATTCGTGTTGCTGATTTTGAGGATAAGCGGGTGGTCATTAAGGGTTGCGGGAATTTACCTGTGCCTGAGTCGGCTTATGTGGAGATTACACGTATACTGAGGCCTGTGGTCAGGAGTATCATGTACGGGGAGCCGTGTTCGACGGTGCCGGTTTTTAAGAGAAGCGATTAGCTAATCACTCAATTCAGTATGCCCGCACATTCTTGCCTTCCATGAAATTGATGAAGGAACGGTTGACGACTTTGTTACCGCCGGGGGTGGGGTAGTCGCCGCTGAAGTACCAGTCGCCGCTGTGATCGGGACAGGATTTGTGAAGGCCTTCGATGGGCTGAAAAATAATTTCGAGTTCGGCTTTTAAACCTGCAGGACGCAGAAGCTGAGCGATGCGGGCCGATACCTGTTCGTAGGTAAAGGGAGCGTAAATTTCTTTGACGATGTTTTTGATGTTTTCCTTGGGGAGTTCTTCCTGGGCTTTGGCTCTTTCGTAAAGATCTTCGAGAAAGTTTTCGTTGAAGTTTTTGTTGCAATTTTCTTTGAGCAGGGAAATGGCTGCTTCGAATGCAACAAACTCGGTCATGCGCGACATGTTGATGCCGTAGCAATCGGGGAAGCGTATCTGGGGAGCAGAGGAGACGACCACGATTTTTTGAGGACCTAAGCGATCGAGGATTTTAAGAATGCTTTGCTTGAGTGTAGTGCCGCGGACAATAGAGTCGTCGAGTACCACCAGGTTGTCGGTGCCGGGTTTTACTACGCCGTAGGTGGTGTCGTACACGTGAGCGACCATTTCGTCACGGGTGTTGTCATCGGATATGAAGGTGCGGAGTTTGGCGTCTTTGATGGGTATTTTTTCAATCCTTGGTTTTTCGGAAAGAATGGATTTGAGCAGTTCTTCGGTCAGTTTTCCGTTGCCTTCGGGCTTTCCGTTGCCTTCGCGGATGCGTTTAATTTTAAGTTCGTTCTGGTAATTGTGTAATCCGTCTACCAAACCTATGAATGCTACTTCGGCCGTGTTGGGTATATATGAGAACACGGTGTTTTTTAAATCGTAGTTGACAGCCTTGAGTACAGGTTCGGTAAGGGAACGGCCAAGGCTTTTGCGTTCCTGGTAGATGGATGCATCGCTTCCCCTGGAGAAATAAATGCGTTCGAAGGAGCAGGATTTTTTGATGCCTGGTTTGATGATTTCCTGCTCGGAGACGTGTCCGTTTTTTTTGATGATGAGGGCGTGTCCGGGGGTAATTTCTTTTACTTTATCTATGGGGACTTTAAAGGCGGTTTGAATCACGGGGCGTTCGGAGGTGACAACTGCAATTTCTTCGTCCGCGTAATAAAACGCGGGACGAATGCCGTTTGGATCACGTAGTACAAATGCATCGCCGTGTCCGAACATGCCGGCCATGGTATAGCCCCCATCCCATTTTTTGCTGGCGTCTTTGAGTATTTTGACAATGTCTATGCTTCCGGCAATAAGGTCTGAGATGGCCAGGTTGTCGTTGCCTTCAGATTTGAATTTGCGGAAGAGCCGTTCGTTTTCTTCGTCGAGGAAATGTCCGATCTTTTCCATGACGGTGACGGTATCTGTTTTCTCTCTGGGATGTTGTCCCAAGGCGACGAGTTGATCGAACAACTCGTCGACATTGGTGAGGTTGAAGTTGCCTGCAACGACCAGGTTACGGGTTTTCCAGTTGTTTTGTCTGAGGAAAGGGTGGCAATGTTCAATGCTGTTGCCTCCATAGGTACCGTAGCGCAAATGCCCGAGCAGGAGTTCGCCTGCGAAGTCAATGTTGTTTTTGAGCCATTCTCCGTCTGATGCTCTTTCGGGTTTGGCCTGAAAGGCATTTTGGAAAGGGGCGTTGATGCGGTAGAATATTTCTTTGATGGCGTTGCCTGCATTGGATCGCTGGCGGTTGATGTAGGCCGTACCCGGCCGGGTATCGAATTTAATGGCAGCTACTCCGGCGCCGTCCTGGCCGCGGTTGTGCTGTTTTTCCATTAAGAGGTAAAGTTTGTTTATTCCGTAAAGGGCTGTTCCGTATTTTTCCTTGTAATATTGCAGCGGCTTGAGAAGCCGGATAAGGGCTATGCCGCATTCGTGTTTGATCTGGTCGCTCATCTGTGGATCGGGTCGCTTGTTTTGGTTGCCAGAAGGACAAATTTACGGATTTAAATCCAATCGGAGGCCGTTAATAGCGGCCTCCAAAAGTGCCGTTTCTTACGCTAAAATTAATTCTGGCGTTTATTACCCCGAGGGCGTATAAAGCAGGCTAAGGTTTGTTAAAGCAAACCCAAGTCTGCTTAATACGCGACGACGCGCCTGACGATGTTGTCCCGGCTGCCGGTGACGGTGAAGAGATAGACGCCGGCTCCGTGAGTGAGGAGGTTGTAGTTTTTGCTGTAGGTGCCGGCGAAACTGTAGAGGGTTTCTGTTGAAATCAATTGGCCAAGAGCGTTATAGACGGTGATGGTGTAATTGTCGGTTTCAGAGGAGGAGGTTTGGAAATCGAGCAGGTAGTCGCCGCTGGAAGGAATCCTGGAAACAAAGAGGGAGCCGGGGGTTGAGAAATTTACGCTTTGTATGTCGGAGTAGGTGTATTTGCCATCGTAGTCGGTTTGTTTTATGCGGTAATAGGAAATTCCTTTGTAGGGAGCGTAGTCGAAGGACTCGTAACTGTGTTTAACGGAAGTCGTTCCGGAGCCTTTTACCGTATTCAGGTCTTCGAATTCAATACCGTCCTGGCTACGTTCGACGGTGAAAAAATTGTTGTTGGTTTCGGTAGCGGTGACCCAGTTTAGTTTTACGTAGGAGTTGTTTTCAGGCTGGGCGGTGAAGGATAAAAGTTCGATTGGAAGGGCACTTGAAGCACAGAGTACTTCAGGGGTTAATTGTACGGGGGCTACCGTAGGAGAAACAGTTACTTTATTTGCTCCCTGCCTGAACTGATAAACGATGGGCGTTCTGGAATTTAACTGGTTGCCGCCGGCTAAGGTGCGAGGTGTGTTAGACGTAGAAATGGAATATTGCTCAGAAGAACTGCATCCACTGGACATGGATAAGCCGTTTATCTTTACGGTGTAATTTCCGGGTCCGAACCCGCCAGAATAGCGTGTAACTCCCGAAATCACAAAATTACTTCCGGAGCCCAACTGATCAACCTGGGGGCCTATATCGCCCCCAAACGAGCCATCTTCTCCATCCATATTCGGTGTTCCATACCCTGAGGCTTTTAAAACCGTCCCGGATGAATTGACTTCAAGAAAGGCCATGTCATACGAATTGGAGTTGGTAGAAACGGAGCCGCAACAGGTTCCGTTAAGCAGGTTAGGAGTCAGTTCGACCCCGATTATAAAGTTACCCTGGGTCGTCTGCTTTAGTGACCAGGGGAAGACGTAATTGGTTCCAAATGCAATGGAATTGGCCCAGACAATGTTTCCAGTTGCATTGGCCAATCGTGCTATTTCTACTGCTCCGGTGGACTGGGATTCCATAATAATAATTACATCATTGCTGGCATCGGCAATGTTTACTGCGGCAATTCCGACGGCCATCTGATTTGCACTCGCCTGGTTGGAGATATAATATGTTTTGCACCATTGAACGGCACCTGCTGAATTGGTTTTTAATACAAATGCTTCTTTATCTGCAGGATTTCCCCCGCCGATCAGCTCACTCCAGTGGTCTACGGTATATCCACAGATAAAAATATTATGGTTGGCATCTTCGACCAGACTAACCCCAACCTCATCTCTGGAAGAATCGATCATGTTGTTGGGAGGAGTAAAATCCCAATAACAAAAGGTACCCGTTGTGTGATTGTAGGGAGTTGGCTGAGCAGGTGTCCATCCGCCTCCACAATAAGCGAGATTCCACTCCATTACGTATCCATCGTTTCCGGAAGCCGTGGCTGTGTCGCCATTTGCTCCGGTACGGATTAGAAAAATGTCAGACCCTCTTTGATAGGCAGTGCCGTTGTACAAATCATCTGCAGGATATCCTATTCCGGCCGGACAGCCTGAAGCTGCAGTAAAAAAGCTTGGCCAGGAACTTGTATTGTAGGTCTCCTGCATTTGTCCGGTCATTCCTAAGTCTCCATTCGCAAGAAGAATGGCATCACTTGCTTCTCCGGTTCCATTTCGGACATTGTTGATGTAACGGTTGTATCCGAAGTCAGAAGAAACGGTGCCGGTTGTATGGTTGAAAATTCCCAAAAATGCGCTGGTTGGCGGCGTATTGCCATCAACCCCTGAAATGATCGAATTGGTACTGTTAAAATACCTGAGCCTTTCAATAGTACCCCAGCCCGGCGTCCCGTAATAATAACTGTTCATTAAATTTCCCATGGTATCTGTGACTGTCACGGCATTTACAGGAACACTGCCGGGGGCCATTCCCGGTCCGGCCAGAATCATTTTGTTGCCGTTAACGTAGGATGTCCATTGGTCAGCCTGATAAACGGACGCATTGGTGTAGGTTGCCTGAAAAACATTTGAGTTGGGATTGTAGCGATAGGTACCCTCTGAGCTGTAGGTTGTGCCGGCAGAATTGGTGGCAAAGGCATAAAAATAATAGGTTGTGGAAGGATTTAACCCTGTTACCACTTCACTGAAATTTCCCACTCCAAAGGATCCGGATTGGGAAACAAGGGTTCCGCCAGGAGGCGAAAAACTACTGGTGCTGTAATAGACTCCTACAGTAGTGGCATTTCCTGAACCAACGGAAGAAATGACTCCACCGAGATTAGCGGAAGTTGAACTGTTGGTTGAACTTATTGTTGAGGAAAGTGTGGGAGGACAAGCAATGCCTGTCCCGGCGGCAGCGACGTTTAAAGTAGTTGCCCCTGTACTTGAATTGGTAATGTTGCCACTACTGCCTCCAACCGAAGTTGGAGAATATTCAACGTAAATTGGAGTTGCATAAACCGTTCCTGAGGAGGGCCAGACCTGGGCTGAACTCGCATAACCTGAGCCACTGCTGACCAGAAATCCGGCGGGAGCAGTAATTGTGATTGCCGTGGTTAGGGAGGTGCCTGAAACGGTGTATGTTTGTGCACCGGACACCTGGTTGGTACACTCAGTTCCAAAATTGGATAAAGAACCTGAAACGGTAATTGTCGGGGAGGTGTAATTTACCGTAACTATGGCAAATGAACTTCCGGTTAAACCGGCATACCAGCCCCAGACGAATCCGCCGGTAACCTGAAAAGAATTTGTGCCCCCAATGGAATAGGCGGAGGTGGGCAGGGAAACCGTTTGGGTGTAGTCGACACTGCTGCAACTGTAGTTACAATAGGTTGGGGAAAACGATGTACCGCCTGAGGTTCCATTAAGAGCAGTTGTATAGGTGCTTCCGCATTCGTATTCGTAGGTGACCATAAATTCTATGGAAACTGCAGTTATAGTACTGCCGGAAGGAATAACATCCGTCCATTGGCAGCCTTGTGCAGGATCTCCGCCTTCGGTTCCGAATCCCCAATAGGAACTTGAAGAACATTCATTACCCATGCCGGTTAATTGCGAAGGAGACGTAATGTAATAGGTTTGTGTTTGCGCATTGGAACACAAGCCACTTAGCAAAACGGCGAAAAGAAATACACTACGAAAACACCAGAGGCTTAACCTTTTCATTTTGTTTGAGCAATTTCCTTGCCCAATTTAGTCTTTCTTATTGTTAAACGGAAATTGACCCAGGGAGGTTGCAAGGATAATTGAGAAAATCAGGCTTAATTATGGCCCAATAAGGCCTAATTAAGCCGTAAAATTGGTTGGGAGGGAAAGGTAGGAAGTTTCCGACTTTTAAGGATCTGGTATTGTCAACTGATTTACTAAAATCCCCAAAGTAAATTAGTAAAAACCAAAGCAAACACACTTCCTAATTGTATATTCGTGCAAATTAAAGCAGACAATGACTGAACATGGATCTGGTAGGTTCGCAAATCTAATTGTATGAACAAACAAATTGTCGGTAACTACAACAATGCAAAGGGTTCGGTTGCACTAAAGAAGAACAGTGTTGCCGGAAAGATGATGCTTTTCTTTTCTCTTTTCTTTTTTTGTTTTTCATTTTCAAATGCCCAAAGCATTGGAAAACTGTGGGGAATGACCTATGCCGGAGGCGATAGTGGCGGAGGCGTAATCTTTAACTATGATGCCCTTATTTCGCATGATAGTATTGTACATCCTTTTCCGACTTCGGGAACAAATCCAAACTATACAAACCTTATTCAGGGTACTGATGGCAATCTTTATGGAATGACGCAGGATGGCGGTGCATCCGGTTATGGAACAGTATTCAAATGCAGCACTTCAGGCGCTATGACCCTGTTACATAGTTTTGCCGGCGGTGCTTCGGACGGACAATACCCTTTAGGGAGTCTTATTCAAGGCAGCGATGGCAACCTCTATGGCATGACATTTAACGGCGGCCCGTCGGGTAACGGAACTGTGTTTAAATGTACTACTACAGGCACGGTAACTTTGTTGCACGGTTTTGCCGGTGGCGTTTCGGATGGAGAGTACCCTTTGGGAAGCCTTGTCCAGGGAGGTGATGGCAACCTTTATGGTATGACAAATCTGGGAGGTGCATCGGGCGACGGAACCTTGTTCAAGTGCAGTACCACGGGAACAGTAACCCTGCTTTATAGTTTTACAGGTGGCACTTCTGATGGCTCTGACCCTCAAGGTAATCTTATTGAGGGCAGCGACGGCAACCTCTATGGCATGACTCCTTATGGCGGCGCATCGGGTTACGGAATTCTATTCCAATGCAGCACTTCAGGAGCTATGACGCTGCTGCATAGTTTTGCCGGCGGCGTTTCGGATGGTCAGTCCCCCTATGGCAGCCTTATCCAGGGAAGTGATGGCAATCTTTATGGCATGACCTACCAGGGTGGTTCTTCGAATGACGGAACTCTGTTTAAATGCAGTACTACTGGAACACTGACCCTTCTGCATAGTTTTGCTGCCGGCGTTTCGGACGGCCAGTACCCTTATGGCAGTCTTATCCAGGGCGGCGATGGAAATCTCTATGGCATGACACAGAATGGTGGCGTATCGGGTGATGGAATACTGTTTCAATGCAGCACCACCGGAACAATAAACCTGCTTCACAGTTTTTCAGGTGGCACCTCTGATGGCTACAATCCACTTGGCAGTTTAATTCAGGGGAGCGATGGCAATCTCTATGGAGTGACCTATCAGGGTGGCGCATTGGGATATGGAATTATATTCAAATGCAGTACTACCGGTACGGAAACCCTGCTTTTTACTTTTGGCGTTACTTCAATTGGCTATTACCAATATGGCAGTCTCATTCAATGCAACGATGGCAATCTTTATGGCATGACCTATCAGGGTGGCTCATCAGGAGTCGGTACAATTTTCAAGTGCAGTTCCACAGGAGCGGTGACTATACTGCATAATTTTGCCGGCGGTATTTCTGACGGAAAGAGACCTTACGGAAATCTTATTCAGGGCAGCGATGGCAACCTTTATGGCATGACACAGTATGGCGGTTCATCGGATGATGGAACATTGTTTACATGCAGTATGGCGGGAGTAGTAACTCTGCTGCATAGTTTTTCAGGTGGCGCTTCAGATGGTCAGGGACCTATGGGCAGCCTGGTCCAGGGCAGTGATGGCAACCTCTATGGTATGACCCAGGCTGGGGGTGCATCGAATTACGGCACGTTATTCACCTGCAGCACTGGAGGAACACTGACCCTGTTGCATAGTTTTACGGGCGGCACTTCTGACGGTTCCGGACCCCAAGGCAGCCTAATTCAGGGCAGCGATGGCAACCTTTACGGCATGACGCCGGCTGGGGGTGTATCGGGTAATGGTACCCTATTCACCTGCAGTACCACGGGAACACTGACCCTACTGCATAGTTTTTCAGGCGGAGCTTCAGATGGCGAGTCCCCTTATGGCAGCCTTATCCAGTGCAGCGATGGCAATCTCTATGGTATGACCTACCAGGGTGGCCTATCCAATAAAGGAATCTTATTCATCTGCAGCACCACCGGAACAATGACCCTTCTGCATAGTTTTGCCGGCGGCTCTTCGGATGGAGAGTCCCCCTATGGCAGCCTAATCCAGGGCAGCGATGGCAACCTCTACGGCATGACACAAGGTGGGGGTGCATCGGATGATGGTATCCTGTTTAAATGCAGCACTTCCGGCACAGAGACCATTCTGGAGGATTTAAACGGAATTGTGACCGGTAGTTCGCCTTCGGGCAACTTATTTGAAGCGATGAGTACCTCTGTTCAAGTCGGATGTAAAACCCTGACAGCTGCTGTACGGGGACCCGGCAGTCCGTTTTCCTATCAGTGGTCGACCGGTTCAACTTCTTCAAATATTACTGTCAGCACTTCAGGTACCTATTCCGTCACAGTAACAAATTCAACCGGAATCACTGTCAGTGCAAGCACAACTGTAACCTATAACCCAATCAGTCTTACGGCCGGAAACGATTCAGCAGTGTGTAACGGAGCATCTGCCGGACTATCCGTATCCTGCAACGGAGGAACAGGTGGGATAACCTTTACCTGGATGCCTGATACTTTAAAAGGAGAGACAGCAAGCGTGGTTCCTTCAACGACCACAACCTATACCGTTACCGCAACTGATGTCAATAACTGCACGGCAAAAGCCGAACAGGTGATAACGGTAAATGAGGTACCGGCCATCACGACTCAACCATTTCCAGGCGGTCAGGGCGGATGTCCTGGTTTTTCTGCAACGCCTATATTTGTTACCGCTACCGGTTCGGGTCTCGGTTATCAGTGGTACAGCAATACTGCCAAATCAACTGTAGGCGGAACGTTGATTGCCGGCGCTACCTCCAGCAGTTATACACCGGTGACCACAACTGCGGGCAGATTGTATTACTATTGTATTGTCAGCGGAACATGTGCTCCTGAACTCAGCAGCAAGGTGTCCGGAGTGGTGCTGGTGAATCCGGACACACCGGCAACACCGGGTGCCATTTTGGGCAGTGCAAGTCAATGCGGCGGTTTGAGCAGTCAGATCTATGGCGTCCCCCCCGTTGCCAATACGGACAGCTATAACTGGACGGTACCGACGGGATGGACAATAACCGCTAATGACGGAACCGATTCTATTACCGTAACAACGGGGGCTGCTTCGGATAATGGAACCGTCACTGTTACGGCAGGGAACAGCTGCGGCACCAGTGCGGCTTCCTCACTTACTGTTACCGTGAATGCGCCGACTACGGATACGCTTATTGAAACGGCTTGCAGCAGTTATACGCTGAATAGCTCTACGTATACTTCCTCGGGAACCTACACGCAGAATCTCAGCAACCGGGGAGGCTGTGACAGTACATTAACACTGATCCTGACCATTAAACCTTTGCCAACCCTGTCAATCCGTGGCAAGAGCAACCTATCCATCGGCAGTACTGATACCTTAACTGCAAGCGGAGGGATAAGCTACATCTGGACAAGTGGAAGTACGAGTGATACGACCATTGTAAAACCATTTAACAATACCGTCTATATAGTGACTGGAAAAGATTCGTCCGGTTGTGTAAATACGGACAGCATTACCGTAACACTTGAAACTACCGGAATACGTACTATTTCAAACTCAAACTCAACAACACTTTATCCGAACCCAAGTGTCGACAGGATAAATCTTTCGTTTGAAATGCAAGAATCTGAAAAGGCAGCAGTGATAGAAATAATCGATGTAAGCGGTAAAGAGCTGATGCTTCAAAATACCCTAATTGGCAGGAACAAAAATCTGTCATTGGATGTCAGCACGCTGACACCGGGAGTTTATTTCATCAAGGTGACAACACCTGATTATTCACAGGTGCTGAAGTTTGTAAAACAATAAAATCCAGGCCCCGTGGGGTTAAGCGGTCCTTTTACTTTACAATAATTTTCTGTTTGTAAATTGCAGACTGGGAAGAACCGACTACCGTATATACTCCGGCAGGCAAGAATTGGGTCTGGTTAATGGATTCAACCATATTGCCGTTCGGGTCACTAAATGTGACTTTGGAATAAATGGTCTGTCCAAGTACGTCCAGCAGAACAAGTAAAACCTGCTCATTTGCCGGAAGCCCGTTCAATTTAACATTTATACTTTGGCTTGATGCAGGACTAGGGAAGACCGACATTGCCCCACCGGAATTGGAATCAAAGTTAACCGGCACAATCTGTGAGAACGTGTACTTTCCGTCGAAGTCGGTTTGTTTCAGCTGATAGTAAGACAAACCTGAATAAGGTGTGAAGTCATATTCCTGGTAATTGTGCAATTCGGAAGTGGTTCCTGCACCTGGTATCTGCATGAAGGGATCAAAGTTGATTGCGTCCTTGCTACGGAAAAGTGTGAAATAGTCGTTGTTGGTTTCGCTGGCGGTTGTCCAATTTAAATCAACGCTTCTGTTGGTGTAAATTGGAGTAGCAGTGAAGTCAAGGAGTGTAATCGGAAGCGCTACCTGTCCCGATTTTTTAAAGCTTATCGCAAAAGGGGAGAAGGTGCTGATTCCGGAAACGGACTGTGAGAAATATCCGCCTGCAGTAGGTATGGTCCATGGTCCCAAGGTTTGACTGGAGTTAAGGTTAGTTGTAGCCGCCAAAGCAGACGGGTTGACCCAGCCAAGAATCTGATAGGTCGAAGATGTTACCGTCTGGCTTGAGTAGGTTGTGGTAAATGAGGCTGCTAAAGGAGCGCTCGGGAGAACGGCGTATTCACCTATATAAGGAGCCTCTGTATACAGCAGCATTTGATCCTTGTAACTATTGAAGGCAGTGCCTCCTGCCCCTGTGACATTACCTGCTGCCTGGCTTGCATTTCCCGGACCATTTGCGACTCCGCCAAAAAGATCGGTGTAATGATCAATGGTGCTTTGTGTGCCGATGGTGAATCCATTTGCCCCCAGATTGTTGGAGTAGAGCGTTAGGTTTGCACTTGGACTGGCCGCAGATGATGATATGTACCAGGTAAAGGGGGTTGCAGAATTGGGCGATGCAACACTGAGGGGTGTGGCTGCAGCATAGTTCGTCGGATACATCAGGGTCTGAACACCCGGCTCGACGTAGGCACTGAAATTAGACACGTTTGTACTGGTATTGGCTATGGAAAGCGGCGTAAAATTCGAAGTGCTTGAACCGATCGGGAAAGGTATGGCAGCCGTACTTAAAGCTCCGCCACTACCCAAACCGTTAATTTGCAGATAACCTATGTTGTTTTCCCCGAGTCCGATTGAATTGGCTACACTGGTTGCACCCGGATTGGTTATGATGTAACTTGTATTGCTGAAGTTGGCAACTGCCTTGGATAAAATCAGGTTATTGAAAACCGTACCGGCTGCGCCAGGGTATGGACCTATGCTCAAAAATCCTGCGGTAAGGGTAAGGTTATTGGTGACATTTATATTTGCTGGACCTGAGGCGTCACTAAGACTGACAATATTGCTGCCTGCAGCAGCCGTATTATCTATGGTAAGATTGTACAGCGTAATACCGCTGCCACCCGTAGTGAAACTTTGATCGGCTGTGCCATCCATGTTGACGGTACCTAATCCCTGAGTGAAGGTACCCAGGTTTGAAAAATTTCCGCCATCGCTAAGTGTCTCTGCTGTGGTAGCTGCGGAAGAAGCAAAGGCGAAGGTTGCACCGGATTCGTTGGTGAAACCACCGACACCGGATAATGTCCCACCGGGATAGGAACCGGAAAAATAAGTGGCGAATGAAATAGTACCGTAGTTGGCTATGGCGCCGGATGCAGTCAGATTGGGAGCTGCACCATAATAATCATTGTCCATATAAAGGAAAGCACCTGCGTCTACAGTAAGGTTGTTTGATAATGAGTGCGTGCTTCCTGAAACGTGGGGCCAGGAGAAACCAGGACAGGTCTGGGTGCCATTGCTGATAAATACATTGTTTGTGGCTGTTGGATAGTTTGCAGCTGTCATCAGCGTCCAGGTACTGCCACCACCCCATTGCAGCCAGTTGGTGCCCAGGGTATAATCGTTGGATGAGTAACCTGCCCAGGCGTAATCGCCTGAAACCATACCATTTGTAGTACTTGGTGCGGCATTGTTGACAGTGAGCGTATAGGTCGGGGAAGTCACAGTGGAAAGACAAGCCGAGCCGCCTACAAGGTAAAATTGGTCCCCGTTGGTGGGATTGGAAGCTCCGTATCCGGCTTCGGTAACTGAGTATCCCGACTCCAGATTCAGCGTATTTGTATTGTATCCGCTGCCCGGGGCAGCCATCGCTGTTATCGCCTGGAACCCGGCATCCCCAAAGGGCTGTCTGTACCAGAGGCAGGGTGCACCGGGTGGATTGGTGTACTGCAGCGTAGCCGTTCCAGGAGTAGCACTGCCTGCACAAGTCGACATGGTCTGGCTGCCCGTTGTTGTTGGTGCAGTTACAGCTGTAATTGTTACGGTAGGTGACATGGCCGGGGATGAAGCAGAAGCGGAACAACCAGAGGATGTTCCGGTATAATAAGATGTGGAATAAGAGAAACTGGCGCCTGTACAGGCGGTAGCGCCCCAGGTTACACTGAGGGTTCCCTGATTTATTCCTCCGGTTGCCTGTGCCCAGGTGTATCCGGTTGAGGAGTTTACTGTGAAGTCGGAACTGCAGCCGGAAACCGACCATGTGATGGTTCCTCCGGAAGCGGCTGTCAGGTGGCTGGTATCACCTGTGCAAACATATCCGGTCGATGGGTTGATATCGTAAGTGACTGTAACGGGAACTCCGGGTGCGCTGGGAGCGCCCATTGAAGATCCGGTATTGTAGCTCCAGTTGTTGGGAATAACAGGAACGGTCATGAGCACGCAGGCGGTCGGATGGTTGCTGCCGCAGGCGTTGGTTTCGTCTTCGTAGCGTGAATAGTAATTTGTTGTTGCAAAGGGCAAGTCTACGCCACCGGAAGAACCCCCATTGTAATAGGTCGGCAGGTTGTCAAAATCCATAGCTGTGGGAGTTGAGGTAGGATTTGTCCAGCCACCGGAAGGACCCATGTTCTGGGAACAGGCAGTGCCGACAAACAAATTGGTACCACCGCTTGAGGCAAGAGCGGTAACCATGTCGTTTACTGTATTCAATGCGGCGGTAATGGAAGCAGCTGTGGAAATGGGCATAGTAAGGGTATAAGGCTGGGAAACGATCCCCTGATTAACTGTTGTAAACAAATGTGTTGAATTGTAATATCCCACAATCGGAACAGACTGCCACGAAGCGTTTTGGTTGCCCCGGTACATGAAGGTAAGGGAGCCGCCTACCATAGCTGAAGTGAAAGAGGTTCCGGTACCGATGATGGGAAACCAATTGACAGTGAAATTCTGGGGTGTCGCAGTAGCATGAGAGCTGGCTATAGTCAGTGCTGCGTTGGTATAGGCCTGGGCAGTAAAGGTGCCTGCTGCAAAAGAGCCGGAAATGTTGCCAATGTATTCTGTTGTACCGTCAGCCAAAGTGATCTGGGCTCCGTTGTAATCTGAAGTGAATCCGTCGGTAGGGCTCCAGGACCAGAAGGTAATGACTCCGGCTCCTGTTTGGGAAATGACAGGGTTAATTACAGCCCGTACATTGTTTTTGGTATAATTGCCGGAAACGGTCAGTGCAGTAGATGTGTTTGAGGTAATCAATTCATAGGATCCGTCATTCCAGACTAAAGGGGTGTTTGCAGGAATGGTGGTAGGGAAGAGTCCGTCAGTTGCATCTCCGGAACCTATTGTAACCGTACTGCCTGTTTGAGAAAGTCCTGAAAATGATTCGGTGATGTAACTGGTAAACTGCGTGCGGACAGCTGGATAAGCCGTTGTAACCTCTGAAGAACTGGTGTAACCGGAAATCGGAACTGCCCACGGAACCCCATAAGGGTTTCCTATGTTCATACCTGCGACTTCAGGAGTCCAGTAGCCCGAACCGAAAAATGCAGTCATGGTTTCCGTTGTGTTGGGGTCGATAATTTCATCGGTCACCCATTGGTTCTGAACAACTGTTCCGGGATAAGTGGAGGTATACCAGTCAGAGCCATTATCGGTACTCCAATAAGTTCCAAAAGGGGTTCCTGCATAAAGTGTACTATTGGAATAGCACAGTGACCTGACCACCTGTAAACCTGTAACGGGATTAGTTGGCGCATATAAAGAGGTAGACGGGAGCAGGGTACCGCTTGTAAAGTTGCCGTTTACCTGAGTAGCCGTAATAGGCATTATAATGGTAAAACTAACATTGGTAAGCCCAGTACTGGGCGCCTTGTTTACGACCAGGCTTCCTCCTGAGGAGGAGCCTCCTGTATAACTGGTTATACGGACACCCATTCCGCTATTGGCGCCGGAAGTGTAAACCAGCCACCCGCCGGACATCGAGGAGGTAAAAACAGCCGTGCCTGTGGCACTTACTGTTGTGCTCGCAGCACCCTGGGATGCTGTTCCGGTATTGTAGGTGGTGATACTCATTTTGGTAACTCCCGCGTTTTCAGTTCCGATGAATACCGTGGAGGTGCCGGGAATCGCGGAAACGCTTCCGGCTGTGATGCAATTAACGTATCCTGTTGTGATCTGAGTCCAGGTATGGCCGGTGTCGGCTGTAAACCAGGCTCCTGTGGGTGTGCCGGCGAACAAGCCAACGCCTGTCATATAGTAAAGTGAGGTTATACACAAGCGGCCCGATCCCGGACTGCTTGAAACACTGCCCGCATCGGCAAGCAGCTGTGTGGAAACAGCTGCGTTGGAGTTGGCGCTGCCAAGACCGTTTGCCCATATAAAGCTACTGGCAGAACCACTGGACGGAGAATAAGCAACGCCCATTCCCCAGGTTCCGGCAAAGATGTTGGTGCCGGTGCCAGCGACGGAGGTAAAGCAGGAACCGCCATTTGAAGCGCTTAAGCCGGTAGTAAGTTTTGTAAAGCCACCTGCAGGCGAATTTGTTGAAGTTTCCTTGTAAAGTCCGTTGTTGTTGGAATAAGACGGCGCAGTGGGGCCGTTCACCGGGTCTTTGTAACCTGCAGCCATATAGGTGAAGTTGTTAATGGAAGCAACCGCATTGGCCCAGATGGGGTTAAAGTACGCTCCGGAGGCGGCTGTCCAGGAAGTGTAAGGGCTCGCAGAATAGTACAATCCCGAGGTAACGTTACTGACTCCGGCATTACCTGACCACATACCACCTGTACAGGCATACAAATAAGGCGTGCCTTCGTTAATATAAGCGAGGTAGGAAATGTCATTCATGCCGGCAGGGCCCGTATTGTTATTGAGCAATTTCGTGTCTACATAGGAAATTGCAGTGCCTGCCGCAACGGTTGCGTTGGCAGTGGAAAAAACACCACCACTGGGTTTTGCGTTAGCCATACCGGTCTGCAATGGGCACGCTCCCTTAAAGTAGGTGGTCCTGACAGTGGCTCCGCTGCCATTGCCGGCGGAACAGCATGAAGTGGGTGTGCCACCGCCTCCTTGCTGAATGGGAAAATCAATACTTGGAGTCTGACAAAAAACATCGACGGGAGGATACATGTATACCGGCATAACACTGAGCTGGTTTGCATTGATTGTAGATTGGGTGGCGGCGTAGGATCCGCAGAGAATGTTGTGTCCGACACCACAGCCGTTGGGGCTTGTCGCATCACTGACCATTACTCCGAATCCACGGGGGGCGACATCGGAATTTGCACCTATGGCACTGGCCGGGACTGTCAGGGTTACAGAGGTTGATCCTGCCCCTGGAGTTGTGGAGGATATGAAACTGCTCACATCTCCCGGAACGGCTCCGTTGTCACCAGGAGATCCGCCGTTTCTGCTTCCCAGTTCGTACAGGGAAAATGTTGTGGTTGCAGTAGTGGTGTAAGTGGATGAGGTACCGGGTGTCCAGACCAGAGATGCTCCTGTTCCTACACAGACCGGTGAGGCTGTTGATATGGTAAGTGATGGACCTGTTGTACTGCTGCAGCAGTTGACACTGGTTTCGTTCATGCCGTTTCCATAGTAGGAACCTGCAGTCCATCCCGATGCATCCAGATTGCCGGCAGGACCTGAGGTTCCGTAAGCAGTAGCGGTGCTGGTTGTAATGGCAACCTCATTCAGGTATCCGGGAGCGGGACCAAAGGTGGTGTTGGAACCCGGAGTGAGGACCAGCACATTCCCCGCAACAGAGGTCTGCATAATTACAGGGGCAAACTGGTAGCCATTCATCCCTCTGGTATTTGAGTTCGGGGTTGCCTGATTGTGAGAAATCGGAGTAAGTGTAAAACTGCTGGTAGCTGTTCCGCCGCTCGGAGTGATGATGTTGGGCGTGTAATCGGAGCTCGGGAAGGCATAAATACTGTTTGCGGCCGGGGCAACATCGCAAACGGAAAGGGAAGCGTTGTTGATGTTGTTACTGGTAGCCATGGAGTAGGTTGGCTGAATGGTATTGTAGTACCAGTCGTTGCCTGAAATTTCGAAATCTGCAACACCCGTATAACCTGAAAGGATGTATGGTCCTGCACTGGTTCCTCCCATTGACCCAAATTCGGAACCTCCCCACCAGGAATTGTACCCGTTGCTTTGTTTCCAGTACACATTGTAAACTCCTGAATTGCTGGGATCGTTGATGGTAAGGCTAAAGGATACAGGTTCTCCGTCATATACCAGCGGGGAGTTTGGTATCGCACTGGCAAAGGCGGCGGTGTTTGAACTGACCACTGCGAATCCGGATGTCAGAGAGGAAGTAGTGGCTGAATAAGTGATCGGAACCAGTTGCAAAATGACCGGGGCTCCGAAATTCGAATAGGTAGTTGAGTTCGGAGCAGATGTATTTACAGCCTTAATCCTGAAATAATATCCTGTGGCGTTATAGGGCAGATCGGGAGATGTGGTGGCTGAACTTGGATTCCAGGTAATAGTGGCGGCAGTTGAGCCGCCTTGCTGAGGGAGAACGGCACCAGGCCCTCCGCTGATCAGGAAATCTATAGGGCTGGTAAAGGATGAACTCAGGGAAGCTTCTACATAAAAGTCATTGGTAGCACTGCCTCCGCTGTAGGAAAAGGAAAAAATAAAGGATGTACCGGGGGCATACGTACTCAGTACCTTACTTTCATTTCCGTAATACCCGTTGTAAACGTGATCCATGGTATCTGTAGGGCCGGCCGCAAGGTTGTTTGTGAAGCATGAATTACAGGCCGAATAGCTGGCGTTGTTGTAGTTGTTGCCCGGACTTGCAGCGGCGAATACAGGAGATTTGTTTCCGTTGCTGCCACCATCAACGTAAAAAATCTGGTAGCTCGAAGTGGAAGGTATGGCTGTTCCTGTATATCCCTGATAAACAGTAAGTGTAGGAGCAACGGTGAAGGCTACCGCGGATTGTGCATAAGCCCTGACAAAACAACCCAGCATGGAAACCGTTAACAGCAGGATGAGTTTAAAATTCGCTTTCAGGTAAAACCGGTGTGTAAATTCCTTCATATCTTACTGATTTAAATACATTCTATCTTACTCACTTAATGATTTACGCCTCAAATTATGTCAATTTCTTAGACATTCTACGAAAATGACCTAAAAAAGGTTTCAGCTATTCATTAACAATATCAACTATTCATTAACATAAGACTTGACAAACCCGATACATTGATTTTTGCAAAATTAGTGAAGAAAGGTTTTCCAATGCGGAACTTTTACGTAAAAAGTTATGAAAAGGTTACTTTTACTTCTGCAATTTAAGAAAGGGGGCTGCTTTTTCGGGTTCGCCTCTATTTAGATAATACCTGATAATTTTGTGAAGTAGGCCTTTGTTGGAAGGATTGATTAAAACGGCCTGTCCGTAGGCTTCAACAGCCAAGGCTGTATCTTTTTTCATTAAATAAAGGTCTCCGAGCTTTGTAAAAGTAGGGTATTCCCTGGCATAAACCCCCCTCCGGATGGCCAACCGGTGGAGGCTGATGGCATCGTCCAGACGACCCTGGGATACCAGGGCATCGGAGAGTGCCAGGTATGCCTTTCCATAAGTAGAATCGGTCTCTATAGCCTGCCTGAAAAAATCGACGGCCTCATTGTTGCGGTTTAACCGGACGTATGTGCTGGCAGCGTTCAGGTAGTATTCGGCATGGCCTTTTTCGGCTTCGATGGCCTTCAAAAAATAAGCTAACGCCTGGTCGAAATTTGCATAGTCCAGGGCTTCAATCATTCCCAGGTTATTTAAGACTACAGGCAGTCTGGGGTATAGGCTGAGGGCCCGGGTATAATGGATAACAGCCTGATCTGTCAGGGCATTTTTTTGTGCAGGATCGGTTTGGGGGCTGTTGGATTTATCCAGCAGGGCTCCCCCCAGAAGGGTGTTGAGCATCAACGATTCGGGAGCTTTTTCAACATCTCTGCCGGTAAGGGTGAGGATGTCTTTCCACTCGAAGTTTCTACTGAAGGTAAGTCCCCAGAACACTATAAGTACAAGTATTGTGGAATTTCGAACCCCTTGGTTTTTACTGAAAAAAAACAAGGGTTGAAAGGAATTGCTTGTAGCCGGGTCTAATTTGAATAGCCTGTAAAGCAGGGCTATTGTAAAAATGCAAAATCCCAGAGAAGCATTGAACGCAAGCCGGTCTCCGACGATTCCGGCCACCGGAAAAAAACTGTTGGTGAACAGGGAAATTGCCAGAAAAAAGAAAAGAATGCTGAAGCCTATAAGGGTTCTTTTCCTGAACTGCAGTATTGAAAAAACAACGGAAACGGCAACTAAAAGCGCTGAAACGATGGTCTTATAATTGTATATGCCGGGTATGGGAAATGCGTTGTAACCATAATAAGAGATTAAGGGGTAAGGCAGAAAAAGCAGGCGGATATAATGGGCCAGGGTAGAAAAGGTCATGGAGATGAAATGAGATTTGTCTGGGTCAAAAAGCAGCGGGTTTTCGTAATATAAAAAGATTCTGGTTTCGCGGCGTACGAGCAATGCGCCAGAAGCCAGCAATTTCAGTAACAAAACAAGCACAACAAGACTAGCAACTACTACCAGTAGTTTTTTCCATTCTATTTTCCTGAAATAATACAGGGAAAAGGGGATAATGACCAGGTAAACAGCGGCGTCTTCCTTCGAAAATGCGGCAAAAGCCAGGCTGATCAGGGCTGGTAACAAGACCAGCCATTTTCCGGATTGGGCAAACCTGAGGTAAAAGTAAAACGCAGTGATGGCTCCTGTAAAACTGAAGAGTACTTCCCGGTTCTTCAGGCTGCACACAACCTCTGTATGAATGGGGTGTGCCAAAAACAAAATGCATACCAGCAGGGAATAGATCTGACCGTATTCGCTAAAAAGCAATAGCAGGGTGCGGTATAAAATGCAGCAAGCCAGGGCATACACTAAAAGGTTTACCAGGTGGCTTAAAAACAGGTTTTCTCCCCAAAGGGAATATTCGAGGGCAAAACTGGCTTTGGTCATAGGACGGTATCCAAAAGTGTTGTGGCCGTCTGAAAAATAAGGACTTGTAAATATTTCAGGAATGGCAGCAATACCTTTTCTTACCAAAGGGTTGGATGTCGTGATGGTGCTGTCGTCGAGGTTGTGCCCGTTGAACAGACTATTACCGTAAAAGAGAATAGACAACAAGAATAGAAAGATGTAGATTCTGAAATTCCCGAAATTTTTCATGAATTTGGGAAACGGCGTTTTTTAATTCTGTCCAGATTTTGTGCTTCAGCCGTCAATCCCATGTTGCTGTAAATATTGGCCAATAACGAATAGGCATTCTGGTAGCCGGAGTCAAGCTCCATGCATTTCTTAAGGGATTTTATCGCATCCTGGCTTCGGTTGAGGTTGGCATAGTTGAGGCCTAAATTGTAATTGTATTCGGGAAGAGCGCCCCGGAGCTCAACCGCTTTTTCGAGATAAGGCAGTGCCTGATCAAATTGCTGATAAGTCCCCGCAAGTATAATTCCTATATTGTTATTGGCGGGTGCCTGCAAGGGATATATTTTCAGGGATTCCATGTAATGACTGAGCGCCGTCCGGATGGCGAGGGACTTTTCGGCATCGCTGGTTTTGGGATCGTAGTATTTCAGCTGACAGGCTCCTGCAAAAAGGTTTTGCAGCTGAACCGATTGGGGTGCATACCGGATGTCGTGGCTGAAAAGTGAAAACCGGTCTTTCCATTCAGGGTTGCGGATGAGGGTCAGTCCTGAATAAAGCAGGAGGAGAACAGCGAAACTATATGAAAATTTGCTGTTCGTACGTAAGGGGTAAAAAAGGTTCCCGGAATCAACAGGATGACTGAGGTTAAGTCTGAAAATGCCCAAAAGCAACGCTACTACGATTACGCAGAAGCCCAAAGAAGCGGCAAACGCATGCCTTTCGCCAAGGATACCTGTTACAGGGGTCAGGATATTGAGAAAAACAAAAAGACTAAGGACAAAAAAAAGCAGGCCAAATAAATGGAGAGCTCTCTTTTTAAAATTCAGCAGGGTATACGTCATCAATGCAAGTGTCAGTATAAGTCCGGCGATGACCTGCAGGCTGTCCCATCCCAAAACAGGAGTCTGGTTGAATCCATAGTAACAAATCAGGGGATAGGGCAAAATCAGCAGGCGCAGGTAGGCCAACAGTGTGGAAAACCCCACGGGCAGGCGCCGGGCAAAACTGTTGTTTTCAAACAGGGGATTTTCATAATAGAGCAAGCAATGGCTGGAGCCGGGTTCTATTACATAATAGTGCAAAAGCTGCATCAGACTCGCGGCAAAAAACAATACTCCGACTATAACTGCTAATTGTTTTGACGTACATTTTTTAAAGTAAAAGAGCGTAAAAGGAATGATGAAAAAGTAAGCAAGGGAATCTGACTTGCAAAGTTCTGCGATGAAAAAGAACAATGCGCCATAGATCAGGTATTTCCACTGGCCCCGGATGCAATATTTTGCACAAAAAACAAGCGCGCTCATGGATGCGATAAAGGTCAGTAGTACGTCCCTGTTTTTAAGGCTGCAAACTACTTCGGTGTGTATGGGATGAACAGCGAAAAGCAGTACGGTCAGCAGGGAAAAGAGCAAACAGGATTCGCCGAATAACATCAGGAGGGTTTTCAGAAGCAGGCAGCAGGCCAGGGAATACAAGAGGACATTGATGAAATGGCTCATGTGCGGGTTTCGGCCGAACAGGGAATATTCTATTGCGAAACTTGCCTTCACCATGGGCCGGTAATCGAACTGTTCATTCCCCTTTTTAAAATAATAGGTTGTGAAAATTTCAGGAAGGGCTTTTATTCCTTTCAGAATCAATGGATTGTCGGCAGTTACGAATTCATCGTCCATGGAATATTCATTGCCAATACTGTTTGCATAAACTCCCAAAGCCAGTACAGCTACCAGAAGGTAAATTCTTATCGTATGTTTTTTATGAATGTTCACCCCGTTCGAAACCAATCAAAAATAAACAAAGTAATTTACGTATCTGGCCTTAATTTTATACTATTGCAATGAGGGACTTAGCCCGTAAAATGAGAGTTGCAAACAGCATGTGGAAATATTCTGTGGACTAAAACAAAATGGCCTTTTCGGGCCGTGCTGGCTGGTTTATTTTTGTTTGTGAAGACCGTGGCTGGTTTTTCTTCGGTCGATGAAGCCGGATACAGGATTCAATTTAACATAAAGGGTCTGTCGAAGGATTCGGTGTATTACCTTGCGAATCATTTTGCCGACAAATATCTGCTTGAGGATACGGCACACGCGGATACCAGGGGAATGATCATTTTTTCAAGGAAAGAAAAACTGAAAGGCGGACTGTATACCTTACTGTATTCGAGGCAGCCTCTTCTGGATTTTATTGTGGACCAGGAGCAGGAATTTAGTATTGAATCGGAACTGAACGGGCTACTGAAAAATCTCAAGATCAGAGGTTCTGAAGAGAACAGGGCCTATTACGCTTATACTGAAGTAACCACCGCAAAGCAGGTAGAACTTGGAAACCTGACCCGACGCCTGGGCGCTTTAAAGGGAAATGCAGATTCGGCAACTGTAATCAGCAGCAAAATGCTTTTACTTCAGAATGAGCTAAGGACCTACAAAAGAAGCTTTGTGACCCTTCATCCCCGGACGCTTCTTGAAAAGATGTACAATGCGCTGGATGATATTTCGATTCCGGATTCACAGTCTGACGGAATGTATTTGCACGCCCACTATCTGGATAATTACGATTTTTCAGATGAGCGATTGTTGCGCACACCTATTTTGGTTAATGCCCTGAAAATATACATGAACAACCTGACTGTTCAAACTCCGGATTCGCTCTGCGCCGCTGCTGATTTGGTCGTCGGGAGGGCCAGGGCAGGAAAGGAGACCTTTAAATTCGCGGTTTACTGGATAACGTCTACCTATGAAACCATGCCCGTTTTGGGCATGGAAGGAGTGTTCGTTCATATGGTGGACAAGTATTATGCTACGGGACAATGTTATTGGTCCAGCAATTCGGAAACAGCCAGACTTATGCATCAGGCGCGGACCCTGAAGAATTTGCTGATAGGAAAATTTGCATCTGACGTGAACGGACAGGACAGTGCCCATCTGCCGGTTCATCTTTATGGTGTACATGCCCGGTTTACCCTACTTTATTTCTGGAATTACGCCTGTCCCCATTGCCAGGTGATTACACCTCAGTTGCGGGATTGGTATCATAAATCGGGCAAAGCCAGGGGGGCTGAAGTTTTTGCTGTCTGTACCGAGAATAATGAGGAGGAGTGGAAAAAGTACATTCAACAAAAACAGCTGGATTGGAACAATGTTTTTGAGCCGGGCGGAATTGATGAATACCGCAACTTGTTCAATATCACGGAGACGCCTAAGCTTTTCATTCTGGATTCCGAAAAAAAAATTCTGTGCAACCGGACAATGAATGTGGAGCTGCTGGATTCTTTTTTGGATTCTATCGTAAAGCAAAGTTCGGCGGCTAAAACAGATAAGCCCGATTAATTGAAAGCAATGAGACTCCTGATTTTAAATTATGAATATCCTCCGCTGGGCGGGGGAGCCGGAGTAATCACTCAAAATATAGCTGAAAGACTGGCAGGGTTGAACAATAAAGTTGTTGTTGTAACAACCTGGTTTGAAAATGAACCTGAAAGATACGGTTCACCGAATCTTCAAGTGATCCGGCTTAAGTCAAAAAGAAAGCAAGCCTACCAGTCGGGTGTTATCGAAATGATTTCATGGATAAGGGCAAGTAAAAAATTTCTTTCCCGATACTGTCGGGATGAAAAATTTGATTTGTGCTTTGCGAATTTTGCAATACCCGGAGGAATAGTTGCATTGCACCTTAAAAAAAAATTTGCGCTGAAGTATACGCTTATTTCTCATGGACACGATATTCCGTGGATGTTTCCCAGGCAAATGTTCGGGTATCATCTGTTCACTTACTTTGGAATTAAGAAGATATGTAAAGAATCGGAGCTGAATTTTATTCAGACAATTGAAATGAAGGATAACCTTGATCGTTTTATTGGCAGAAAATTCGCTGCGCGAAACATCATTATTCAAAATGGAATTGCGACAGCTACGTTTCATCCCGATTATTTCAAGAAAACGGCGATGTTTAAAATTATTTTTGCGAGCAGGTTGGTTGATCAAAAAGACCCGTTTACTTTTCTGAAAGCAATTGAGCTGTATTCAAAAAAAAATAAAAATCTTCTTGTTCATGTAATCGGTGACGGTAAACTTAGAAAAAGAATGGAAAAATTTGTAGAAGCAGGTAAAATGAGAGCTTTTGTAAAATTCAGGGGCTGGATTACCATGGAGGAAATGGTATGCGAATATCAGTCGGCCAGCGTTGTCGTTATTTCTTCAGTTTTCGAGGCGATGTCTGTTTCGGTTTTAGAAGCGCTTGCCTGCGGATGTTTCCTGATCACCACACCGTTGAATGGAATCCGAGAACTGGTTACAGAAAATGTAAATGCTTCTATTGTCAATTTCAGATCACCGGGACAAATCGCCGCGAAATTAGATGCCTACTATCGGGATATCTATCTGAGTGGAACTTTAACAGACAAGGGAATTAGTGCTGATTTGAAATCTAACTACGACTGGGAAACGGTTGTTGGCAAGTATGCGGATCTTTTTAAAAGCTGTATTAACTAAAAGATGAAAGTCCTGCACCTGATTGATACGCTTTGGCTTGGCGGTGCACAGACCATGCAGAGGTGTTATTTTGAAAATCAGGAGGCCAATACGGACATTTATCTTTACGTTTTACGGAGGTCATCTCCTCAACTTGTCATTCAGCATAAAAATGTAGTTGTTTATAATTCATTCAGCAGGTATAGTTTAATCCCAATTTTAAGTCTGCGAAAATATATTAAAGACAATCAAATCGGTGTTTTGCATTGTCATCTTTTGCGGTCGCATTTGTTCGGATATATATTGAAGCGTTTTTTTTTCAGAGACCTTAAGTTTGTCATCCATGAACACGGGGACATTATAGCAAACAGAAGATTGTCGGCTGCTGTATTAAAAATGGCCAGGAATGAAGCGTCTGTGTTTATCACCTGTTCCGGTTTTTTAAAGAAAATACTTGTAAATAAAATTAAAGTCAGTTCTTCAAATGTTACAGTCCTTTACAATTTTGTTGATCCAAAACGGTTTAGGCCGGGCAAATTGAGGGATTCAATTTCGGATTTCAGAATTGGTTTTGCAGGCCGCCTGGTCAAGGGAAAAGGGTGGGAGGAATTCCTGGAGGCAGCAAGACAATCGCGGTCAGAATTGTCTTTTCAATTTATAATTGCGGGTGAAGGAAAGGACAGGGTTAACATTACAGAGACGATTCAAAAATTCGGATTGTCGAATGTTTCAGTTGCCGGGTTTGTGGAGGAGATGAGTGTTTTCTATTCGGGACTTAACTGTTTCGTTTTACCTTCCCATTACGAACCAATGTGGATGGTTGCCATTGAAGCACAGGCAATGGGCATTCCCGTTATTGCAAGCAATACGGATGGTTTAAATGAGGTTGTTTCGGATGACTGGAATGCCTTGTTATTCGCACCCGGTAGTGCAGAGGAATTGGTTTCAGCTATCAGAAGAGTGCGTGACGATCCGAAGATAAGGGCACGACTTATAGAAAACGGGATAGAAAACTCAAAAGTTTATTCATTGGAGAACTATTGCAATGTACTAGCTACAGTTTACAGTTACCTGAAATGAAATATCTGTTTTTTTCGCCAGTTGTTTGGGATTATTATTTGTTGCAGGAACAGGAGCTTGCTCAACGTTTTTCCCTTCAGGAACATAGCTGTATTTACGTGAACCCCGTCCGCTATAAAAACTGGGAAAAGGGTTCGGTACGGTTGAGGTCACTTTCGCAGAAAAATCCGGGAAAGGTGCAGGTGATTGAACGTTTCAGTAAATTGCCCAAGTCTGTTTTTCTTTTTTGCTATGAAAGTATGGACAATGTGCGTCAGGCGATCAAATGGCGTCCTGACGCTGTGGTGTCCTATGAGCACCTGATGAGTCTGCTGCTCTGCATTTATTGTAGACTCAAGGGCCTGAGGTTTGTGTTTGTCGTCACTGATGACTGGGAGGAGGTGCTGAGCGGCAAGGTGCTGAAATTGTTCTACCGGTTTATTGCAAAACCGGTTTTGGGAAGGTTTTCCTATGCCATCGTTTCAACGAGCGACTGCCAGGCTCTGAACTTTTTGCATTACAGTGAAAATGTTCATGTGGTTCCCAATGGCAAGACGATGGAGTTTATAAGGAACCAGGCCGACCGGTCTGACGAGGCTGGTCATATCTTCAATGCGTCAGGCAAAAAGACCGTAAATTTCATCTCTTCGCTCAGGGATTGCTACGATTTTGAATTGCTTTTTGCTGTTTTTCAGGAACTGCCTGAGCTGGAACTGAATATTTACGGGGAGGGCGAGTTGTATGAGTCCCTGCTGGAAAAATCGGCGTGGTATTCCAATGTGCATGTTAAGGGCAATGCCGGAGCTGAATTGTTTTCGACGCTGATGAGCGAAACAGTTTTGGGTATTCTTCCGTTGAAACTGAATAAACTCAATGATTCGACCTGTCCGATTAAACTTTTTGATTACTGGACGTTTAAAAAGCCGGTCGTTGCGAGTCCAACGGCTGAACTGAAGAAAATAGCAGGGGGAGCCGTTCATTTTGCAACTACCCGCGATGAGTATCTGGAAGCGATCAGGACTATTCTGAAAAATGATACCCTGAACGGCCCTATGGTTGAAAAAGGGTATCGGAACATGATTGAACGATATAATTTTGATGTTCTGACACAGCAATTTGAGAATATAGTTGCTTTCAAATGAATACGAGTGTCAATAAAAATTACTTTTTAGGTCTGGATGGATTCAGGGCTGTATTAACGTTGTTTGCCTTTATTTATCACGTTGAAATGGTAAAAGCCGTAGTTGGAATTTCCAATGCCTATGATTTTTTTGTTCGGACCAATTTCGGTGAACTGACGATTACCGGCTTTTTTGTCTTGAGTGGGTTTTTGATCACCTATTTGTTGTTAAAGGAGAGACGTGATCACGGTAAAATTGAAGTGCTAAAATTTTATAAAAGGAGAGCCTTGAGAATCTGGCCTTTGTATTATTTGTATTTATTTATCGCAGTTATTTTCTTTTGGGGAAATGATTTTTTTTCATTTCCCTGGCCACAATTTTCATATATGAACCATTCTGCCCTAAAGATCATGATTCTCCATTTTATTGGAATGCCAAACATCGCTTATCTGATCGTTTTAATTCCTTTTCTGTCGCATACCTGGACAATTGGTGTGGAGGAGCAGTTTTACCTGATCTGGCCGGTCATCTTGCGTTACTCTAAAAGAATGATTCGGTTTTCAACTTATTTAATTCTGGCTCTTTTATTCATTAAGTCGGGCTATCATTATTTTAAAGGGTATATTTCAGATCCATCGGTCAGATTCTGGGCTGACCTTATTGACAAGTATTTGTATTATTTCAGGATCGAATGCATGGCTGCTGCCGGTATAGTAGCCTATCTTTTCCTAAACAACAAGTACAATTCCCTGATCTATTCAGTGAAATTTCAACTGGTTTGTTTTGCCTCTATTATCGGGATGCATATTTGTAGTTACTTTTTTCACTATGTGTCAAACACCCTCTATGCATTCCTTTTAAGCTGTTTAGCGATGAATATTGCCGGTGATAAATCCATCTTGTCATTTGACAACCAGTACCTGGCTTACCTGGGAAAAATATCATATGGGTTCTATATTGCACATATGGCGATAATCAGTTCTGTTTCAAAATTAGTTCAAAGTTGTTTTTTGGAGAGTAGTTTAATCCTTAAGAATATTTTGATTTATGGCGTTTCGTTTGCTTTGACATTGGGTGCAGGAGCTTTAAGTTACCGGTATTTCGAAACTCCTTTTTTGAAAATGAAAGGAAGATTTGAATGAAAGAATGCATCCATATCGTCTGTGCCATTGATGACAGTTTTGTCCCGCATTGCGGTACAATGCTTGCCTCTTTGTTTTTCAATAACCAGGGTGATTCCTTTCATATACACATTCTTTCAATGAACCTGTTACCGGAGAACCGTATTGAGTTAAAAGATTTTATCGGTTTGCATTTTCAGGGATGTTCGTTTTATTTGGTGAATGATGAGTTGTTTAAGGCTGCGCCGGTTGACGGCCACATTAAACGGGCAAGTTATTATAAAATCATTATTCCTGATTTACTACCCAGGGGTATTACCAAGGTTCTTTATTTAGATTCGGATTTAATTATTCGGGAAAGAATAGTTTCCCTTTGGAATGCTGATTTGGGGAGAAATGTGATCGGAGCGGCTGAGGAACCAATGCCGGATGAACACCTGATGCGTTTACAAATTGCAGCTTCGGAAAGCTATTTTAATGCGGGAGTTATGCTGATCAACTTGTCCTTATGGCGAGAAGAGAATTACACGGAAAAGTGCATGCGTTTTATCCGGTCGGATAAGTTAAGTATAAAATATCATGATCAGGATGTTCTGAATGTTGTTTTGAAGAGGAAATGGTTTGCTATTGAGAAAAAATGGAATGTAGGACACCGCTATTTTTACAATTCATCCGATCTGTATTCGGATATCGAAAAAGAAGAACTGAAGCAACTGAAGAAAAATCCAGGTGTCGTTCATTTTTCAGGATACAGCAAGCCCTGGAGCTATTGGAACAGTCATCCATTTAAAACAGAGTATTTGAATTATTGTCTCACTACTCCGTGGAAAAATGAGGCCAAATTTTCCTTGAAGAAGATCCTCCTGGAGACGTATGCCAAGATAAAAGTGCGTAGTTTAAATTAAATGGCTGAAATTTTCCATATTGCCTGCTCGAGTGACGATAAATTTGTTCCCCATTGTGCAACTATGCTTGCTTCATTGTTTCAAACGAACCGGGACTCATGGTTTCATATTCACATTTTTGAAGGCGGACTGAACGTCGAAAATAAATTGCAGCTGGAGCGATTTGTTTTGGAAAATCATCAGTTGTGTACTTTTTACAAGGTTCAGGATGAACTATTGGAAAAAGTTCCGACTGATATGCGTATTACTAAAGCCGCCTACTACAGGATTTACATACCAGAGTTTTTGTCAAAGGAAATTTCAAGAGTCCTTTACCTGGATTGCGACGTTATCATTCGTGATAAAATCAGCTCTTTATGGGAAAGTGATTTAAACAATTTTCTGATTGGAGCAGTCGAGGAACATTGGCAGCGGACAGATGAATTAAAGAGGCATATTGAAAGTTTAAGAATCCCATCCGGAAGAGGTTATTTTAATTCGGGTCTCCTGTTCATTAATCTGTCAAAATGGCGTGAGGAAGACATTACAGGTGCCGCTCTTATTTTTATTAGCAGGGATAGCACTAAAATAAAATTCTGGGATCAGGATGTTTTGAATGCCGTGATTGGAAACCGATGGCTTAAATTGGATAATTATTGGAATGTCAATACCAATTTCTTTTTTGATAAAATGCTGCCAGGCTATTATAATATAAGTAAATCGGAGTTGACCAAACTGCGCAGAAACCCCGGAATGGTTCATTTTACAGGTGTCAGCAAGCCATGGTTTTTTTGGAACAGGCATCCTTTTAAACGCGAATATTTGTATTTCAGATCATTGACTCCCTGGAACGGGAAAATCAGACACACTGCAGATGAAATTTTCAGGGAGACCTCACAAAGTATAAAGGAACATGTAATCCGTTTTTTTAAATTTTGGATACAGTTGTTGTCGTGAATTTTTTTTCGAAAAAATAGTAAGAAACGGATGAAACCGTTGTAGCCAAAAGATAGGAGAACAAATAAATGAAGACATTGAATTGCCATTCGTTTGTTTCCAAATGTAGTTTTTGTGCAATTGAAATTGTAAATACTATTACGATAATGGAGTACATGTACATTCCGTAAGAAATTTTTCCAATGTAGTTGGTTACCGGATTGCTGATTTTAACCAAGGAGTTTGGGTTGGTGGCCATGTTCAGAATAAATACGGATACCATGGGTGCAAAAAGAAAATAATGGGTCATGCCCCCCCAAAAGGAAGCAATTAAAAGTAGTGCAATTCCAACACCTGCAGCCCATTGCGTTGAACGTTTGTACAAGCGTTCAAGAAATCTGTGTTTTTGAACGGAAAGACAAGCGATGATTCCCCCCATGAGCATAGAGTCGACCATAAAACGCGTAAAATACGTGTGAATGGATCCCAATGTGTTGGAGCCTGGTATGTAAATCACCCCAAGTAAAATTGTTGTCTTCAGGATCAGCAGAATGGCTAACGTTACCAGAAGGGATTTGAGAGGATTTTTTGCGTACTTCAAAAGCAATGGCCATATAAAGTAGAATTTTTCTTCCACACCGATAGACCAAAATTGCCCGATGAACTGATACACATGCTTAATAAAAGCAACATCGGGCTGGTGAAATAAAAAGAGAGTTATTCCCACCCAATTTGTCGGTTTCAAAATCTCGATCGAATAATATGAAATTGAAGTGAATATATGGAAATGTGGTAAAATATAAACAGCAACACCAAATGCAAGGTAATAAACAGGCCATAACCTGTAAATTCTTCTTTTGTAGAATCCCAAGGCGGAAATTTCTCCCTTATTTGTTTTTTCAGAAAGTAATAAATGTGTTATTAAAAATCCGCTTAGTACAAAAAAGACAACAAGGGTAATAAAACCAAAATGGTATTGGACAAACAGTTTCGAGAAGTTAGGAAAACCTAAATAGCTTTTTAGCGTTTCAATGTGAGCGATGAACAATATGGTTACTCCTAATCCTCTAACCGCATCCAGGTTGCTAAACCTAGCGGATATCTTTTTATTCTCAGGTGTTTCCAATACAGAATCTTAAATTGTATTTTAGTATTTCGATCTTCTGACTAAAGATAAGCAATAATGATATTTAGGGATGTCTAATCTTTTCAAATCTGATTTTTCCCGAAATTCTTTTATATTGGTTTTGGGAAGTGTTCTTGGCCAAGCCATTTCTTCACTCACTCTTCCGCTTCAGGCCCGTCTGTATTCTCCACAGGAAATCGGAACTTTTGCCATTTATTTTTCAATTGTGAGCGGCCTGGCTGCAGTTGCTTCAGCCCGGTATGAGCTGGCTATTATTCTTCTGAAAGAGGATAAGGCTTCTGCAAACACCGCCGGACTTGCTTTTTGTCTCCTTTGTTTTTTCAGCCTTTTTTGTTTGCTGTGGGTGCTTGTGAACGAATTTTTTTTTCATTCTGAGCTGGTCAAGCGGTTCATGGATCCCCTGGAAAACGGCGTTCTGCCTTTGTTTGTCTTTTTATTGGGATTGATGCAGTTGCTCAATAGTTGGATGGTTCGTGTGAAAGCCTTTAAAACGGCTTCCTGGGGACGCTTTGTTCAGTCTTTTATCAGCAATTCTTTTCTTTTGGTACTGGGGGCATACGGATTTCATATCTGGGGACTTCTGGCTGGAAACCTGATCGGACTATTGCTGACAGTCTGTTTTTTGTTTTTTATTCTATGGAGAAAAAAAGTAGTTGATTTCAGGAATGTGAGCTTCAGGGAAATGTTCAGGCAGGCGAAAGAATACAAGTCTATACCTGCTTTCAATTTGCCGCAAACGCTGGCGGACTTGTTTTTAATGAATGGTGTTCTTATCCTGATGGGCTTTTTTTTTGACCGTACCGAAACCGGTTTTTTTTCCTTTGCCTTAAGAGCCCTTGTATTGCCGGTTGGCATTCTCGCCATTCCTCTGGGAGCTGTTTTTTACCAAAAGGGTTCGGAGACTTATAACAACGGAGGAAAACTTGACCGGCTGGTCAGAAATGCAATGGGACGTTCGGCTTTGCTGGCTTTGCCATTTTTGCTGTTTTTTCTGATGGAAGGACCTTATCTGTTCGCTTTGGTTTTCGGTGAAAAATGGAGGCCGGCCGGACAATTTGCCCGTATTCTTGCTCCATGGTTTTATCTGGAATTTGTAAAGACTTCGGTTTCGGGTGCCTTGGTTATTCTTGGTAAACTCCGGCTGATGTTACTGATTTCATTGACTGGAGCAGGGTTAACTCTTTTATCACTTTTTTATGGCGGCGAATTCCTGAAGAGCATTGTGCAAAGCCTTGGAATTTTGTCTGGCTTGATGTGTACACTGCAAATCTTCTATTTGTGGCTGATTTATAGTATTGTCACCAGATGAAAAGTTACCTTGTAAGAATATATTAATATGTTCTATCTTTAATCAACCAGAGGCCGGGTGTATATGGATCAGAAGGTTGATTTACTTTCTATTGTAGTTCCTGTCTATAATGAGGAACAGAATATCCTTTTCTTGAGGGATAAGTTATTTGAATTGATTGGAAGTCTTGACTGTGGCTGCGAACTGATTTTTGTCAACGATGGGAGTTCTGATAACTCTTTTGAAGTCATTGCCGGCCTGGTGAAAAGTGACAGAAGGATTAAATTGCTGAATCTCAGCCGCAACTTCGGACAGCAGGCTGCATTAACAGCCGGCATGGATTATTCGAAAGGAGATGTTATTATTACAATGGATTGCGATTTGCAGGATCCGCCTGAGCTGATACCTGAACTGATCAAAAAATGGCGGGAGGGAGCAAAGGTTGTATTTGCAAGGAGAAGGCTTCGAAAGGAAGGTTTTATGAAGGTGGTGACGGCACGTATTTTTTATTCTCTGATGAAGCGGTATTCGGATCTCAAAATTACAGGAGATATCGGGGATTTCAGGCTGGTTGACCGGAAGGTATTGGACAGTCTCAACAACATGCGGGAAAAATCGAGGTACCTGCGTGGAATGGTGGCCTGGCTTGGTTTTAATTATGCAATTGTTGATTTTGACCGACCCGAGCGAATACACGGGAAAAGCGGGTACGATTATTTTAAGATGGCCAGGCTGGCAATGGATGGGGTGGTTAGCTTTTCTTCTTTGCCTTTACGTATGGGGTTGGTTATAGGGACGATTTGTATTGTATCAGGTTTTTCATTTCTGGTTTACATCTGCGGGGATAGTATACTAAACCATGTAGTTTATCCGCTTTACAAATGGCTGGTAATTGCTTTGTTTATGCTGATCGGCTTTTTGTTTATTCTGATCTGGATCGTTGCGGAGTATATTCGCCGCATTTACGACGAATCCAAGGGAAGGCCGATTTATGTAGTTCAGGGCACGGAGAACCTGTAAAAGAAAGCTGAATAACTGCGTTTCTTAAGGTTTTTCAGGATCAGAGCCCTCTATTTTGCTGACACGGTCGACCAGATCGGATATATTTCGGAAATGGATATAGGCTTTGCGGTATTTCGCCACTTCAAAAGCCGGAGAGCCCATGTAGCCTCCGCCTTTTTTTGTAATGCTTTTGGAGATACCTGACTGGGCCGCAAAAATGGTATTGTCGGCAATCTGCAGGTGACCCACCAATCCTACCTGCCCGCTGAACATGCAGTTTTTACCTACTTTGGTGGAGCCTGCAATGACGCAATTGGCAGCGATATAGGTATTTTCCCCTACTTCTACATTGTGGGCAATGTGAATCAGGTTGTCAAATTTCACACCCTTTCTTAATATGGTGGAGCCCAGGGTGGCTCTGTCGATGGCGCAGTTTGCCCCTATTTCGACGTTGTCCTCGAGGACCACATTTCCTATCTGTGGAATTTTTTTGTTGTCGTTCTGAAGTGCAAATCTGAATCCGTCACTGCCAATGACGGTTCCTGAATGGATGATACAATTTTTGCCGATTTTGCAACCGGAATAAATTTTTGATCCGGAGAACAGGGTGGTATTGTCTCCGATTTCTACGTTGTCCCCGATGTAGACCTGGGGGTAAATTTTTACGTTGTTTCCTATTCTGGCGTTTTCACCTATGTAGGAAAAGGGGCCGGCATAAAGGTTTTGTCCTGTTTTGGCACTTTCTTCGATGCAGGATTGTTTTGAAATTCCTGTTTTGTTGAGCTTCACGGTGTTGTACATTTCGAGAAGTATGGCAAATGCATTTTCGGCTGAGTCCACACGAATGAGGGTTGTACTGACCGGGGCAGTCAGCGCAAAATTCTTATTGATGATTACCAGGGAAGCTTTGGTAGTATATAAATAGGGTGTGTACAAGGGGTTTGCCAGAAAGGAAAGTGAGCCGGGTTCACCTTCTTCGATTTTCGACAATTTGCTGATGCTGACATGGGGATTGCCCTCGATGGTGCCTTTCAGGAGGCTGGCGATTTGACTGGCGCTGTAGTTCATGGGGCTGTTTTTGTGTTTAGGAAATCTTTAACATTTCCTCAGGACTTAGCACTGTTAATTTGCTTTTTTTATAATCCCGTAAATTTCGTGTTACAATGCATTTTATTCTGTTTTCGGTTAATGCGCTTGCATGCTGCACTGCGTCTTCGAAGTCTTTGAAGTCTGACTGGACGGCTTCCAATAAGACTTTTTCGTTTATGGGAATCAATTCAACATGTTTTAAAAGTGTTGGAATCAATTCCCGTACAGTTCTTTCTGAAAGGCTTTTACACAATATGTAATAGGCTGTTGTTATAGAATTTCCTGAAGTGTAAAGTTTATATTTCTTTTTCTGTCCTTTAATAAATAATTGAGCGGAGAATTTCGAAAAGGGCTTTCTATCTCCCAGAAAATCAATTAAAATATCCGTATCTAAAAACAGATGCTCCAATTAACTGTGTTTTGAGCTAAGTATTTTTCGTATTTCTTTTTTATGATCCAAAGATGTAGGAATTTTTGTCACGCCAAAGAGTTTTTGCAAATCGGGAGGCATTTTTTCCATATCTGTTTCTGAGTTGCTGGTAAGGTTTTCCAGATAAGATTGTATAAGGTCAGACAGGCTTCTGCCGCTTTTTAAAGCATAATCCTTGGCTTTTCTGATAACGCTTTTTTCGATTGACAGGGTTAGTTTGGTTGTCATGTTACGTATGAATTTATACAAAGATACGTATAATTTAGGAAATAAATTCTTCTTTCCTTTTTTTCAGCCATTCCAGCGCTGCTTCGTATAGCAGCGCTTTTTTGATTTCTTCTGAAAAATTCGATTCGCATATGAGTTTCCCGGGCTCTGTTTCACCAAGCGGGAAGGGGTAGTCGCTGCCTAAGGCGACGCGGCGGGGGCCTGCGAGGTCGACAAGGTATTTGAGCATGTTGGGATCGTGGACCAGGGAATCGAACCAGATTTTTCCCAGGTAGTTTCTGGGATTTACTTTGTTGTCGATGGCGACCAGATCGGGTCTTGAGATGAAACCGTGTTCGATACGGCCTATAGTTGAGGGGAAGGAACCGCCTCCGTGGGCGAAGGCAACTCTTAAGGTTGGGAGGCGCTCGAGTACGCCTCCGAAGATCATCGAACAGATGGCCAGGGAAGTTTCGGCAGGCATGCCTACCAGCCAGGGCAGCCAGTATTTCTGCATTTTGCTTTGCCCCATCATGTCCCAGGGGTGAACGAAAAGGGACATGTTGAGTTCAGTGCAGGCCTGAAATACAGGAAAGAGTTTGGGGTCGTCGAGGTTGAGATCGTTTACATGCGAGCCGATCTGTATGCCGGCAAGGCCCATCTGTTTGCAGCGTTCGAGTTCTTTCAGGGCCAGGTCAGGGGCCTGCATGGGAAGTGTGCCCAGGCCGATGAAGCGTTTGGGGTATTTTTGAACGATGCCTGCAATGTGATCGTTGAGGAACTGGCTTAACTGAAGGCAGTCGTTTGGCTGGGCCCAATAGCTGAACATCACGGGGATGGTGGACAGTACCTGCACCTGATGTCCACTGTGCTCCTGGTGTCCGTGGTGCTTCCTGAACTGGTCGCATTCGTGAATGCGGACTTCGGGGGACCAGCAGTTTTCCTGGATTTCGCGGAAAAATTTAGTATCAATCATCATGCGGGCGCAGCAGGGCTTGTGATGTTCGAGACTGACGAAGCCTCCGTAGCCGAATTTTTTCGCCCAGTCGGGCATGGTTTCGGGGAGGATATGGGTGTGTATGTCGATGGCAAGCATGGGATTCATCGGGCTTTTAAAGGGTTAAATTTTCAGTTTTTCGGAAAATGTTTTCCAGGAAAGCATTGTTCCCCGGCTTAACCGGATGTCCTGGTCGCCGGCATAGATAACATAGCCATTTTCTGAGTTTTCTTTTGACAATTTATGCCAGTAGTCAATGTTGTCTAATTGTTTGGGATTCATAGTTACCGAAGATTTTATTTCAACCGGGGTGAGGCGGTTTCCCCGGTTGACAATGAGATCAATTTCTTTACCGTGGTTGTTCTGCCAGAAATTAAGGTTCGGTCTTTTCCCCTGGTTGTAATATTTTTTAATCAGTTCGGCGATGACAAAGTTCTCAAAGACCCCTCCTCTGTTATAATGCGAATTTAACTGAGATGCCTTCTTAATCTCAGACAAATAACACAGCAAACCGGTATCGTAAAAGTAGATTTTCGGAGTCTTCGTGAGTCGTTTGTTGAAATTTGTGTGATGGGGTTGCAGCATGAAAACGATATAGCTCGCCTCGAGTATGGATAGCCAGGATTTTACCGTATTGACCGAAATGCCGGCATCATTCGATAAAGAGGTGAGGTTCAGCAATTGCCCCGCCCTTCCTGCGCATAACTTGATAAAGCGGGTAAATACACTTAAATCTCCTATGTTTTTGATCTGTTTGACATCGCGTTCGAGGTAAGTTGACACGTAGTTCGGAAAGTAAATGTCGGCAGGAATCTTGCGGTCGTATAAACGAGGGTAGCCCCCCCTGAACAAAAGGTCTTCGAGGTTTTTTACTTTTATTTTCGCGGATTTGATTTCCTGATAACTGAACGGGAGTAAAGTGGCAATCCCAACACGACCGGCAAGGGTCTGTGAAATTCGTTCAGACATCAGAAAGTTTTGCGAACCGGAAAGTACGAATCTTTTTTTGGGATCAGCGTCGACGATGCCTTGTATATAGGAGAAAAGATGAGGGGAGCGCTGAACTTCATCAAAGATGGCTCCTTTTGGGAAGGATTCAAGAAATCTTCTGGGATCGTTTTCGGATAACTGAAGTATTTCGGGGTCTTCCATAGTCTGATAGGGAAGTGCCTTGAACAGGTTTCGGATAAGGGTGGTTTTGCCGGACTGACGGGGACCGTTAACGCTGACTACCGGAAAATGCTTCCATAGCTTTTGGATATGCCCCTCAATAATTCGATTTACCATAAGCAAATATAAAAAAAGAAAGTGTACAAATTTGCAATTTGAATGCAAAATTGTACACTTTTAAGTATGCGGATTATTTGGTTCTGGCCTTTATTTTACCCGGGTCTTCAGTTGCTCGGCCCGGTCGAGGTAGAATTTCGCATTGGTTTCGTCCCCGATATTGCGGTAAGTGATGCCCAGCATGGTATATCCGGGGGCGTAGTCGGGTGTGTTGTCTATGGCTTTTTTGAAATTGACTATGGCCAGATCGTAGTATTTACGGGCTTCTTCGGGATGGTTTTGGGATGCCATTTGCTGACCCATGGTTCCGTAAACACTTCCCAGGTTGCTGAAGGCGTCACTCTGCAGGGGATTTGTTTTTGTGGAGAGTTCGAACTGCTGACGGGCCTCTTCGAGGTGGCCCAGGTGAAAGAGCACGGTGCCGTAATTGTTGAGGTACATTGAATTGCCGGGATTCATGCTAAGGGCCTTTTTGTAATAAAAGGCCGCGGTGTCGTTTTGATTGCTTAGTGTTGTAATTTTGCCAATCTTGTGATAGGCATCGGCATAGGCCGGATAGATTTCTATGGTTCGTCTTAATTCATGCAGTGCGGTTTCGAGCACTGCATTTTTACGTTTCTGGTCTTTTATTGTGTCAAGGTATTCATTCTGGGTTATGATGTTACCATAGTAATAATGTGCCCGTGCGCTGTTGGGTGAGTTGAGCACATCGGTGGAGTGGAGCGTTACGTTGTTAACCCAGGCCTGATTTCGGGAATACGTTTTTGTGAAGAAAAGCAGGACTAGTATTGTGGTGATTGCCCAGAGTCTTTTGTCTTCGGGTTTGAAGTATTTTGTGAGCAGGTAAGCGATGATGATGCAAAAGCCAAGTGCCGGTGCATACAAAAGGCGTTCACCGAAGGAGGTACCGATGAGCATGACGATGTTGGAGGTGATGGAAATGGTAATGAAGAAAAATAAAATGCCGAAGGCAATCAGATTTTTTTCTTTGAGTTTAAGGATCGCGTATGCGGCGAGGCTTGCATAGATCAGAAAGGAGAGCAGGAAATGCCAGTCAGTAAGGCCGGCGAGGGGTATCTGATTAAATGAGTAATCAGATACCAGCGGGTGTGGAAAGAAAAGCAGCTTAAGGTATATCCCCAGTATGGAAATGGCTGATGTGGTCTGAAGCAGTTTGTTGTGGGCTCCCACCAGCAGGTTGTCCATGATGGAAGGATTGAGCCCCGGAGGGGCGCCAAGAATTTTGGTTCGGATGATGAAAAAGATAAGTCCGGTGAGGAGCAGGGTGGAGGCCAGGATGATCTGTTTTTTTACGGATGCATCGGTGAAGAAATAAATCATCAAAGGTATTGCTGCCAGAAATGTAATGCCCGATTCTTTGGACAGCAGGGAAATGAAGAAGCTGATAGCTGCGAACAGGAGACCGGAGATACGGCCTTGTTTGGCGTAGCTGATCGCGCTCATGGCCATAAAGAGAAAAAAGAGAAAGCTTAGAATTTCGTCGCGGCTTTTTATGTTCGCCACGACTTCCGTGTGAATGGGATGGGCAACGAAGAGCAGGGTGGTGAGGGCACAGAACCAGAGCTTGTCAGGATGAGGAAAATAAAGGAGAAGCGTGTAAAAAAGGAGCCAGGCTGTGAATGCATACAGCAGGACATTTACCCAGTGTCCCAGGGCCGGCTTGTCAGGTGCCAGTTGCCATTCAATCGCAAACATGGCTTTGGAAAGCGGGCGGTAAAGGTCGTTGTCTGGCAGGTAGTATCCGCTGCGGTAAGAACTGGTGAAAATCTGTTTGAGGGCTGCTGTTCCTTTTTTGGTTTGGGCATTTTCTTTAATCAGTGAAAAGTCGTCGAGGGCATAATCGTGCTGAAGGGTGTTGGCGTAAAACAGAAAGGCGATTGCGGCAAGAGCGAGAGCAATTATAAGGCGCAGGCGTGTGCTGGTTTTAGCGGGATCAGGTTTGGCAGGACTGGGTTTGGTCTTGGCCTGCTTTTGGACAGGTTTCTTCATGCCGGAATTGGAGGTGGTTCCATAACGTGTCCGCATTTTTTGCAGGTGCGCAGGTTTTTATCGCTGTAAAATTTTATAAAAATGGGTTGAAACTGGTCTTCGATACTGCTGAGTCCGAAATATTCTTCGTAGAGTTTAGTGTTGCATTTTTCGCAGAACCAAAGCAGGCCGTCTTTTGCGTTTTCTCTGCGCTTGAGTTCAATGACCAGACCTATTGTATTGGGCCCTCTGCGGGGCTGATGGGGCGTGTTGCCGGGCAAAAGGAAAAGTTCGCCTTCTTTTACAGGAATATCCACCGCCTTTCCGTTTTCCTGAATACCGACTACGATGTCTCCCTGGATTTGCTGATAGAGTTCTTCGCTTTCGTTGAAGTGGTAGTCTTTGCGGGAATTCGGTCCGCCAACGGCCATCACAATCATGCCGTCATCTTTGAAGATTACCTTATTGCCGACCGGGGGCTTGAGCAGGTGGCGATTTTCGCTTATCCATTTCTGGATGTTTACGGGTAGTATCATGGGAACGAATATAAGTATTTGTACTTTATTTTTCAGGACCTGGAAGCAGTAAGTTTATGGTTTATGGATACCAATGAAGCACTGAAGTATACGATTGCCCTTAAGCTGATTCCGGGGGTTGGGGATGCAATGGCGAAACACCTGATCAATTTATTCGGGAGTCCGGAGGCGGTATTCAAAGAAAAAAAGGAAGCACTGCTTCAAGTAAAAGGAATTGGGGAACGGTTGGTGAGTTCTGTTGAAAGCAGGACTATACTGCGAAGGGCGGAGGAGGAGATTGAATTTATTGAAAAGCGTAAAATAAAGACTTTTTATTTTAAGGGTGCGGATTATCCCTTCCGTCTCACGCATTGCAGTGATGCCCCTGTTCTGCTTTATTATCAGGGTGAGGCGGATTTAAATGTTGACCGGGTAGTAAGTATCGTAGGGACACGGAGGGCAAGTTACTATGGAAAAAAATGCTGCGAGGAGCTGGTCAGGGATCTGGCCAGGGAAAGTGGTTTCGGCCAAGGAAAGGATGGCGTTTTGATTGTGAGCGGCCTGGCTTATGGAATTGATATTTGCGCACATCGGACGGCTCTTAGGGAGGGTTTGAAAACGGTTGCCGTTTTGGGACACGGACTGGATAGGATATATCCGGCCGTACATTTTGCTGCCGCACAGGAAATACTGGCTTCGGGCGGATTGCTGACTGAATTTATGAGCAAGGACCCTTCAGATGCTTCGAATTTCCCCAGACGTAACCGAATTGTGGCCGGGATGTCTGATGCCACAGTTGTTTTGGAATCAGGGTTCAAAGGAGGCTCTCTCATTACTGCTGACATAGCGAATTCGTACAGCAGAGATGTTTTCGCTTTTCCGGGAAGAGTGGGGGATGAAGGTTCTGCCGGATGCAACCGCCTGATTAAAAACAATCAGGCGGCGCTGGTTGAATCGGCTTTTGATGTGATGCGCATGCTGGGATGGGAGCGGAAGAAGACGGATGTGGGTGCGGCAGATAAAGAGGCTGATGTAGGTGATTTGAATTTCAAGAATCAATGTACCCTGTTTGAGGGCTTAAGCGAAGATGAAGAAAAGGTGATGAAATTATTGCACGACAAGGAAGATGGTCTTAGCTATGATGAGCTTCTTTTAGCTTTGGGTATTGGATGCAGCGAGGTTTCGCTTTTATTGCTCAACCTGGAGCTGAAGGAGCAAATCAGGGTTTTGCCGGGGAAGAAGTATGTGGTGATTTCTTAAACTGGTCACAGTTAGTGACCGGTTCACGAAGTCTGAATACGTACACATTTTGCAATTACTTTTGCTTTTTCAATCAGGGAGGTAATTTCTGTTGTGGGTTTGTCGTGGGTTAAAGCTACACCCATCCGACGGTGGGGTCTTGTGCTTGGTTTGCCGAATATGCGGAGGTCTGATTGGGAATGTTTCAGGGCATCTTCAAGGCCTGTGTATAGGGGAAGGAGTCCTTCGTGGGAGGCCAGGATTACGGCGCTTGCTCCGGCTTTTTCGAGAATGATTTCGGGAATCGGAAGACCGAGGACTGTGCGGGCATGTAATTCGAATTCAGAGAAATTCTGTGTGCCGGCAAGGGTGACCATACCAGTGTCGTGAGGCCTGGGAGATAATTCTGAAAAATAAACGCCTTTGTCGGTAAGGAAAAATTCTACACCCCAGATACCTGAGCCGGTCAGGGCTTTGGTGACTTTGTCGGCCATTTCTTTTGCATCTCTCAGATCCTGCTCTTTCAGCGGATGGGGCTGCCAGCTTTCCATGTAGTCTCCTCTTTCCTGCCGGTGGCCGATCGGCGGGCAAAACAGAGTCGGTCCGTTTTTCTGGGTTACGGTGAGCAAGGTGATTTCAGAATTGAATTTTATAAATTCTTCCACGATAACTTCTTTCAGGTCGCCTCTGGTGCCGGTCATGGCATAATCCCAGGCTTTCTGAATCTGTTCTTCTGCCTTGACAATGGATTGACCTTTGCCCGAAGAGGACATCAGGGGTTTGACTACGCAGGGGATGCCAATACTGTGAACGGACTGTTTGAATTCGTCGTAGGTTTTTGCGTACGCGTATTTTGCTGTTCTGAGTTTGAGTTCTTTGCTTGCCAGGTCGCGGATGGCCTTGCGGTTCATGGTGAAGTTGGCCGCGCGCGCACTGGGGACTACCTGAATGCCCTGTTTCTCATAGTCGTAAAAACGTTCGGTACGAATGGCTTCAATTTCGGGGACAATGATATCGGGTTTGTGTTTGGTCACGATGCGGTCGAGTTCGGTGCCGTCAAGCATGTTGATTACTTCCCGCTCATCTGCCATCTGTTGGGCGGGGGCATTGTTATAGGAGTCCACGGCTATAACGTATTGGCCCAGGCATTTCACGGCGATGGTAAATTCTTTTCCCAATTCACCGGAGCCGAGCAGCAGTATTTTTTTCATGGTTTTGGGATTTTAGGAAGCGACTGCCCCGCCTTTGTAAAGCTGTTTGCGGTATTTCAAAGAAGGAGAGGGGAGCTTAGGGCCTAAGCCGAGTTTGTCCCAGATTTCGTCTATGCGTTTTATGGTTGCCTCATCAGAACAGATGATGTTGGGCCAGGGGCGGTCGAAATTGTCAAACTCTTTGGTTTTTCGGGTACCATCGAAGCCAATGTGCGAGCAGGAAACAGCCTCTCCCGAGGAATTTTTTGAGGCCGGGATGATATAGCTGTCGCGTCTGGGGTCGATGTTGTTGGCAAATCTCCAGATGACATCAGCTGTGTCGTTTGCATCGACATTGGTTTCTACGTAGATGATGAATTTTACTGTGTTGAATTCGGGCAAGGCGAACAATCTGGAATTGAGTTCACGGATGTGGTTTGGACGGGATTTTTGAACGGAAATAAAAACGGCAGAGATTCCTTTTTCGAGCAGGGAGGTATTGAGGCTGCTGATCTCAGAAAATGAATTTGAAAGTTTGAAAGTCGGAACTTTGCTTGTTGTGGGGTCTTGAACGTTGGACTTTGAATTAAAAACTTCTTCCGGAAGTTTTTCTGTTGCATCAATGCACATTTTTCCTCCGAATGCGAATTTCGAACAGGAGTGATCGAGGACGTCCATGGGGCCCTGGCTGAAATAAATATCGCTGGCAGGGTCGACGTTAGCGGTCAGGGCCTGGGCGACCTGGGTGTAGCTGTGGGTGTTTATGTCCTCGCTGACCACGATGAGGATTTTGTTGAACATCATTTGTCCGGCGCCCCACATGGCGTTCATGACTTTCTGGGCGTGGCCGGGATATTCTTTTTTTATTTTTACAATGGTCAGGTTGTGAAATACGCCTTCGATGGGAAGTTCCATGTCGAGGATTTCGGGAAGCAGGGTCATTTTGATCGGCGCAAGAAAAATACGCTCGGTGGCTTTTCCAATCCAGGCGTCTTCTTCGGGAGGTATGCCTACAATGGTGGATGGGTAAACTGCATTTTTTTTATGCGTTATGCAGGTGATGTGGAATTTTGGATACCAGTCGGCCAGCGAATAATAGCCGGTGTGGTCACCAAAGGGCCCTTCCCAGATCAATTCATCTGCGGGGTCTACATAGCCTTCGATGATAATGTCGGCATCAGAAGGGACCTGAATATCCTGGGTGAGGCATTTGACGAGTTCGACTTTTTTCTTGCGGAGGAATCCGGCCAGCATGTATTCGTCTACATTGGGGGGCAAGGGAGCGGTTGCCGCATAGGTGTAAACAGGGTCCCCGCCCAGGGCAACAGCAACGGGCATTTTAATTCCCAGTTTTTTGTACGCGTTGAAATGCCCTGCTGAAACTTTGTGCTTGTGCCAGTGCATTCCGGTTAATTTCGGTCCGAAGACCTGCATGCGGTACATGCCTACATTTCTGATTCCTGTATTGGGGTCTTTGGTATGAATGATGGGCAGTGTGATGAAACGGCCTCCATCCTCGGGCCAGCATTTCATCACCGGAAATTTAGTGATGTCGGGATCCTGCAGGACTATTTGCTGACACTCTCCTTTGGCTGAAGATGTTTTTGGCATCCAGGAGGAAATTTCGGCCAGCATGGGAAGCATTTGAAGTTTATCCATGATCCCTTCTTTGGGACCGCTCAGCTTTTTGAAGAGATCGCCTATGTCTTTGGCAATGTCATCAAGGTTGTTTACTCCCAGCGCAATGCAGATGCGTTTGTAGGAGCCCATGGAGTTGATGAGCAGGGGAAAAGGGGTGCCGGTATTTTCGAAGAGCAGGGCTTTGTTTGGGCCGGAGCTGGAATTGGAGCTGCTTTCAGATTTTGAAATACGGTCGACGACCTCGGAGATTTCGAGATCGGGATTTACAAATTCTTTTATGCGAACGAGTTCGCCCGAGGCTTCAAGTTTATCAATAAACTGCTGAAGATTCCTAAAGGGCATTACTTTAAGGGCATTACTTTGCAGTTGCCATGGCTGCGATTTTTTTCTTGATGCCTTCGGTGGTGATGGAACCCGGACGTTCGATCGGGTGTCCGAGTGCGCGGTCCCAGATGAGGGAGGCCAGTACGCCCAATGCACGGGAGACTCCGAAGAGTACGGTGTAGAAATCGAATTCGGTTATGCCAAAGTGCATCAGAAGTGCACCAGAATGCGCGTCAACATTGGGCCAGGGGTTTTTTATTTTTCCGGTGCTGGATAAAATCGGAGGCGCGACTTTGTAAATGGTTTGAACGATTTCGCAGAGGTCGTCTTTCTTGCCGTCCACCGCGATATAGCGGTGATAAAAATCCTGCTGGGCGGTGAAACGGGGATCGGTTTTGCGCAGAACAGCATGTCCGTATCCGGGAACGACCTTGCCTTCTTCGAGTGTGGCTTTTATAAAATCAGCAATTTGTTTTTCGCTTGGCAATCCTCCGCCGAGTTGTTCGCGCATGTGCATAATCCAGGCAATTACTTCCTGGTTGGCAAGTCCGTGCAGGGGACCTGCCAGTCCGTTCATGGAAGCTGCAAAGGAAAGGTAGGGATCGCTCAGGGCAGATCCGACCAGGTGAGTGGTATGGGCAGACACATTGCCTCCTTCGTGGTCGGCATGTATAGTCATGTACATGCGCATCAGGCGCTGTACGTTAAAGTCTTCGTACCCCATCATGTGGGCTATGTTGGCTGCCCAGTCGAGTTTGGGATCGGGTTCGATGTGAACATCGTTTTTGTATTTTTTCCGGTAAATGTAAGCCGCCACACGGGGCAGGCGGGCAATGAGGTTCATGGAGTCCTCGTACATATAATCCCAGTAGTCTTTTTTGTTGATTCCCTTTTTGTAGGCGGCTGCAAAGACCGATTCGGTTTGCATGGCCATGATGCCGATGCTGAACATGGTCATCGGGTGCGTCGATAAAGGAAGAGAGTCGATAGTGTCAAAAACATGTTTGGGAACAATGCTTCGCCTGGCCCAGTTGTTGGCTACATTCGTTACGTCATCCAGGGAGGGAAGTTCGCCCACCAGCATGAGATAAAATATACCTTCGGGAAGGGGTTCTGTTCCTCCGTTTGGCGATTTGGGCAGTTTTTCACGAAGTTCGGGTATGGTATAGCCTCTGAAACGTATTCCTTCATCGGGATCGAGCTTGGAGGTTTCGGTGACCAGTCCGATAATGCTTTTCATGCCCTGGTAAACCTGGGCGATGGTGTATTCTCCCAGTTTTTTGTCTCCGTGTTCTTTGATGAGGGTCTTGACTTCAGCAGCCATCGGAAGGGCTTTAGCTGAGAATTTTTCTTTTAGTGTGTCCATGTTTTAGCGATTAGCCATTAGCGAATGGCGATTAGGGCGAACTGTACTATTTAACATATTTAAAATTTTTACCAATAAAACGTGCGGCTTCGCCGAGTTGTTCTTCGATGCGGAGCAGCTGGTTGTATTTTGCGATGCGGTCTGAGCGCGAGGCTGAACCGGTTTTGATCTGTCCGCAATTCATGGCCACGGCGAGATCGGCAATGGTGGTGTCTTCGGTTTCGCCTGAGCGGTGGCTCATGATGCTGGTGTAGGAGTTGGTATGGGCGAGCTGAACGGCATTTACGGTTTCGGTGAGGGTGCCAATCTGGTTTACTTTTACAAGTATAGAATTGGCCACGTTGTTGTCAATGCCTTTTTGCAGAAAGTTTACATTGGTTACAAAAATATCGTCTCCTACCAATTGCATTTTCTTACCCAGTTTTTCGGTGAGCAGTTTCCATCCGTCCCAATCGTTTTCGGCAAGTCCGTCTTCGATGGAGAGGATGGGGTATTTTTTTGCCCAGTCCACCCAGAAGTCGACCATCTCGGAGGACTTTAATTTGTCGCCTGTTGACTTTTTGAAAATGTAACTTTTTGTTTTGGCATCGTAAAATTCGGAGGCCGCTGCGTCCATGGCGATGTACACATCTTTCCCGGGTTTGTACCCTGCCGTTTCGATGGCTTTGAGAACGGTTTTGATGGCTTCGTCGTTGGATTTTATATCGGGAGCAAATCCGCCTTCGTCCCCGACATTGGTTGAATACCCTTTGTCTTTGAGCACTTTCTTGAGTGTGTGAAAAATATCGACGCCCATACGAAGGGCGTCGCTGAAGGTTTCTGCACCGACAGGCATAATCATGAATTCCTGGAAATCGATGCTGTTGTCGGCATGCGCACCTCCGTTGAGTATATTCATCAGCGGAATGGGAAGGGTGTTTGCGTTCACTCCGCCTACATAGCGGTAAACGGACTGGCGGGCTTCTTCAGCAGCGGCTTTGGCCACAGCAAGCGAAACGCCTAATATGGCGTTCGCGCCCAGGCTGCTTTTGTTATCGGTTCCGTCAAGGGCGATCATTTTTTTATCAATGGCCGTCTGGTCGAAAACGTACATACCGTTGATTTCTTCCTTGATTACTGTATTGACATTGTTGACCGCCTTGAGTACGCTTTTGCCCATGTAAACGCCTTTGTCTCCGTCGCGAAGTTCAACCGCTTCATGCTCTCCGGTTGATGCTCCGGAGGGAACAGAAGCCCGGCCCAATGTGCCGGTGTCTGTAATTACTTCTACTTCTATTGTTGGGTTTCCGCGGGAATCGAGAATCTGGCGTGCTGAAATACTTGAAATAAATCCCATGCCCAAAAGTAGTATTTTAATCTGATTAAGAACGGGCCCTGAAGCGAATAAATTTTCTATTTTTGAACCCAGTTTATGGTGCAACCCAAACAGACCAAGCCTTTAGCCAAACAGACCAAGCCCATAGCAAAATTTCCCATGTGGCATCTGGGTCTGGTATTTGTTTCGGCTTTCCTGCTTTACGCGAATACCCTGAAGAATGGCTATACCCTGGATGACGATATCTACACGAAAAAAAATCGCTTTGTTCAGGAGGGTTTTAAGAATGGAATAGGGGCCGCCCTGAAGAATACATTTGCAAAGGGTTCCCTTGTCGGTTTTAACAATGCCAATGAGTCGAATTATCGTCCGCTGGTTGTATTGAATTTTGTAGCAGACACGGCCTTTTTTGGCAATAGTCCCGGAGCCGAACATTTTTTTAATATTCTTCTGTACGGATTGTCCTGTGTGATTTTGCTTTTGTGGTTGCAAAAAGTGTTTAAAAAATTCAATCCCCTTTTTGCCCTTGCCATTACGCTGGTTTTTGTATTTCATCCGGTTCATACCGAAGTTGTTGCGAGCATTAAGAGCAGGGATGAAATTCTGGGCTGGTTTTTTGGTTTGCTTTCGTTTTATAACCTTTTTGTTTATATCGAAAACACGAAGAGAAAGAGGTATTTTTACTATTCCCTTCTGTTTTTCACCGCTTCGATCTTGTGCAAAGAAAACAGTCTGACTTTTGTGCTTGTTGTGCCGCTGATGCTGTATTATTTTTCTGAAGTTTCCCTGAATAAAATTCTGAGTATCTCCTCTCCTTTCCTTGGTTTGATTGTCCTTTACATGGTTGTACGTATTGGCGTTCTGGATAGCATTACATTCAAGGATAAAATTGTGGTGATGAATAACGGTTTGATGGCTGCAAAGAGCGGAGGAGAGATGCTGGCAACCAATTTTGTTATTCTGGGAAAATACCTCTGGCTGATGATTTTTCCGGTTGACCTGACCTGGGATTATTCGTTTAACCAGGTGCCGATTGTCAAGTTTAAAGATTGGCACGAGTACTGGAAAGCTCTGCTTTCTCTAGTTATTTATCTGGGCATGGGTGCCTATGTTATTCTGAAGTTTAAGAAAAAGGACGTCTATGTATTTGCCATTTTGTTTTACCTGATCACGTTGTTTCTTTCTTCGAATCTTGTGGTAAAAATCGGAGCCACAATGGGGGAGCGGTTTCTTTTTGTACCTTCTCTTGGCTTTTGCATGGTGCTGGTGATGGGTCTGCTGGCCTTGCTGAAGGTTGACCTGAGATCTTTGAAATGGGTTAAAGGCGCTCAGGTGTTTGTGATTCTGGGCATCTTACTGGCGCTGTATTCCTTTAAAACGTTTGACCGGAATAAGGCCTGGGCCAATAACTTCGATTTGTTTGTTGCCGGGCTCGATGTTTCTACCGGAAGCGCAAGGGCTCACTATGCTGTGGCCAGTGAATACCGTGTAAGAGGAGAAGCGGAGAGGGATCCGGTGAAAAGGGCGGAGGATTTCAGGCTTTCGGTATCGGAGTACGATAAGGGGATCAAAATTTATCCGGATGATGCGGAAGTCTGGTATAACCTTGGGGTGACCTATTTTGATCAGGGAGATACCGCCAATGCACGAAGGGTTTATGCCAAAGCCATTGAACTCAGACCGAATTACAGCATGGCCATGAACAATACCGGGGTGATTTTCTTCAACCAGAAAAAGTACAAGACTGCGCTTGGTTATTTTCTGAAGATTATGCAGACCGACTCTGCGTTTACCGATGCGCTGGGAAACATCGGTGCCTGTTACCACAATTCAGGCAACTATAAATTGGCCGCCGGGTATTATGAAAAAGCGCTGCAGAAAGACCCTTACAACAAGGGCACTCTGAACAATATTTCCCTGGTGTACAAGGCCCTTGGAGATACGGCTAAGGCGAATTCCTATCTCCAGAGGGCTGCTTCCATCCGATAAGCAAAAAATAAGTTTAAAAACTTTATCTTCGGACTCAATTGCTCAGGAGAAACCGACCTTGAACCTTGAACTGAAAACATACCCTTGTTCCGTTTGCGGAAGCGCTGAATCGAGAAAGCTTTATGATGTAAAGGGTTTCTACATTGTTCAGTGTGCAGTTTGTGGTTTCGTTTTTGTAAATCCGCGTATCCCGGACAGTGATTTGTATAAAATGTATTCGGATCATTATTTTACCAGTGCCAGTGAGGGGTATGGTTACAAGGATTATGAGCTGACCTCAAATCTGAGGATCAAAACTTTTGAAAAATGGATTTCAGATATCGAACCCTATCTGAGCAAGACCAGGGGCGCTGTGCTGGATGTGGGTTGTGCTTCGGGCTATTTTCTTGAACTTATGCGGACCGGAGGCTGGGAGGTTGAGGCAATTGAGCTGGACAAGGATATGATCGCCAAAGTAAAGGAAAAAAATATTCCGGTCAGCGAACGTCCGTTTGAGGAATTTACATCTTCAAAAAAATACAAACTCATTACCATGTTCGATGTACTGGAACATATTCCTGACCTGAAATCGGCTTTTGCCAAGTTTCACGATTTGCTGGATGAGGACGGTATCGTTGCGTTGATTACCCCTGATTTTTCTTCTGCCCAGCGAAAGCTTTTCGGGAAGAAATGGTTTCAGTACAAACCCCAGGAACACATCCAGTATTTTACTCCTGAGACGCTTTCCAGGGCAATAAAGCCTTACGGTTTACAGGTTATCCATACCTCGGCGAGCGGCCAGTATGCGGATACGGGATTTTTGCTCGACCGGCTGAGCAGGTATAATTTCAAATTGCTGAGGCTGATTGCAGGTGCTGCAGCCGGACTATTCGGATTGAAAAATAAATTCTGGTACCTGGATACAGGTAGTCTGTTTGCTGTGATCAAAAAGAAATAGTTGTTTGCTCTCAGGCCAGCATTTTTAAGAATCCTACTTCCTGTTCGGTGAGCAGGCGGTAGTTTCCGCGGGGTAGGTCTTTCTTGGTGAGTCCGGCAAATACAACCCGGTCGAGTTTTAGTACCTCGTAACCCAGGTGCTCAAACAAACGGCGCACAATGCGGTTACGGCCACTGTGAATTTCGAGTCCCACTTCCTTTTTGTTGGAGCCATCGGCTGCATAATGGATCTGATCGGGAAGGATGTGTCCGTCTTCGAGTTCGACGCCGTTTTTTGCAATGCTGTCTAAATCGGGTTTTGCAAGGGGTTTGTCGAGGGTGACGTGGTAAATCTTTTTTATACCGTGTTTGGGATGGGTGAGTTTTTTTGTGAGTTCACCGTCGTTGGTTAACAGCAATACCCCTGTGGTATTTCGGTCGAGACGGCCTACCGGATAAATGCGTTCGCGGCAGGCATTTTTAATAAGGTCGTAAACGGTCTTGCGTTTTCCGGGGTCTTCGAGGGTTGTGATAAAGTCCTTGGGTTTGTTAAGCAGCACGTAAACCAGTTTTTCTTTCCGGAGTGTTTCACCTCCGTAATTGATCTGGTCATCTGGTTTTACTTTGTAACCCATTTCGGTAACGACAATGCCGTTGACTTTAACTGCTCCGGCTTTGATCAGGTCGTCAGCTTCACGCCGGCTACATATGCCGGCGTTTGAAATGTATTTGTTGAGCCGGATGAGCCCGTCTTTTTTTGAGAGGCTCTCGTTTTCGCTGACTTTTTTGTAGCTCTGACCAACAGGTTTTTTTCTACGGAAGCCCTGCCTGCCGCCAGGCAGGGGTTTTTTGTCTGAGGATTTTCTTTCGAAAGCCTGCTGCCGCCTGCCTGCGGCAGGCAGGTCAGGCAGGGGTTTGCGCTCGTAGGGGCCTTTTCGGTCTTCTTCCCTTAAATTTTTTCTTTTCTGGCTGGAATAGCTTTCTTCTCCGCCTTCCAGGTCTTTGTTGGGGTTAAAGGAAGGTTTGCGGTGAAATTTACCGAAAGCCTGCTGCCGCCTGCCTGCGGCAGGCAGGGGTTTCCTGTCGGGCTGCTTACCGGCAGTCCGGGTTTTTCTTTTGTTGAATTCTCGTGCCATTCGGCTAAGGTACTTATTTAACCAATGGCTGAGAAGGCGTCTTCGAAATGGCTAAAGACAGGGCCTTCCGAAGTCAACAGAATTGCAACAATGTCAAAGCGTATTTCATATTGGAGCTGGTGATACAGAAGGTAAGCATTGGTGGCATGAATAAGATGAAGTTGTTTTTTACGGCTGACCCATTCGTGTGGTTCTCCTGAGTCGAGGCTGGTTCTGCTTTTTACTTCAATTACTACCAAAAAATCGTCTTTCAGGGCTACTATATCAAGTTCGAGGTGATGAAACCTCCAATTGGTATCGAGAAGGACAAATCCTTTTTCGATCAGGTAGCTGGCGGCCAATTGTTCACCTTTTGAACCGGTTTGTTTATTGCTCATAAATTACTATTTTCGTGTGAAATAACATGTAAAATAAACAGATTTCCCATGAAAAAATTCGTATCTAAAATCGCATTTTCGGTCTTCGCATTTTCTGTATTGGCTTTGAGTTCATTTGCGCAGTTTGAAGGCAGCATTGAATTCAAAAGAACAAATTCAGTGGATACTACCAAGTATGTGTTTTACGTGAAAGGCACTAAAGTGAGGCTGGATGAAATCGGCTCGAAGTCGAAGCAGGTCAGCGGCACCAGCCTTATCGACCTGAGCGGCGAGCAGACTACTTTTAAAGCACTTAATCCGGAACGCAAATTGTGGATGGAAAAGAAACCCGGAAGCCCGGTTGCTGCAATGGGAACACCCGAGATTACTTCCACAAAAGCCAGTAAATTACTGCTGGGAGTGAATTGCAAAGAGGTGGTTGTAAACAATAAAACGGAGAACACAACGATTAAATATTACATTGGCGGATCGGGTTTCGATTTTTTTGTAAAATTCCTGAAGTTCATGAACCGTAAGGATAAATCGGCTATCTATTACCTTTTGCTGAAAGGCAATGCCGGAGACGGGTTCCCTTATCTTTCTATTCAAACGGATAATACTACTGGGAAAGAAGTTGAGCGTTTAGAAGTGCTGAAAATCGAAAAGAAGATACTTGATCCTGTTTTGTTTGAAGCCCCTAAGGAATACAAGAAATTCGAAATGAATTAATAGTTTATTTAGGCTGACGTCTTTTTCAAGTACATTCAACCTCGCCTTGAGCCCTAAAGCCAAGGCGAGGTTTTTTTTACGCCCTTTTGTGGTAATTCATTAATTTAGACCAATGAAATCCAAGGATGAGCATATTAAATTTTGGATAGAGCAAGCTGAGGACGATTGGAATGCGGTAGATTCTCTATTTAAGGGTAAGAATAATCTGCAATCCCTATTTTTACGCATCTTGTAATTGAGAAATTATGCAAGGCTTTGTGGATAAAATGCAATACTGAAAATATTCCTCCGAGAACACATAATTTAATTTACTTGCTTTCGGCAACTACAGCTGAATTGACGGAGAAAAGAAGTGAATTTTTGTTAAGCCTGAACAGATTTCAGTTAGAGGGCAGGTACCCTGAATACCTGACAAAAATGCACACTATTTGTGATGAAAAATTTACTAAATCAATTATAGAATCTTCAAATGAGATAAGGTTATGGTTACTAGAGAAACTGCAATAAATACTGCCAAATCTTTTGTTAAGGAATGTAAATCGAACGGGCTGTCGTTTTATAAAGTATTAATGTTCGGATCAATGGCAAAGGGCCAGGCCAGAGAATGGTCGGACATTGACCTTTTAATGGTTTCGGACCAATTTGGGGAAAATGTTTTCGAAAACCTGAAATTGTACTCAAAGATCAATATCAAATACCCAATCATTGAAACTCATCCTTATCCTACCCGGTTTTATAAAGAGGGAGATGATTTTATTAATGAGATAACGAAGGATAGTATTGTTATTGAATAAGCCGGCTTCTTTACTGGAGATAGTTAAGGCTGACTTCCTTTTCAAGTACATCCAGCCTCGCCTTGAGCCCTAAAGCCAAGGCGAGGTTTTTGTTTATATGACCTGCAGGGAAATTAAAGCAGACCGGGTAATTGTACTGTGAAACGGCATCGAGGATAATTTCTTCAAAGGTTTTTCCGAAGGGGATACTGCCTTCTTTCATGTCGCTCATGCCTCCGACAATAAGGCCTGCTACTGGTGCCAGCTTTCCGGCGCGCCTCAGACTGACCATCATGCGGTCAAGGTGATAGAGCTGTTCGCCCAGGTCTTCAATAAATAAAAATTTGTCTTTTGTGTCTGCATCGGAGGCGCTGCCTTGAAGTGCGTATAAAAGGGAGAGATTGCCGCCTGTTACTTCCGCCGAGGCGGAGCCGAGGCGGTTCAGGGGATGCGGAACTATTTCGAAGCTGTATTGGCCGTGGAAAAGGGCTTTGCGAATGCTTTCTGTCGCTTCTGCATTCTGGGCAAACTGAAGGGCCATCGGGGCATGCAGGGTTTGAATGCCGAAGTTTTTTTGAATGTGAGAATGCAAAACGGTTATGTCGCTGAAGCCTATGATCCATTTGGGGTTTTTACTGAATGCGTTGAAGTTGAGCTGGTCAATTATCCGCAGCGTACCGTAGCCACCTCTTGCGCAAAGTATTGCTTTGATGGATTTTTCATCGAGCATGTGCTGCAGGTCTTCGCTGCGCTGATCATCACGGCCCGAAAACTGGTGGAAGGCTTTGTTCAGATTTGCTCCCAGTTCGATCTCAAGGCCCCATGAATGCAGGATGTCAAGGGAAGGGCGAAGGTTCTCCATTTGAATGGCACCGGCCGGGGCGACGATGCCAATTTTATCGCCTTTTTTGAGAAGTGGGGGAGAAATCATATTGTATCTTTGTGCGAATTTATGATTTTTAAAAGACATATTGTTACTGCTGCTTTGCCTTATGCGAATGGCGGGCTTCACATAGGGCATCTGGCCGGCTGTTATTTGCCGGCCGACATCTATGTACGTTATCTGAGGTCGAAAGGAGAAGATGTTTTGTTTGTTTGCGGATCGGATGAGCATGGGGTACCGATTACCATCAAGGCGAAAAAGGAAGGGATTACTCCTCTTCAGGTGGTGGATAAATACCATAAGCTGATGGGGGATTCGTTTGAGGGCTTTGGCATTTCTTTCGATATATACTCCCGTACATCTTCAGCTGTGCATGAACAAACGGCCTCTGATTTTTTCAAAACGCTGTACGACAAAAAGATTTTCACCGAAGAAATTACGCAGCAATATTTTGATGTTAAAGCCGGGCAGTTTCTGGCAGATCGCTACATAGTCGGAACCTGTCCCAAATGCGGAAACGAAAATGCCTATGGTGACCAATGCGAAAATTGCGGATCCACTTTAAGTCCGACTGAACTGATTAATCCCCGTTCGACGCTCTCGGGAGAAAAGCCTGTACTCAGGGATACCAGGAATTGGTTTCTACCACTGGATAAAATGCAGCCCGGGATCGAAACGTATATCGAATCGCATAAAGACTGGAAGGCCAATGTTTACGGGCAGTGCAAAAGCTGGCTGAATCAGGGTCTGCAAGCCCGCGCTATGACGCGGGATTTGGACTGGGGCGTAAAAGTGCCGGTGCAAGGGGCGGAGGGAAAGGTTTTGTATGTATGGTTTGATGCTCCGATCGGGTATATTTCTGCGACAAAAGATTATTTTAACCGTCAAACGGTAAAGGCCAGAAAGGGCTCATGGGAACTCTACTGGAAGGATAAGGAAACCCGGCTTGTTCATTTTATCGGCAAGGACAATATTGTTTTTCACTGCATTATTTTCCCGGCCATGCTGATGGCCCACGGAGATTATATTCTTGCGGATAATGTTCCGGCCAATGAGTTTCTGAACCTGGAAGGGAATAAAATTTCGACTTCCAGAAACTGGGCTGTATGGCTGCATGACTATTTAAGTGATTTTGAGGGTAAGCAGGATGTATTGAGGTATATGCTTTGTGCGAATGCGCCTGAAACAAAGGATAACGATTTTACCTGGAAGGATTTTCAGGCCAGGAATAATAACGAGTTGGTGGCGATTCTCGGAAATTTTATCAATCGCACGCTGGTTTTAACAAATAATTATTACTCGGGAAAAGTTCCTGCTGTAGGAGAATTGAATGAACAGGATAGGCTGGTGCTGGAGGAGATCAGGAAATTCCCAAAGCGCATAAGCGATTCTCTTGATCAATTCAGATTCAGGGAGGCTCTTGGAGAATTGATGAATCTGGCCCGTCTCGGAAACAAATACCTGGCCGATAATGAACCCTGGAAAATTTCAGAAAGTAATCCCGAGCGGGTAAAAACCATACTGAATATTTCTTTGCAGGTTTCGGCTAATCTTTCGATTCTGATGGAACCTTTTTTGCCATTTAGTGCAAAAAAACTTTGCGACATGCTGAATATCGATCAATTGAAATGGAACGATACTGCGCGAACAGATCTCATGACAGCGGACCACCAGATCGGAAAGGTAAGCTTGCTTTACGATAAAATCGAAGATGAGGCTGTTGTAGTTCAGATCAAAAAATTAGAAGACGCAAAAAAAATGAATGAACTCAGCACCTTAAAACAGGTAAGCGCGGCCAAAGCTGATATCAGCTTCGAAGATTTTTCAAAAATCGATATTCGTATCGGCACGATTCTGGAAGCCGAACGTGTACCTAAAACAGATAAATTGCTCAAGCTGAAGATTGATACCGGTATCGATGTGAGAACTGTTGTGAGTGGAATCGCCGGCTTTTATGATCCGGCAAAAATTATAGGCCAGCAGGTAAGTGTCCTCGTGAATCTGGCGCCGAGAAAGATAAAGGGCATAGAATCCCAGGGAATGATTCTGATGGGAGAAAACCTGAATGCAGAACTTTGTTTTGTCGCTCCGGTTAAACCAGTTGAAAACGGAAGTAACGTTTCTTAAAAACTCGTATGAAAAAAAATCTCAGATCCCACTTCTCAATTTTTGTTTCGCATTTACTCTCCCTCTCTCTCTTTCTTTCGTTCCTTAACCCTGCTTTGGCTCAGACCAAACTGCTGACCATGGATGAAGCTATGCTTGGTTTTAAAAAAGAGCTGGCTCCTGAAAAACTGAAACAAATGACCTGGGTAAAAGGCTGTGATGATTTCAGCTATGTTGAAACCCGGGATAAGAATGAAATTCTGGTTCGGGCTTCTGCGAGCAGTAAATTGAAAATGGATGTGGTAAGTAAGGATGAGCTGAACGTGCTGATGCGTCCTGTGCCTAAACTCAAAATAGGACCGGATAGTCTGGCTGCATTTCCGGTTATTGAATGGCAGAATCCAAGCGAATTTACATTTGAGTGCAGGCAGTCTTTATGGACCTATAATCTGACAAAGAAGACCCTGGTTCTTACTGCCGGAAGAGGTTATCGCAGAGGCTTTGAGCATGTCGATAGTGCTCCCGTAACCGGATATTCAGCTTATACAGTCAAGAACAATCTGTATGTTTTGGATGGAATAACGGACGGAGTGGTGACCGCGGATACCAATATCAATATTGTGAACGGACAATCGGTTCACCGGGAGGAATTCGGAATAACCAAGGGAACCTTCTGGTCGCCAAAGGGCGATAAGCTTGCTTTTTACCGCATGGATCAGACCATGGTAGAGGATTATCCAATTATTGACTGGACAACCAAGCCGGCAAAAGTTAAAAATATAAAGTATCCAATGGCCGGACAGAAGAGTCATGCTGTTACAGTGGGCGTATACGATACGCAGACCGGCACGAGTGTATTTTTACTTACCCCCAAACCCGAAGAAGACCATTACCTTACCAATATCGCCTGGAGCCCCGATCAAAAGCACATCTATATTGCCGAACTGAACCGCAATCAGAACTGGATGAACCTGAACAGTTACAATGCACTGAACGGAAAGTTTGAAAAAACGTTGTTTGTTGAATCGAATGAAAAATACACTGAACCTCTGCATCCGGTTTTGTTTGTGAAGAACAATCCCGGAAATTTTGTGTGGCAATCGCGGAGGGATGGCTGGAACCATTTGTACCTGTACGATCTTAACGGTTTGCTTGTTCGCCAGCTCACCAGCGGACAATGGGAAGTGACTGAAGTTCTGGGATTTGATGCCAGGGGTGAAAATTTATTTTTTACTTCGACTAAGGAAAGCCCCATCAGCAACAATGTTTACAGCGTTCACCTGAAAGATGGCAAAATCAAAAGACTTACTCAGGGAGAGGGTATGCATCAGGCTTTTTTCAGTGAAAGCGGTTCGTATTTTATAGATCAGTTTACCGGCATCCATACACCTCTGGAGACTGCTGTTTACAGTACTGAGGGGAAAAAGCTCAGAGTCATTTTAAATTCTTCTGATCCTTTGAAGGATTATCAGCTGGGGCAGGTGAAGCTGTTTAAACTAAAAAACAGCGGCGGGCCGGATTTATATTGCAGAATGTTTTTACCCATTCATTTTGATTCTGCAAAGAAGTATCCTGTAATCGTTTATCAGTATGGAGGTCCGCATGTGCAGCTGATTAACTCGGGATGGAACTACGGCTGCAGGGATTACTGGTTTCAGTATATGGCTGAACAGGGTTATGTGGTTTTTACGCTCGACCCCAGAGGAAGCGGAAACCGCGGTCAGGAATTTGAACAGGCTACGTTCAGGAAATTAGGTTCCTGTGAAATGGAAGATCAGCTTTCGGGAGTAAAATATCTGAAATCACACAGTTGGGTGGACAGTACGCGCATGGGATTGTTCGGATGGAGTTTCGGAGGATTCATGACTTGTTCTATTATGACCCGTTATCCGGGGGTTTTCAAGGCCGCCGTTGCGGGCGGCCCGGTGATCGATTGGGATTATTACGAAGTGATGTACACCGAACGCTACATGGACAGCCCTCAGGAGAACCCCAAAGGCTATACCGACAGCAATGTTCTTAATTACGTCGATAATTTACAGGGAAAGTTGCTGCTGATTCACGGCACTTCAGATCCCGTTGTCGTTCAGCAACA
>Ga0206879_1004_pt1 | contig 82068 bp, 66 predicted proteins | sample Alteio_BWOrgCont_5_FD_152897 | JGI IMG/M metagenome (GOLD analysis project Ga0206879, IMG submission 152897) | Enriched cells from forest soil in Barre Woods Harvard Forest LTER site, Petersham, Massachusetts, United States -... | ecosystem: Environmental > Terrestrial > Soil > Temperate forest > O... | reverse complement strand
TTGGCCTTGGGCCATAAGCCAGAAAATCTGCCTGTAATTGTCGACAATACACTTGTTGTGTATTGTTGGTTTAGTTCGCGAAAAACTTAAAACCAACACCGTATGAAATCAGTATTCCATACACTCGCTCTGGCGGGTATGTCCTGTTCGCTTATTCAGGCGCAGGAAATCTCAGACACTACAAAGAATAATTCTCTGAAGGAGGTTATTGTTTCTGCCACGCGCAGTGAAAAAGATCCGGCTGAAGTCGGACGAAGCACTACGGTAATCAGCAAAGAGGAAATTAAAAATTCAGGCGCCAATTCACTGGCTGAACTTTTATCAGAACAGGAAGGGATTTATGTTGTGGGCGGACAGCAGGCTCCCGGATCATTAAGCAACATTTTCATGAGGGGCGCAAATTCCAACGCAGTTGTAATTATGATCGATGGGGTGAGAATAACGGACCCTACCTCAACAGATAATTCTATTGATCTTTCAGAAATATCCCTTTCAAACATTGAACGGATTGAAATTGTGAGAGGCTCACACAGTGTTATGTACGGTTCATCCGCTATCGGGGGAGTCGTAAACCTGATTACCAAAAAGAATTTCGAAAGGTCTGGTTTGCATATTGACGCAGAGGTGAAGGCAGGAGTATTTAATCCGAACGGAAGTTTGCAGACAGAGAATCTTTTCCTGAATTATTCGGACAAAAGCGGGTTCTATGCAAGCGCTGAGGTTTTTAATACCAGCTGTGCCGGTTTTGATGCAGTTGTTGATACATTCAAAAATCCCAAATCCTATCAATTCGGAAGCAATCCCTTTACGAAAACAGATTTATTTGGCAAACTGGGGTACAAAAAAAACAAACTGGACATTTTTGTTTCGTATAAATCTGTTGAGCAAAAAACCAGTATTGATGATGGGGCCTATCGGTATGACCCGGCCTACAGTCAGAATTTTAACCGGAATCTTTTTATATACGGTGCTGCTTATCGGTTCAATGATAAATTGTCGATTTCCTGGTACGGGGGCTACAGTACAATGGAACGAAAATTAGTTCAGGACTCTTCTCTGGCAAATCCTTCAATTTATAACACAGAGGACTACAAAGGATCTGTTTTCAGCAATGATTTGCAAATGAATTACCATACCAAAGGAATTGATCTGGTTGCCGGAGTAAGTTCGTATATTGAAAAAATGACGGCAACGACTCTTACGTATTCTTCATCTGCATCCCCCTATGGCTTTTATGAATCAAATAGCGATCTGGATTCTCTTAAAATCAAAGAGGTGACCCAAAGTGGTTTTTTGCATGCAGATTTAAACGGAGTACTGATCAGCCAGAGATTGGCTGTTCTTACATTGTCTCTTGGCGGGCGATTGGTAAATAACAGCGAGTTTGGGAATGCATTTGTATACGAGATTAATCCGACCTTAAAACTTTCAAATAATACGCTGCTGTATGCTTCTTATACTACAGGGTTTAACACCCCATCTCTTTACGAGCTCTATTCCCCGCAGTCGACTTCCCCTACAGGATTTGACCAGATAGCCCTGGGGGATTCGAAATTAGTGCCTGAGGAAAGTAATTCATTTGAATTGGGAATAAAACAAAAAGTCAATGAACGGGTGTGGTTTTCCATTGCGTATTTCAATACGGTAGTAAAAAATGACATCGAATACGCCTACTTATGGAACAGATCAAAACCGGTGGATTCTCTTACGTACGCTGATTACAGGGGAGATACCTATGTAAACGCGGGTGAACAATATGCACATGGATTTGAGTTTTCCATTGGCTCTAAAATTTCGGACAAACTGTTACTTTCAGCTAATTTGTCGCTCATCCAGGGCGAAATCAAATACCAGGCATCAGGCATTGACACCTCTCATACCAAGGGAAATCTGGTTCAGCTTTTTTCTAACGGAGCTTATTTAACTCAATCCACCACTTCTGTTGGTTTGGTGAGAAGGCCAAGTACTGCTAATATATTTCTCACGTATAAACCGTTGCATAAACTTATCTTAAAGGCTGATGTGCGTTTTGCAGGAGCTCGCAGCGATATTTATTATGACTCTTCACTTGGACCTAATGGAGCTCTTAATTCTTCGATGGTTCAGGATTATACGTTGCTGGACTGTTCGGCCAGCTATGAATTTGCAAAAGGACTTTTTGGATCAGTCCGGGTGGAAAATATATTAAACACGCAGTATTCTGAAATTATAGGATATGCAACCAGGGGCAGGGGATTTTACGGAGGATTGAGATATGTATTTTAACAGGAAAATATTGAATGTTTTTGCTTATTTTTGGTACACAGGGAACATACGAATATTAAAACGTAAAAATTATGGCAACTAAAATTAATCCAAGGTTTATCGTCTTGCTTTTTATGGTGATAGTTGCGGGCTGTACCCGCTTTCTGACTGTGCTGGGTCACAGTCCTATGATCAATTTTACGCCAATTGGGGCTATGGCACTTTTTGGAGGTGCGTATTTTAACCAAAAATGGAAAGCGATTGTTTTTCCCTTGCTAACCTTATTCATCAGTGATATAATCATTGAACAATTGTTTTATAAGGGGCAGTACGGAACTCTTCTTTACAATGGCTGGTACATTACCTACGGGGTATTCGTGCTTATTGTTCTGGTTGGAAACCTGCTGATTAAAAAGGTAAGTTTTAAAAATGTGCTGATGGCAGCTGTCGTTGCTTCCCTTACCCATTGGATTGTTACGGATTTTGGTTCCTGGATAATGGGCACTATTGACCTCACTACCGGCAAGCCCTATGCCAGGGATATACATGGACTTGTTAACTGTTATGTACTGGCCTTGCCATTTTTAAGAAATTTCTTCCTGGGTACAGCCTTGTACTCAGCCGTTTTGTTCGGTGCTTTTGAATTGGCACAGCTGAAGATGCCAGCCTTAAGGCTGGTTACGAAATGAAGGTTTGCTCTTTTTTACCTGCAGCCACTTCGATGATTTACCAGATGGGACTGGATGCCGACTTATGTGGCGTAACGTTCGAATGCTCGTCTGATAAACCAAAAGTTGTAAGATCTTACCTGGAGGGGCATTCGTATACCAGCCGCGAGATTGACCGTATTGTCTCGGAGTCAAAAGCGATGGGTAAAAGCAGTTACTACATTGATGAAGATCTTTTGCAGGCCATTTCTCCGGATATCATATTTACCCAGGATGTTTGTGATGTTTGCCAGATAGACACGAGTATGGTACAACGCTCGGTTCATAAGCTGAAGAAAAAGCCCTTATTGGTTCCTTTGATTCCCCGAAACCTGGACGATGTTTACCAAAATGCCCTGATCATTGCCCAAACAATGGGTCGTGAGGAAAAAGCATACGAGCTGCTTGCGGGCCTGAAAAAGGTTACGGACAGGATTGTGGATACCTTGAGAAAGAACAATGCCCCTCTAAAAAGAGTTATGGTTATGGAATGGCTGGATCCTATATACAATTGCGGGCATTGGATTCCCTATCAGATCGCTCAGGCAGGTGGAGTAGATATGCTCTCCAATCCGGCCGGATACTCTGTTGTTACGGACTGGAACAAAGTATTGAAATACAATCCTGAGGTTTTAGTTGTTGCTCCCTGCGGATTTAAGGTGGAGCGTTCAGTTGAAGAAACAGGAAGACTTACTTCGAATCCGGACTGGGATAACCTGCTGGCAGTGAAAAACAACGCTGTGTTTTTTGCGGATGCTGATCTCTTTACTCAACCAAGCACAACACTAGTCAATGGGATTGAACTTTTGGCTGCACTGTTTCACCCCGGTCTATTCGCTGTCCCTGAAAAACTGAAAAAAAAATACAGGCCTTTTAATCTTTCATCCGTTGGAGTCAGTTAAAGCAAAGGTTTGTTCGGAGTGCAGCGTCTCTTTTACGTGCGGATCAGGGGGGAAAGAAGGGGAATGCTGGTGTTCTGATTTACCCCGGATCATGCCTCTTGATTTTGAAAAAGACTGTCGTTGTCCGGATTGCCTTGAAAGAATCATTGACAAAAAAATTACAGATTATCTTTTGACAGGAATCAAATGATCTATTTTATTACAGGAGGTGCCCGTTCGGGTAAAAGTTCTTATGCCATGAAGCTGGCGTTGACCTTAACTGAGAACCCTGTTTATATTGCAACTGCCCGGAAATGGGATGATGATTTTCAGGACCGGATCAACCGGCATGTGAAGGACAGGGATGATAGATGGACTTCCCTCGAAGTTGAAAAGGAATTAAGCAAAGTAAACCTTGCAGGTAAGGTGGCCCTTATTGATTGTGTAACACTTTGGCTCACTAATTTTTTTGTGGACAATAAACAGGACATTGAAAAATGCCTGAGTGAGGCCAAGGCTGAACTAAACAGCCTTGCCTCAGGAAAAGGAAAATTAATCATTGTTTCCAATGAATTGGGAATGGGTGTTCATGCGTCAACACCTGCGGGAAGAAAATTTACTGATCTGCAGGGCTGGGTGAATCAGCACATTGCAGCTTTGGCGGACGAGGTCGTGTTAATGGTTTCGGGCATACCTGTAAAAATAAAGTCTTCCAATGCTGACCATTGAAGAGGCTTTTCAGTCCAGGCGGGATACCCGCCATTTCACGGACGAAAGTGTGCCGGAAGAGGTAGTAAAAAAAGCACTGGCAGCTGGGCATATGGCGCCATCCGTTGGTCTGACCGATGCAACAAAATATTACCTCATTTATTCTCCGGAAGTCAAGCAGGGCGTTAAAAAACTCTTTGAAGAATACAATCAAAAGGCTTTGTTGCAGATTAACGATGAAAACCAAAAAAAGCATTACTCTTCTTTAAAACTGGAGGCCATCCTGGAAGCTCCATGCGGACTGGTTATTGCCTATGACAGGTCTGTTCTAAACACTTTTTCCATTGGCACTATTGCAAGCAATGAAACAATCAAGTTCAGTGCCGTCTGCGCAGCTCAGAATATCTGGCTTTCCCTTACCGCCCAGGGTTACTCTATGGGCTGGGTATCCATTCTGAATTATTACCGGTTCAAAAAACTGATCGGTTTACCGGAAGAGATGGAGCCCATTGGCTATTTCTGCATTGGAAAACCAGCCAGCGATTACGACAAGCAGCCCATGCTGCAGCAGTTGAAATGGGCCAGCAAGTCCAAAGGGCCTTCGGTTGAGGAAATTTCTCAATTGAACAATATGGATTCTGATCCTAAACCTATACCTGAATTTGAATCTGGACGTGGATCTGGATCGGAATCTGTTCGAAGGGAAGTGAAAAATGCCCTTGATAACAAAACCAAACCGGTCCAATCTCTTGGAATTTTGGAACGCCTCGCGGCCCAGGTTGCAGAGGTTTTTGAAAATGTTCATCCTGAAATCAAAAAACCTCATGTCGTTGTTTTTGCTGCTGATCATGGTATTGCCCAGCACGGTACAAGCGCTTACCCGCAGGAAGTTACCCGGCAGATGGTTGAAAATTTTTTGGCAGGAGGGGCAGCGATTAATGTTTTTTGTCGCCAGCATGTCCTTGAGTTGACGATTGTTGATGCAGGAGTTAATTATGATTTTCCTTCCACGACGGCATTGGTGAATAAAAAAATGGGCAAGGGCACCCAATCCTTTCTTTATGGCCCCGCTATGAGCAGGATGGAACTGGATGAGTGCCTGGCGAAAGGATCTGAAATTGTCAGAAGTATAGCTAATTCGGGTTGCAATTGCATTGGTTTTGGGGAAATGGGTATCGGCAATACTTCCGCCGCTTCGGTTTTAATGAGCCTGTTGTGTAAGATTCCGCTGAGCGATTGCATTGGCAAGGGGACGGGATTGAGTGATGAAAAAATGGTCAACAAGTTTGAAATTCTCAGCCGCGCATTGTCGAATTACGAGGGGGATTCTGAGGTACTTTCAATCGTTCAATATTTTGGCGGATTTGAAATTCTGCAAATGGCCGGAGCAATGCTTGAAGCGTTTAAAAATAACATGTTGATTCTTGTGGATGGTTTTATCAGCAGCGTAGCTTATCTGATTGCATTCAAAATAAATAAGGAAATAAAAAGTAATGCAGTGTTCTGTCATTGTTCGGCTGAAAAAGGTCATCGCCTGCTTTTAAATTATTTGCAGGTAAAGGAAATCCTTCAACTGGAAATGCGGCTTGGGGAGGGTACAGGTTGTGCAGTAGCTTTTCCGATAATTCAATCTGCAGTTGCTTTTTTAAATGAAATGGCGAGTTTTGAAAGTGCAGATGTAAGTACTCCTAAATGATTAGATAAGACTACCTGAATGATTAAAAATGAATTTAAAATATTTTTAACCGCGGTTCTTTTTTACACACGGATTCCCTGCCCGAAGTGGGTCGATCATTCGGCGGATTACCTGAACAAGTCTGCACGTTATTTACCGCTGATCGGGTGGATTTATGGCGGCGTTTCCTGTTTTGTATTGCTGTTGTCGTTGCTGTTGAATTTATCCCCTGAAATTGCGGTTGTTTTGAGTATGGTAAGCGGGATACTGTTGACGGGCGCTTTTCACGAAGATGGTTTTGCGGATGTTTGCGACGGTTTTGGAGGCGGGTGGAAAAAGCAAAAGATTCTTGATATTATGAAAGATAGCCGGGTAGGGGCTTATGCCGTTATCGGACTTGTCCTGTTGTTGCTATTGAAATTCCTGCTGATACTTAAACTGACCAACCTGATTTTGAATTCAACGTATGCCAATCCGGCTCTGAAACCAATTAAGTTGCTTTTTGTTCTGATTGTTTCGCATTCGTTAAGCAGGTACGCTGCCATTTCAATCGCATTTACCGATACCTATGCCAGGGAGGATGCTGACAGCAAGTCTGTTTCTGCAGTTGGTTCATTTACCCGGATTGAAATTCTTGTCGGTTTGTTTTTTACCCTTCTTCCTCTTGGATTTTTTGCAGTTCACCATCTCCCTATTTTAGGGATACTGATTCCGGTCATCCTGTTGCGGATTTACCTTGCTTCCTATTTCCGTAAATGGATTGGAGGATATACGGGAGATTGCCTGGGGGCTGCACAGCAGATTTGCGAAGTTGTCATATACCTTTCATTTATTGCATTGTGGAACTATATCTGATTCGCCACCCCGAAGTCAATCTGGAAAAGGGTATTTGCTATGGTCATGCTGAAGTTGAGCTCCGGCAACCCTTTTCTGGGTTGCCGGATGAACTTATAAAAAAATGGGCTCTGGCCAAAGCGGTTATTTATTCAAGTCCATCGAAACGGTGCGTTCAGTTCGGAAGTCCTCTGGCTGAAAAAATGGGAAGGGATGTTTTGTTTTTTCGGGATGTACGGCTGAAGGAACTGAATTTCGGAAACTGGGAAATGAAAAGATGGGATGATATTGATCCCGAAGAGTTGAACAAATGGATGATTGATTTCGTTCATGAGCAGGTTCCCGGGGGTGAAAGTTTTATCGATTTAAACAAAAGAGTGGAATCTTTTCTTGGGGAACACGTAGTAAAGAAAAACAATGAAAATGACACGATCCTGGTCGTTACCCATGCGGGCGTTATTCGTTCTGCTCTTTGTCAGCTGGAGGGGATACCGTTAGAGAATGCTTTTAAAATTAAGGTTGATTTCGGGAGTGTTACAAAAGTGAGTCTTGATCCCTTTAAAAAAAAGGTTTGATAATCCACTATAAAAAGGACTTGATAATCCTTAAAGAGTGGCTATAGCCCTTGCTTTCCTCATTGTATATGCCGTAATGATCGAAACTGTCGATCCTGACTTTTCCTGAAGCGTGTATGATTTTGTTCTGACCGAGCAAAATACCAACATGTACAATTTTTCCTGATTCATTATCGAAGAAGGCCAGATCTCCCGGTTCACTTTCTTCCACAAAATCAATTGCGGTGCCCATTTCAGCCTGCCGGGAGGCATCCCTGAGGAGGGTGATTCCGCTGAGTTTGTAAACCATCTGGGTGAAACCCGAACAATCCAGTCCGAATGGACTGCGCCCGCCCCAGAGGTAAGGCGCACCCAGATAAAGCAGGGCGTGATCAATCATTTTTTTTCGGCTTGCTTTTTCGGTCTCAGGTTTCAGGGATTGCCCGTCAAAATTGTAAGTGACTTTTTCGATTTCAAACTCTTTGCCGGTCAGGGAAGGAAGCGTGCTTCCGATAACTACCGGTAAAACACTGTGGTTAAGTCGGTCAATTACCGGATGTACGATTTCAAATGAAAGGGAAGGCGCTTCTTTACGGAATTTTGCGAAGGTTTTTTCAGAAATGAGCTGACATTGTTTTTTATCTATCCAGGATATGTAGTCATCGTAAGCGTTTTTTATGCACAGCCATTTGGGATGGCTGGGTGAGTCGAGGATCTCAAAGCATTCCCCGAACAGAAGCTGGCTGACCATTTCTGAGCGGTCTGAGGGCCTTTTTCTGCAGGGGACTATGCTAAGATTACAAATGCCGTACACACTTCAAAGGTAAGGATTCCTTCATCGTTTACCTGAACGGCAAAACAAGTTTAAAGCCTATATTTCTTCCCATGTTGTAAATGCCCTGGCTGGGGTTGGTGACCAATATACTCCGTCCGTTGTACGCTTCAAAATACTGGGCAAGATTCAGATGGTCTGCATAGCCTATATTCAGAAGGTTATTGCAATTGACAAAGAAAGAGCAAACAACCCGGCCAGTTTTGGGATTCACAAAATTTGTTCCAACCCCGATATTGTACAGACTATACCCTACGGAAGGCAGTTCGGAACCCAGGGCACTGTAGACGTTGTTCTGAGCCCAATACTTGGCCTGTCCGAATTTAATGTAGGTCCCTTTCAGAATTGAACCGGGCTTGTCCTTCAGCTTGATTTTTATTTCGGTGGTCAGACGGGGGGCCGGCGTCCAGGGAAGGTGCCTGGCTGAATCATTCTTACCGGGAAGATACGTATACGTGTAGGTGAACCCGTTGTCGATTTCGAGCCAGGGAGTTTTTGATGGATGAATGTTAAAATAGCCTGCAAACCCTGCAATAGTGGCGGTATCGGCTTTGAACTGGTAAAACGGAATAGTACCGGTTGGGCTGGGCATGACTGAATCACCTCCGTTTTTGGCAGCAACCCTTTTTGCAAAAATGTAGTTATTGATATAATAATAAAATCCGTCGACCTCAAAGCTTACGTCTTTGCCGTTAATGCCATATGCCAGATCAACCTGGTAGCCCTGCTCAGCCTTCAGGTTCAGATTTCCAGCCTGAAAAGCGTTAACTCCTATGTTCTCCCCATTACTGGTCAGTTCATCTATCGCAGGTGCCCTGTAACTTTTTGAAACATTGAGCTTCACATAGTTGTTACCGGGTAATTGGTAGGATGCTCCAATGCTGCCCGAAGGGCCTGTGTAGGTATTGTTAAAGGGCGAAAACTGAACAATGGATCCGGTTGTTCCTGCCGGAACAATTTCCTGGGAAGAAGTGCCGCTGTACAATAGACTCATTCCCTGGCCTGTAAAATTACTGTAGTCGTATCGCAGTCCTCCGCTGATGGTAAGGTTTTTAAAATCTTTCTGCAGTATACCGAATCCTCCGATCTGAAAATCGGTGTAGTTGGGGATTTCATAGTCACTGTAATAAGGCGCGGGGGCTTCGGGGTAATTGTTCTGAAATTCATAGGTTCCGTTGAGCCCTGCCGTAAATTTAAGACTGGATTGCTGACCCGCAATTTGATATTTCAGCGAATAGGGGATGTCGTTTACTGCCATGTTTCCCTGACCCACAAGACCGGTGTCGATATCGTGGTGTTCGCTCCGGGTAAAGCCGATGTCAAACCCCAGCGTGCCTTTTCCCAGGTTGATGCCATTCTGCCACCAGACTTGGTATTCGTTAAGTATTTTATCACTGGCAATGGTGGGATCATAGGATAGGAAGTTGTACCGGGTCGGGAAAAGCTGCCCATTTTGCGGAAAATCGAACATAAACCTTCCGGTTGTACTATCCCGGTTTCCATCGGGTACCTGAATGCGGCGGTGAAGAGCGTTAAATGAAAGACGGGAGTATCCCCAGGATTCATTCAGCCCCAGGGTAAGCCTCACGTCTTGCTGCTGGAAGGCTGTTCCCCAGACATATCCGTCTTTGGGATTCCAGTAATCGTGGGATTCTTCACTGCTGCCCCTGAGGTTCCAGACAAAACCGTTATTGTTTCCGCCAACGGCAAATGAATTGCCTATCAGGCCGTTGTTGGTCTGGTATTCGGTGAGTACGCTTCCTTTGATCGTGCCGTTTTCAGCAAAGGGTTCAGTTTTGAAGTTGATTACTCCCGCCTCAGCGCTGGCTCCGTATTGCAAAGTGGCAGGGCCCCGGATGATTTCGGCATCATGTACAGAATAGGGGTCGATCAGAATTCCGTGATCGTCTCCCCACTGAAAATCTTCCTGACGCAATCCATCGGTAAGCACGAGCACCCGGTCGAATCCCATTCCGTTGATCTGGGGTTTGGTTGTCATGACTCCTTCAGTAGTCATGTTTACCCCCGGCTGAAGTGAAATGGCATCGATCACTGTGCTGGAGGTGTTTTGCAGCATGTCGTCATGAGAAACCAGTGTAACAGGTACTGGAGAGCGCAGCGTGCTGGTGATATTTCCCAAGGCGGTAATCACAACTTCGCAGCAGGTGCAGCTGGAACTCATCATACTGACATCAAGTTTTGTTTCCCCGTCGATGCTGACTTGTTTCTCCTGAGTAGTATAACTCAGTACCATGGCCTCAACAGCATAGGTTCCTTTGGGTAGATTGGTGATTGTGTAGTTGCCTGTTGAATCGCTTGTGGCACTTAATTTGAGTTGGGGAAAATAGATGAGGACTCCTGGGAGATTTTCTCCTGTCATCAGATCGGTTACCTGACCACTAAGGGAGTTTTGTGCGTTTACGGAGGCGGAAATTAAACAGAACACAAGGATGAAGACACTGGTTAGGACGTACTGAATTGATTTCATAACTATGGTTTAAGAATAGCAGGTTAGTACACTAATATCAATGGCAATCCGATAAACGGATTGCTGAAACAAAACGGAAGAGGCGCTGGTTAAGTAGCCGGAGCCGGAGTTAAACGGTTGGGGGGTGATACAGCGAAACGCTGTGCTGAAAGGAATAATGTTCAGCATAGACTGTGGGCAATTCAGAAAAAACAGCAAATCGTTTCAAGTCTAAAGGATTTGACCGAGCTGAAAATAAATTAAAAGCGTCCTGGAGATTGTTTCGCTGTGAGCCGTTTTTGGTGTCTTCTGAATCGGCTTTCTGAAGTTGTTTTGCCAGGTGGCATTTTCCGTTGCAATGCAGCAGGGGTTTATCTCTGTTTTCGCACAGATTTTTTGAAATATACTCTTTGTTAATCTGATAACTGACCAGGATACCGACTTTGTTAAATGCCTGCAGAAACAGGCCCACAATAATCAAACCGATCAGAATTGATTTCATCATCTGCATTTTTTATTGCAGGCTGAACATACTTGAGATGTTACCTGCGATAGTACTTTCAAGCCCAGCATTGGCATTAAACGGAGTAATCGTACAGGAACCGCTGAGAGCACTGTATTTTATATTTTTGAGTATTGCGTTGTAGTCGGCAATAAGGTTAATTGTATTGTTCTGGCTGCCATAGATGTAAAAATAGTCTGAAGGGTTGCTGTTCAGGTTAATGCTGGTCGTCCGTACATTTTGGGATTGACCTAACTGTATTGTAAACGGGACAGTTGGCGTTCCGTTTCCGGTACCTGTGGTATCCACCAAGCCCTGCACATTTAAATACATGTATCCCTTAGTAGTACTTCCAAACCACATTGCGGGGTTCTGCGGAGCGAGTGCTGTACCAGCCGTATACGTTGAAGGGTTGGTCTGATTCGTTACCGGATCGATCCCAATGCTGAATGTTATTGAAATATAATTACCACTGGGTACTGAACCTGCAAGAAATGCAGAGGACCCAACATTTTCAAGAAAATAAGTTGTACTTCCCAGGGACACATTGGTTCCGTTTTCGCCCTTGAGGGTTATGCCTCCAATGTAATATCTTGCTGAACTGAATTTGTAATTTCTTCCCGAAGGGTCAGCCAGCACTATACCTGTATCAAGTAGGCCGGATCCCAGGTTATTCTGTATTTGTAAATAAACGTTTCCATATGTGACAGGGGGAGTGGTAACTGTTTTTGAACAGGATAAGAAGGCAGAAAGGAATACGATGGCACATGTGCCCCGCAGAATCAATAGTGTTTTTTTCATTTTCACGACCTCAAAAATATGGAAAAGGAACAAGATTAGCTAAATTCGAATCCCAATGTCTCAACTAATTTTATTTGACGGTGTCTGCAACCTGTGCAATTCCACGGTAGATTCTATCATTAAGAGAGATAAAGCCGGGCGTTTTCGTTTTGCGTCCCTGCAGTCAGAAGCCGGGAAAAATATATTCCTGGCCAGGGGAATTGAGCCTGAAGCAATCAGATCCCTTGTTTATATGGAGAATTCGGTTGTTTACTATAAATCGACAGCAATTTTAAGGATTCTTAAACAGCTGGGAGGAATCTATATGCTTTTCTACCTTTTTATTCTGGTCCCGCCTTTTATCCGGGATTTCATTTACGACAAAATTGCAACTAACAGATACCGTTGGTTCGGCCGTAAAGAGACCTGCAGAATCCCATCCGAATCGGAAAAAGAAAGGTTTATCACTAGCTCTGAAATTGCCAGCGTCTAGAGTCCTCCAAAAACTTTTTTAAGGATATCCGTAACCTGGGCGGCAGGATCCTTACGGATTTTTCGTTCTTCAATTGCAATCAGCAGAAAAAGACCGTCAATGGCTTTTTGGGTAACGTAAGCGTCCAGGTCGGGATTTACTTTTTTCGCAAAAGGGTCTTTATTATAGGTAGTGATCAAAGGTGTCCAGTATTTGGTCACATCTACTTTAATAAGCGCGTTGTGAACTACCGGCTTAAAAGCATCCAGCAAAGCGGAGGCTGTCTTGCTCTTTAAATAAGTTGTCGCTGCAGTGTCGCAGCCTTTTAAAATGGCAAAACCATCTTCAATGCTCATGGAGGTTATCGCATTCAGAAAAATCGGAGCAGCGCTCTTGGCCGCTTCTTCTGCACCGTGATTGAGGGTTTCAACGAATTTGTCGTCCTGAGACTTCATCCCCAATTTGTCACATGTATTTTTTACTTTAATGGCTTCAGGCGGGAAAGGGATCATGATTTTAGGGTTCTTGAAAAATCCGTCTGCTTTGGAGGCTGAAGAGGATGAATTGTTGGTGCCAACGGTCAGTGCATCTTTTAGCCCTTTTACTACATCATCAGTACTCAATCCGCTGCCATTCCCTGTGGATGATTTTACCTGGGATGCAGCATTGTTAATGGTGTTTTTCAGGTCTATTTGCGCGCCTGCGAACAAGGTGGCGGCCAGGAGTGCGGAGCAAAGGGCAATTCGGTTCATCTGTATGTATTTTTTATTTGTCATTTTAATGGTATGCAGGGACAAAGTTAGGTTTATTTAAGATATTTACTTTAAAAATTAATAAGCACAGGTGAAAGCAGAGATACTGACAATCGGGGATGAACTCTTAATCGGGCAAGTGGTAGATACCAATTCAGCATGGATGGGCCAGAAACTGAATTTATCCGGGATAGAGGTACATCGAAAGACAACCGTATCAGATCAACCGGAGGATATCCTGCATGCGCTTGACCTTGCGCTTTCGGTTTCGTCCATTGTGCTTATAACCGGTGGCCTGGGCCCAACCAAAGACGACATTACAAAATCAGTCCTGTGTGCCTATTTTAAGACTTCATTACGGTTTAATCAGGAAGTTTATTCGGACCTGGAAAGGATGTTTGCTCACAGGGGACTTAAGGTAACCGAGCTAAACCGAAAGCAGGCCGAAGTGCCATCGAATTGCACGCCCATTCGGAACAAAAACGGAACGGCTCCGGGAATGTGGTTTGAATTAAAGGGTAAAGTAATCGTGTCTATGCCGGGAGTGCCCTATGAGATGATGGCTATGGTCGAGAATGATGTTTTGCCCAGACTGAAGCAGCATTTTAATTTACCTGCCATTTTTCACAAAACCATACTTACCCAGGGAATAGGGGAGTCCTTTTTAAGTGAGCTTATCAGTGACTGGGAGGATAACCTGAAATCAAAAAATATTAAACTGGCTTATCTTCCGGCCAATTCCAAGGTCAGGTTGAGGCTCAGTGCCCATGGTTCGGACAGGGAAGAGTTGTCCGAAAAGGTAAATGCCGAAATTGAAAAAGTGAAAGTTTTGATTTCGGATTACATATACGGCTACGAAAATTTCGGAGAGGAAGAGCCTCCTCTGGAAAAGATAGTCGGGGATATGCTTAAACAACGGAAAGCAAGCCTTGCTACAGCTGAAAGCTGTACCGGAGGATACATTTCGCATTTGCTGACCCGGGTACCGGGTTGTTCAGCTTATTATATGGGCTCGGTCATATCCTATTCGAATGAAGTCAAAATGCTGGAGCTCAATGTTCCGGAATCTCTTATTGCTCAGTTTGGTGTGGTGAGTAAGGAGGTAGTTGAAAGTATGGCTCTGGGCCTGAAAAAAAAACTGAATGTGGATTATGTGATCGCCGCTTCCGGAATTGCCGGTCCGGATGGAGGTACGGCAGATAAACCGGTCGGTACCGTTTGGATAGCCATTGCTTACCCCGAAGGTGTTCAGTCTGAAAAGTTTTTGTTTGGAACCAACAGAGAACGAAACATTGAACGTACAGCGATGACTGCGCTCAATATATTAAGGAAGTTGCTGAAAAAAAAGAATTGAGCTATTCAGTTTTTTTCTGAGTTTTCCTCCCGTTTCGCTCTTGTTGATTTTCTTGCACTGTAGCGTTCAATAAAGCTGACAACAATAAACATCACGGCTCCTCCCAGGATCATTACAAACAAAACAAAAAACAGAGCGGTCAGCATGAGAACACAAATATAGGTGATAGTATCCGAGCTTTCGGTCAATTTTTTTAAATTTACTCAGATGAGATAACTCCGTCTTATTTCAAAAGGCGTTTACAAGGGATTTGGCTATGTTGATTCTGAAACTGCAATTTCAGATAATGAACTAACCCAGGACTAATGATAAAACACCCGTTCAAATACGCTTAATTCTTCGGTTACTATTTCAGCGGTACCCTGCATTTCTTCTTTGTATTTCAGCTTCTTTTTATAGCTGGTGACGAGTTGATCAGGAAGTGATACTTCAACGGAAAAGAGATTGTTTTCAGGTATTTCAGAGATGCTTTTGACAAATCCATTCAACACTCCGTATTCAGGAGAGGGGTAATTGTCCAATCGAATGTTCACCTTTTGCCCCGATTTCAGCTTGCCTGAATTCCGAACAGGTAAAAGCAGTCTGGCAATAGCTTCCTGTTTCTCATTGGGGATAATGGTCAATACCTCTTCTCCCTGTTTCAGATTCTGATGCACGCTCCAGAAATTAAATAGCGAAATTCTCCCGTCGACAGGAGAAGTCAGCAACCAGGTCTGTTTCCAGGCTTCAATTTGCGACTCCAGACTTTGAATGGCATGCGTCAGATTCTGATTATACAGATCGGCATCCCTGATGGCCTGCATTTGCAGTTGCAATCTGTTTCTTTTCAGATTATTTACAGTAATTGTATTGTTTAGGCAGTTTATCTTCAATCCCTCATAGTTGCATCGGGCTGCCAGGTACTCTCTTTTTTTGTCTTCGTATTCTCTGGCACTGATGGCCTGGTTCCGGAATAGGTTGTGATCCCTTTCAAAATCCTTTTCTGCGAGTGAAAGCTCTTCCTTATTTGTATTGGCCTGGTCCTGGTAATTGTTTTGCAGAAACTGGCAGGCTGTGAGTTGATTGTCAATGATGGCAATTTCCTTTAATTGAGGATTGGTTTCTAGTTGCAATTTGAATTCGTTGTAGCTGTTAAAAAACAAAATAAGGGCAGGTGTCAGTTCACCGAGTTGAAACGAGTCGATCGAAGCAATTTCGGGGAGTGCATGTTTACGCCTTAAACAGGACTTCAGGGAATCCAGCATATCAGAAATTTTTAAGACGTCCTTGTAATTTGCTGTATTTTCTACAACCAGTACTGTGGCACCTTTTTTTACTGCTTCATTGTTTGAATAATTTAACGCGATGATTTTGCCACTCGCTTTAGCAACAAGGGTCACCGGAGGGTGAATTGTCGTTACGGTGGTTTTGGCTGAAAGAAGATCGGGAGAGCGGATAAGAAAGGATAGTAAAAATTCTGTAAGTATCAGACAAAATACAACGGCAATGCCCCATCGCACAATCCAGGCCGGTACTGTTGAAAGCAGTTCATTTACCTCATCAGTCCTTCGTTCAATTTCTTTTTCTTCCGTCATTTTAATTGCCAAGTTCCAGTTGATTTTTAACCAAATTATAATACGTTCCTTTTCTGGAAGCCAGGCATGCGTGATTACCCTGCTCTGCAATTTTGCCCTTTTCCAAAACGATTATCTGATCTGCATTTTTTACCGTGCTAAGGCGATGTGCTATAATGACTACGGTTTTCCCTTTAAAAAAATGCCCGAGATTATTCATTATTATTTTTTCATTGGTCGCATCGAGGGCGCTTGTGGCCTCATCAAAAAACAAATAATCGGGATTTTTATAAACGGCACGGGCAATTAAAATACGCTGTTTTTGCCCTGTACTTATTCCTGTTCCTTCCATGCCTATTTTTGTATTGTAGCCCAGAGGCAGAGACTCAATAAATTCACCGATGTTTGCAATTTTTACCGCTTGTCTAAGTTTGATTGTGTCAATATCTTCAGCGCCTACCGTAATATTGTGTGCAATGCTGTCTGAAAAAATAAACCCCTCCTGCATAACGACCCCAAAAGAATTTCGCCAGACTTTTGAAGAAACGGAGTTGAGTTTTATTCTGTTGCCAGGGGATAAGGCGGAGTTTAACAGAATTTCTCCGGAAGTCGGATCGTAGAATTTAAGCAGGATTTTCAAAAGGGTTGTTTTGCCGCTTCCGCTTGAACCGACGATAGCTGTGACTTTTCTTGCCGGAATAACCAGGTTCAGATCCTTAAGAACCCAATTTTGGGTCGATCCTGCATATCGGAAACAAAGTTTTCTCGTTTCAATGGAAGCGACTTGCCCGATTTCTGTTGCGCATTCATTGAACACTGTTTCTTCATTCGGCCTGCTGTGTATTTCGGACAGCCGTTCGAGACTCAGACGGGCATCCTGTAAGCTTTGCGTAAAGCTGACCAGCTGAATGACCGGGCTGTTGAGTTGTCCGATTATATAACTTATTGAAAGCATCATGCCTAAGGAAATTTGACCATCAATAACAAGTTTAGCGGATACAATGGTGATGCAACTGTTCTTTAACTCATTGATTAAAGCTGAACCTGTATTTTGAATTTGCTCCAGAACCAGGCCCTTACTGCTTATTTTGAACAATCGAACCTGTATATTTTCCCATTGCCAGCGTTTTTGACGTTCGGCATTTTGAAGCTTGATTTCCTGCATGCCGGTAATGAGTTCCATTACCTTGCTTTGGTTCTTTGAATTCTGCGTGAAACTTTTGAAGTCAATTTCAGCCCGCCTTTTAAGAAAAAATGAAATCCACAAAAAATAGAGCGAACTGCCGATGAGAAAAATTAGGAAAACGGAACCATTGTAATAGGCTAATACGAAACTGAATACGATCAGGTTCATTGCCGAGAACAATACATTCAAACTTGTCGAGGTCAGGAAGTTCTCTATTCGATGGTGGTCATTGATTCGTTGCAGGATATCTCCGGTCATTTTTATGTCGAAAAATGAAATCGGAAGTTTCATCAGTTTAACGAAAAAATCTGAAATCAATGAAATGTTGATTCTGCTGCTGATGTGCAGCAGAATCCAACTCCGTAGTACGTCTATGACAGCCTTGCCGGCAAACAGCATTAACTGAGCAAAGAGGATGAGGTATACAAAATGAATATCATTGTGCTCAACTCCAATGTCTACAATACTCTGAGTTAAAAAAGGGAAAACCAATTGCAACAGGCTGCCTGCAAACAATCCTATGATTAACTGAGCAAGCATTTTTTTGTAGCGATGGAGGTAACTGTACAGGAACGCGAAACCCTGTACTCTTTCCTTCTGGAGTAAGGAAGATGAATCGGCAGTTTCCCTATTTCCGTTAAATCCGGGAGTTGGCTCCAGCAAAAGTAAAATGCCATCGCTGGCATCACTTTTCCAAAAGGTTAGAAAATCTGCTTTGCTGTATTTTAATAAGCCATGGGCCGGATCCGCAATCCATACCGTGTTGTTTTTGATTTTATAGATGACCACGAAATGATTTTGGTTCCAATGTGCTATGCATGGTAAAGGAACGTCAACGAGAAGCCTCTCAAAATTCAGCTTTACGCCAATGGTCCTGAATCCTATTTTTTCCGCAGCTTCACTGATTCCCAGCAAGCCGCTTCCTGCACGTGTAGTGCCTGACAATTGCCGTAACTCCTGGAGTTTGAAACTTTGCCCGTAATGTTTTGCGATCATTCGCAGGCAGGTTGGACCGCAATCCATTTCATCCGTTTGTTTGTAATGTTGGAAGTACATTGGATGCGCTAAGCTAGATTTAGTCAGGAAAGTAAAGATTGGTTAAAATACCTAGTATAAGATTTCGACATCTCTGACTTCAACCGTCTTTTCCGAATAGCGAGTTATCTTATTTTAAATACCAAGTATCACAAAATAAATTTGTGACTTGACCTGTGGAATACATTTGATAAAAAATAAAATGGATATGAAGGTACCCGTGCAATATGTAATCCTGATTTCGCTCCTGTTTTTATTTGCAACAAATGGGCAATGTGAATCTGACAGGGTGATTCATGCTTTCCGTGTATTGACAAATCAGCCCCCGGTCGCTGCAAATGACACAATCATTATGTGTGAAAATGGAGGGACGGTCGTATGCAATGTGCAAAAACATGACAGTGATCCTAATGGAGACGGAATGACCACGAGTATTTATTCAGGACCCAAAAATGGCATTGCTTCACTGAATGGGAATTCCATCAATTACACTCCAACTGCAAATTTCAGTGGTAAGGATACAATTGTATACGTGGTTTGTGATGATGCAAGTCCTTCCATGTGTGATACGGCTCTTGTGTTAATTACCGTAAATCCTTCACCTGTAGCCAATCCAGGGCTACCCCAAACTGTTTGTTACGGGGATACAATTTCGATAGGATCCCCTCCTGTTATTGGTTATACGTATTCATGGACTCCGGATCGTGGATTGGGTTCTTATTCAGTTTCAGCTCCATTAGCCAGTCCGGATGATACAACAACGTATACCCTATTGGTTACAAATTTAGTAACCGGTTGCCAGGCAACGGATTCACTCACAATTAAAGTGAAGCCGGTACCTGCTGCCCACATATTACCCGAAGATACGTTGGGTTTTTGCCAGGGAGACTCTGTTACACTTACTTCTTCCAATGGTGCAACATTTCTCTGGTCCAATGGAGATACGAGTAAAAGTATTGTGGTAGCTGAAATCGGTAACTATTCAGTTGGTATAACGTATGCCAACGGATGTACGAGCTATTCGGCTCCCGCAGTGGTTAGTATGAATCCTTTGCCAATAGCTGATGCCGGGCATGATCAGACAATTTGCAACGGAGCAACTGTTACCCTCGGGACTTCTCCTGTTCCCGGAGAAACCTACAGCTGGTCACCGTCAACCGGATTGAGTTCAACTTCTGTTCCACAACCCCTGGCAGATCCGTCCACTACTACAACGTACGTGGTAACAGCAACGTTTCCTTTGACCGGATGTCAAAAATCAGCTTCGGTTACTATTACTGTAAATCCGGCACCTGCAGCTAATGCAGGAGCCAATCAGACTATGTGTCAGGGATCAGGTGTTTCCATCGGTGCAGCGCCTGTATCGGGTGATACCTACAGTTGGTCACCTGCAGCGGGTTTGAGCTCGACTTCTGTTTCTGAACCATTAGCCAGTCCGGACACTACAACAACGTATGTTTTAACAGAGACCATTTCGGCAACCGGATGTCAGAAGTCAGATTCTGTTATTGTTACGGTCAATCCGCTTCCTGCCGCTGATACAGGGCCGAATCAGACGATATGTCAAGGATCAGGTGTTTCTATCGGTGCAGCGCCTGCATCAGGCGATACCTACAGTTGGTCACCGTCAACCGGTTTGAGTTCAACTTCTGTTTCAGAGCCCATCGCCAGTCCTGTAGGTACTACAACGTACACTTTAACAGAGACCATTTCGGCGACCGGATGTCAAAAAAGCAATTCTGTTTCTGTTACAGTCAATCCGACTCCTGCCGCTGATACCGGACCGAATCAGACCCTGTGCCAGGGGTCAGGTACTTCTATCGGTGCAGCGCCTGTATCGGGTGATACCTACAGTTGGTCGCCGTCAGCCGGCTTGAGTTCTGTTTCTGTTTCTGAGCCCACAGCGAGCCCGATTACAACAACAACGTACACATTAACCGAAACAGTTTCGGCAACCGGATGTCAAAAATCAGATTCTGTTACTGTAACTGTGAATACCTCTCCTGCAGCTAATGCCGGATCTGATCAGACCATTTGTAATGGATCAGCTGTTTCTATTGGTACAGCACCTGTAGCGGGTGACACCTACAGCTGGTTGCCGTCAACCGGTTTGAGCTCTGCTTCTGTTTCAGAGCCCATGGCCAGTCCTGTAAGTACTACAACGTACACTTTAACAGAGACCATTTCGGCGACCGGATGTCAAAAAAGCAATTCTGTTATCGTTACGGTCAATTCGCTTCCTGCAGCTAATACAGGGCCGAATCAGACCATTTGTAATGGATCAAGTGTTTCTATTGGTGCAGCATCCGTATCGGGTGATACCTACAATTGGTCGCCCGCGGCTGGTTTGAGTTCTACTTCCGTTTCAGCGCCTACTGCCAGCCCTGATACAACAACAACGTACACATTAACCGAAACAGTTTCAGCAACCGGATGCCTGAAAACGGATTCTGTTACCATTACTGTTAACATCAATTCGGCTCCTGCAGTTAACGCCGGATCTAATCAGATCATTTGTAACGGATCGAGTGTTTCTATTGGAGCAGCGCCGGTGTCGGATGAAATTTACAGTTGGTGGCCTGCGGCGGGTTTGAGCTCTACTTCTGTTTCTGAGCCTACAGCCAGCCCGGCAACGACGACAACGTATATTTTAACAGAAACAAACTCACTAACCGGATGTCAAAAATCAGATTCGGTTACCATTACCGTTAATCCATCTCCTGCAGCTACTACAGGGGCGAATCAGGCACTCTGTAAAGGATCAATGGTATCCATAGGTGCAGCGCCTGTATCAGGGGATACCTATAGTTGGTCGCCCTCAACCGGATTGAGTTCAACTTCTGTTTCAGAGCCCACAGCCGGTCCGGACACCACTACAACATATATTTTAACGGAGACCATTTTGGCAACCGGATGTCAAAAAAGTAATTCTGTTACCGTTACGGTCAATCCGCTTCCTGCTGCCAATACCGGTCCGAATCAAACCATTTGCAAGGGATCAGGTGTTACTATCGGTGCAACGCCTGTGTCGGGCGATACCTACAGTTGGTCACCTGCAGCGGGTCTGAGTTCGACTTCAGTTTCTGAGCCATTGGCCAGTCCGGACACAACAACAACGTACCTGTTAACTGAAACGATTTCGGCAACCGGATGTCAAAAATCAGATTCCATTACCATTGCTGTTAACCCATCTCCTGCAGCTAATGCCGGGTCTAATCAGACCATTTGCCAGGGATCAGGCGTCTCTATTGGCGAGACCTCAGTATTCGGAGATACCTATAGCTGGTCACCCTCAGCAGGATTGAGTTCGGCTTCTGTTTCAGAACCCATAGCCAGTCCGGACACCACTACAACATATGTTTTAACGGAGACCATTTCAGCGACCGGATGTCAAAAAAGTAATTCTGTTACAGTTACAGTCAATCCGCTTCCTGTTGCCAATACCGGGGCAAATCAGTCGATGTGCAAGGGGGCGATTGTTTCTATTGGCGCGGCAGCCGTATCGGGTGATACCTACAGCTGGTCACCGTCATCCGGATTGAGTTCCTCTTCGGTTTCAGAACCTACGGCCAGCCCGGACAGTACAACAATTTATGTACTGACAGAGACTGTTTCAGCTACCGGTTGTCGAAAATCAGATTCGGTTACCGTTACTGTCAATCCTTACCCGGTTGCCAATCCGGGAGCCGGAACTACCATCTGTAACGGATCAAGTACCTCTATTGGAGCTGCACCGGTCACCGGGTATACGTATAGCTGGTCTCCCTCAACGGGTCTGAGTTCTGCTTCGGTTTCACAGCCCACAGCTGATCCAGCTGCAACGACAACGTATACATTGACAGTAACTTCAACCGGCGGCTGTTCAAATTCAGGTACCGTAACGATTGCTGTAAATCCTTCTCCGCTTGCTTATACAGGTCCTGATCAAATCATTAATCCGGGCACAAGTGTTGCCATCGGTGGAGCTGCTCTTCGCGGAAACACCTATAGCTGGTCGCCTGCCAAGGGTTTGAGCTCTGCAAGCGTTTCTGAGCCAACAGCAAGTCCCGATTCTACGATAACCTATACATTAACTGAGACGGATACTTCAACTGGATGTTCAAAAACAAATTCTGTCAGAGTGACCGTGATTCAGATCACTGCGACCGCATCCAATCTATTCTATAATGCTATTTCACCTAATGGCGACGGTATAAATGATACCTGGGATATTCCTTTGCTTTATGATTACCCTGAAAATAAAGTACTGATCCTTAACAGGTGGGGAGATGAGGTATGGGTTGGAATTAATTATGACAGCAAAACTGTTGTATGGTCAGGGCAAAATATGCAAGGGGAAAATTTGCCGGACGGCACCTATTATTACACCATCAGTTACGATAGCCAAACCAAGCAAGGTTGGGTATTTATTAAACGATAAAACTGTAAAAATGAAAACCAAAGCTTTTACACTACTTGCCGGAGGACTTTTGTTTCTGAATTCGCTGGCTCAGCAGGATGCAGGCTTTTCCCAGTATTTTTTCAACCAGCTTGAAATTAATCCTGCCTACGCAGGGAGCCGGGAAGCATTTTCAGGTACTCTGATTAACCGGACCCAATGGTATGGTATGCAGGGCTCGCCGGAAACTCAATCAATTAACATGAACGGCCCTGTACCGAATTCGAGAGTGGGTTTAGGTCTTCAGATTTATAATGATCAGGAAGGCCCTATGAGAAATACCGGGGTACAGGCAACCTACTCGTATTACATTCCGGTTGGAAGCTACAAGCTTGCTTTTGGCTTGCAGGGAGCCTTAAACGATCTGACAATTTTTGGTAATCAGCTTGTCCTTGAAAATAAGAATGATCCGGTTTTTCCGACCACAGTGGCCTCTTCGTTAGTACCTGACGCCAGTTTTGGCATCTATTTATATAAAAATCGGTTTTATGCAGGTGCTTCAGCTACTCATTTACTGGAGCCTAAGTTTGGTGACAATAATACATTAATGAGTGAGGCTGCCATAACTGAACCGGCCATGTTCTACCGGCATTATTATTTAATCTCAGGAATCGTATTTAAGCTGAATGAAATTGTTGATCTGCGTCCATCCATTCAGATTACCTATGTACCGGCAGCCCCGGTCAATATCGGATACAATGCCTCGTTGATTTTTTATCAGAAATATTTTGCAGGCATTGGTATGAGAACCGCTCCAAGGATTGGCATGGAGGGTACGGATAATGTATTTATAGCGATGATTGAATATGAAGTAGGAACCAGGTTTCGCATAGGAGCTTCCTACGACAGCTATCTGAATGCTACGCAGCAATACAATAACGGAACATTTGAGCTTATGCTTGGCTGGGACCTGAATATTTCTAAAACAAACATAGTAAATCCAAGATTTTTTTAAACTAAAGCCTGAAACGTGAAAAAAATTAGACTGACAATTCTGCTGGCGATATTTTCGATTCCATTCCTTGCACAGGAAAAGAGGGCGGATAATCTTGCAAATCATGATGATTTTGCTGAAGCAGCCAGACTTTATAAGAAAGCGGCTCATAAACATCCGAGTCAGCAGCTGTTTTATAAGCTGGGAGAGTGTTACCGAAAAATGAACAACTATGAAGAGGCTCTGAATAGTTATACTGAAGTGAATAATTTCGGTCCTTTCCCGGACTCCCGGTTTTATCTTACTTACGGCTTGTTGTTGAAAAATAACAATAGGTATGATCTGGCAAAAGTTGAATTTAAAAAATACGACAGCCTCATGCCGTCGGATACGATTGGAAAAATGTACCTGAATTCCTGCGACATTGTTACGGAAGATCATAAATGGGATCTGCCCATTAAGCTGGATGATGTGAAAGGAGTAAATTCGGTCTATTCAGATTTCGGTGCAGTGCCTTATAAAAATGGTATCGTTTTTACGTCTACCCGGCGTGAGCCTATGTTTGACAAAATAATTGACGGGTGGACAGGTGGATATTACCAGGATATTTATTACGCAAAAAAGGATACGGTGTCCGGTGAATTTGGTATGCCTGTGGTAATGGAAGAAAATATGATCGATCTTCATTTCCATGACGGCCCCGCTTTTTTTTCAAAAAATTATGACAGCATTTACATTTCACGCACACGATATGACCTTCCCAAAAGTCTGAGGAAAGACCAGGCACCAGACAGGATAAAAATATATTCGGCTAAAATGGGTGAGTATAAATGGAGTGGGATGACTCCTTTATCTTTGAACAGTAATAACTATTCTGTTGCTTATCCTTTTATCAGTTCCGATGGTTCAAAACTATATTTTTCCTCCGACATGCCTGGTGGCTTTGGCGGCTCGGATATTTACGTTTGCAATCGTGAAAAGGACGGCTGGAGCAGTCCGGTTAATCTGGGACCTGCGGTAAATACTTCAGGTCGGGAGATCTATCCTGTTTTGGATTCTGCAGGTAATCTTTATTTTTCATCCGACGGATATGCCGGTTTCGGGGGACTTGACATCTGTGTGTCACTTCAAAAAAACGGAGCCTTCTCCAAAGCAATCCCGATGAAATACCCTTTTAATTCTGTTACGGATGATTTTGGCATTGCTTTTCTTAAAAACGGCAGAAGCGGTTACATCTCCAGTAACCGCGGAGGGGGAACAGGGAATGATGACATTTATCATTTTGATTTGGACCGGGACAATATGGATAAATCAGTCTCAACGAGTATCTATACTATTGGATACAGACCCAATCAGCAGGATACGATCAAATTCGCAAGGGTAAACGTTTCTGTTTATGATTTTCAGTCGTCTCTTCCACTGGACAGTGGCACCGTTTCCTATGTTAACATCGCAACAAAATCAGACAGTCAGTTGGTTTTTTCAAAAGGACTGACCCAGTTTAAACTGCCTGGAAATTCGAACTGGCTTTTGACTGTTTCTGCCTCTGGTTATTATGAACTGGAAGATACCTTACGTGTTGGAAAACTGATCAACGATACTATCATCAACCGAGCTTATTCTTTAGCAAAGTTCCAATCTGCTGAGAATAGTCAACCGGTTGAAAAAAATCAGGAACCGCTGTCAAATCAAACTTCATTCTCCAACATCAATTTTGACTTTGACAACTATGACATACGGCCAGATGCTCTTGGTACACTTGATCAGGTTGCTCAGTATATGCTTTTAAATCCTATCCCCAGACTGGAGATAAGCGGCTATGCCGATTGCCGCGGAACCTTTGAGTACAATATTGCTCTTTCTGAAAAGAGGGCAGAAGCGTCTTTAAAGTATCTTACCTCCAAGGGTGTCAGCAGACTCCGGATTAAAACCAAAGGTTACGGATATGAACATCCGCTCAATAATTGCGTAAAGAACGTCGAATGCAGTGAAGACCAATATGAGGTGAACCGACGGGTTGAGTTTAAACTGATACAGCCGGTGCTTTTCCAGAGTAATAAGGACCATAGTTCGAATGAGAATAATTCGCTAACTCTTCAATAATTCGGTGGAAGATAAAGCAAAATTAAAAAGACCTTATTGAAATTCCCCTTCTTCCAAAGTACTGTACCTGCGCCGAGCCGTATTTTATCAAAATGTTAGGAGAGAAAAAAGTACCGATGCATTATTCGGCATTTGAAAAAACGCATAAGAAAATCTGGTGGCGTTCTGGGGGCAGAACTAAGCGAAGCCGAGCAGGAAATTTTGGAGTAATATATTGAAAAGTTGTCGGTGAAGGAAACCCTTGAAAAAAAGTCCGCGTCAGAAACCAGAAGGTAAGTTAATCTTTTTTTTTCGCACCTATCCCTTTTAGTACATAGGAGGTGAGCGATCACTCTGTCGTACTGGCTATATTCGTTTACCTTCAACGACATAGGTTGTATTTGATCACAGCCTTTTACCATTTTTGTCGGGTCAATTTAAGATCGAAATTCATTTTTTAGATTATCTCTTATCCAGTAAAATCTGTAAAGGAAAATCACTATGATCTAAGAGAAAGCGGTGCGCATCAATTATTGAATCGCCACGTTTTAATCTTTGATTAACAATTTTCTTGATAGAAAGAGCTCCTACTTTGTAGCACAATGCTTGTCCTGGCCAGTTAGTTATGCGTGTTATTTCCCGGCCTGCAATTTCATCCTGTCCTTTAATATTGTCTTTCCAGTATTGTAAGGCTCTTTCTCTACTCCATCCATAATAATGTATGCCTACCTCCATTACAAGACGTGCTGATCTGACCAAATCCCACTGCCACTTACCAAGATAAGAATAGTCATTTTTATAAAGTCCAATTTCTTTCCCAAAGTCCTCTACATAACAAGCCCAGCCTTCCGCATTACCAAAATAAAAAATATTATTTTTAAGTGAAGAGCTATCCTGGCTGTTTTTTCTTGCCTCAAACTGTAAATGATGGCCAGGAATAGCCTCGTGCATATAGAGCCATTCCATTGCTCGTTTGTTATGTTTTTGTCCGTAAAAGTTAAACTCAAAAATATCCTTTCCGTAAGCATTGCTTTTTTTGTCCAGATACATGCCTGGTGGTGTGTTTACATTAGAATTAGGCCACTCCATCACACCAATTTCAGGTATGGTATATTTAGGAAATAGTTTGCCAATGTTTTTTCTAACGATTTTATCTATTTCGGCGTACCGGGTTAAAACCTGTTCTTTGTTCTTCAAATAAAACGTATCGCTTAGTAAATAGTTATAAAAAACTTCATCATTACTATATCCCAATTTCATTTCAATGGTTCTTATTTCTCCCTGCATCCTCTTCATTTCGCTTTTTCCCATTTCAAATACCTGTTCGGGTGTCAGATTAACTGATATACTTAAACTAAAAGAAGCAGACCCTGAATCTGCCAAAATTTTGCAACAAATAAAGGAAAACATCTTGAATCTATATAATGGAACAAGGGATATTCTATGGTCTCTGAATAATCAGAGTGATGATGTTTATGAAACAATAGAGCATCTCAAAGATATTGGAACAGAACTTTTTCAATACACTTCAATGGATTTTGAATATGAACACAATGTAAATCCACAAAGCTCAAAGTTAAAACTGGATATTACCAGAAACCTGATAATGGTTTTCAAGGAAATTTACAATAATATACTTAAACATTCGAATGCTGCCAAGGTCAGCGTGAAGATAAGTATATCAGATTCTGGGAATATTACTCTTTTTATTAGAGATAATGGAAAGAGTTTTAAAACAACAGATTCATACCCTGGGAACGGATTAAAAAATATCCGAAACCGGGTAATTCGTATGAACGGGGTAATTAATATCAGTTCCGTTCCGGGAGAAGGAACAGAAATAAAAATTGATTTGCCAAACAATTCAATCAAAACAAAGGAATGATAAAAGAAAAACAAATTCGCGTTGTTATCATTGAAGATGATAAGACAATCAGAGAAGGGTTTTCGTACCTTATAAATGCAGTAGTAAATTATACGGTAGTCAGTTCCTATTCAAATGTGGAAGATGCACTCAAAAGTCTACCCATTGACCAACCTCATGTAGTTTTACTTGATATTGAGCTCCCAGGCATAAAGGGAATTGACTCTATATCCAAAATTAAATCTACTTTACCCTCCTGTAACATTATCATGCTCACCGTATTTGACAATGAAGATTTGGTTTTCAGTGCTCTGAAAAACGGAGCTTCGGGTTACCTTACCAAAAACTGCTCAACGGAAAAAATTATTGAAGCTATCCAGGAAGTTTCAGACGGAGGTGCGCCAATGAGTATGAATATAGCAAAAATTGTAATTAAGTCATTTCATAAAAATCAGGATTCCCCTTTGACACGCAGAGAAACAGAAATACTGGAGCAGGTTGCTAAAGGGAAAAGCAGAAATAAGATTGCAAAAGATATGTTTATTGATCTGGAAACGGTCAAATCCCATATTAAAAATATATACAGCAAATTAAATGTCCACTCCCGCGAAGATGCAATTAAAGAAGCTAAGGATAATAAGTACATCTGAAATTCTTACAATTTTTCCTGTATTTTTCTTCGTTCAGGTTTTCACTGTTCCCGCTTGCCCTTTGCATTTTATCCAAATGCTTCGAAAGCATCGGTCGCGATATGTCTGCCAGGCTACTGATGTTGAGTTTTATGGAACAAAAGCCAATGAAGCTTCGGCTATCATTTTTGTAACGGTCCGCTTCTCTGCTCGTAAGTCCTTTTTCAATCAAGTGCTTGTGAAATTCGTCAAATAGGGGCACTTCTATGGCCTTAAGGTCATTTTAGCGCTCTATATCCTTCCCTTTAGCCCCCAAAATTTAGCAGGCTGTTTTATTTCCTTACAAGCCTTTAAGAGCAAGCTCTTAGGCTTTTCTGGAAATAAAAAATCCCGCCCAAGTGGGCGGGACTCGTTTTACTCATTCGTGGATTGGACGGAATTATTCGCCTCCTTTGTCGGCTCATGGACCCTCGGCGTCCCGGAGTCACAATCAAGTGAAGCCTTTCAGGCTGTTTTTTATTTTCCTCCAAGTCTCTGAAAGCAAGCTTTCAGACTTTCCGGAAAACAAAAAACCTCGCCGTTGGCGAGGTTCATTTGATTCATCAGCGGACTGGACGGGACTCGAACCCGCGACCCCGTGCGTGACAGGCACGTATTCTAACCAGCTGAACTACCAGTCCTTTGGTCTTGAGGAGTGCAAAAATATACTTTTTAAGTGAATAGCCAAAATTTACTTAATATTCCTGGGTAGGGGGACCGGACTTTTTGGGCAAAAAAATCAATTATTCCTTGTAAGATTCCAGAAGAAGCCCCAGTTCCTTTAACAACGTGGTTTTTTCGTCTGAGGAACTGCTGAGGTAGGTATTGAGGTGCTCAATTGATTTCTGCAGTTCTTTCTGATCGAGTGGCATGTCCATTCCATCAACGACGCTGAAAGCTTCTATACAGCAGAGGTAATCCGAGCTGGTGGCCAGCTGAACGAAATAAAGGAGCTTGTTTCTGCAGTCGATACCCGATTCCCAGCAGGCTGAAATGAGCTCAATCCGGTATTTTTTTAGTTTCTTGTCTTCGATGGCGTCAATCAGAAATTCAAGGGATCTGGGCTCTTTCTTGATCAGCTTTAATACGTCTTCCCGCACGTCCCTGTTGTGGGAGTCGGTAAGAAGAGCAATAAGGCTGGCTTTGTTTTTGGCGCTTGCCTTTTTTTCTTCGGCTCCAACAATCAGCGAATTGTACTCCTTGGGGTCGAAATAGTTTTTGTTGTTTTCAGAATTCTTGTTCATGAAAAGCGAAATTTGAGAAGACAAAAATAGAAATCTTTCAGATCTGTTTTAATCTATACACTTAAATTCTGCTGCCGAAAATAAGGCTGCCGGCCCGAATAAGTGTACTGCCTTCCTCTATGGCAATTTTATAATCGGAACTCATACCCATGCTGAGGATTTCGGGTTTAAAATTTACATGGGAAAGCTGAATAAAAAAATCATGCAAGCCCCTGAATTCAGACCGGATAAGGTTTTGATCTTCAGTATTGGAGGCCATTCCCATCAATCCGGTTATCCTGATATTGTTGAGATTCCTGAAGGCATCCGAAATCAGAATTTGCCTGGCTTCCTCAAAACTTAATCCGTATTTGGTTTCTTCACCGGCGATATAAATCTGAAGAAGGCAATCAATGATACGGTTGTTTTTAAGCGCCTGTTTGTTTATTTCTTCCAACAGGCCAAGGCTGTCTACGGAATGAATAAGGCTGATAAAGGGAGCGATGTATTTGACTTTGTTGGACTGAAGATGCCCGATCAGGTGCCAGCGGATATCGGCAGGAAGCTGGACCTGCTTTGAAATCAATTCCTGAACCTTGTTTTCTCCGAAATCCCTTTGGCCGGCTTTATAGGCCTGCATTACCAGATCTGCAGAATGCGTCTTCGAAACAGCCAGCAACAGAACTGACTCTGGCAGCTCTTGTTTGAACTTTAATATATTTTCTGCAATATTCAATTTAATCCCTATTGGCTAATCACTCAAACTATAAATTACCAACCCGCTTCTCAGCTTCGGTTCCACCCATGTAGTTTTGGGCGGCATAATCGAATGCGTATCGGCGATGCGTTTGAGTTGTTCCATAGCTACGGGATAAAGTCCGAAGGCTACGGCATCTCTGCTGTCCACTTTGGTTTGCAGGGCCTGCATTCCTTTTACACCTGGAATGAATTTTATCCGGCTGTCTGTTTTTAAGTCGTGTATGCCAAGAATGGGGGAGAGGATATGTTCGGTCAGGATAAAAGCATCGAGTGATCCCACAGGTTCAATATCGTGTATGATCCGTGGTTTTGCGGTCAGCGAATACCAGTTTGAATTCAGATACATACTGAAGTTGTGTTTCCGAACCGGTGCATAAACGGTTGATCCTTTTTCTTCCATTTCGAACTTCTCAGAAATCCGTTGAAGAAACTCAGCTGTACTGAGCTTGTTTAAGTCGTGTACAACCCGGTTGAAATCATAAATTTTAAGCTGGGTTTCGGGAAAAAAGATACCCAGGTAATAATTATAAGGTTCATCGCCTTTGTATCCGGGATTTTCAGCTCTTCTTGACTTGCCCAGCAAGGCAGAAGATGCAGATCGATGGTGTCCGTCGGCGATGTATACCGACTGAATCTGTCTGAAGCGTTCCCTGATCAGTGTAACGTATCCGGGATCACTCACCATCCAGAGTTGGTGTCTGACCTGGTCGGTTGTGCTGAAGTCGTTGGCCGGAGTTTCCAGGCAGATACGCTGCGTTATCCGGTCAATCTCACTGTCATTGGGGTAGCTGAACAGAACCGGTTCAGCGTTGAACTGGCAAATATCCAGGTAGTCCTTCAGTTTTTCTTCCCGTTCAGTTAGGGTTTGCTCGTGGATTTTGATTACCCCGCTGAAATAGTCGTCAATACTGCTGCATCCGATTATTCCGGTAAAGGTGGTAGAATTTTTTTGCTGGCGGTAAACATAGTACGAAAGCTGCTGGTCTTGTTTCAGGTTTCCATTCTCCCTGAACTGCCGGTAACGGAGTTTTATTTTTTTCAGGCGCTCTACACTGCCGGGCTGCGTATGTATACCATCCTGAAAATCGGGATTGATAATGTGCAGAAAGGAATAGGGGTTGCTGCGGAGTTTATCCTGTAATTCGTTTCTGGTATACCCGTCGACTGATCTGGAAGCGACAAACTGAACTTTGTCGCCGGCCGGTCGTATTCCCTTAAAGGGGATGATATTCGCCATCAGCAGCTTCGGATTATTTAAGCCTGGAGATAATCAATTCCGCAAGCTCAATGCCAATACGTTCCTGGGCTTCTTCAGTCGCTGCTCCGATATGGGGTGTAAGGGAAATTTTAGGATGAGTTAAAATAGCCGGACTTGGTGTAGGTTCGTTTTCAAAAACATCGAGACAGGCATGGGAGACTATACCCTGATTGAGAGCTGCGATCAGGTCGTTCTCATCAATTACTCCTCCCCGGGAAGCATTCACCACGATAACTCCTTTTTTCATTATCGAAAATTCTTTTGACGTGATCACTTTTCCGGAGGGAACATGCAGGGTGACGAAATCGGCACTCCTGAGCACTTCTTCCATTGGAATGGTTTTTATAACGACCTTGACCGGATTCGCACCTGCAATTTCGATTTCAAGGTTCGCCTCACGTATAAAGGGGTCCGTGGCAATGACTTTCATTCCTGTGCCAAGCGCGATTTTAGCCACGGCCTGACCGATCCTGCCGAACCCAATAATACCCATGGTCTTGCCTTTTAACTCCGTTCCTTTGGCGTACTTTTTCTTAAGGGCATCGAACTGGGTGCTTCCTGTCAGCGGCATCTGGCGGTTGCTGTCATACAAAAAGCGAACCGCATTAAAAAGGTGGGCAAAAACCAATTCTGCGACAGCCAGGGAGGAGGCGGCAGGTGTATTCACCACTTGAAGGCCTTTGGTTTTGGCGTATTCGACATCAATATTGTCCATCCCTACGCCCCCGCGTCCGATCAGTTTGAGGTTAGGGCAGGCATCAATGATGTCTTTACGTACTTTGGTTGCACTTCTTACAGTAAGACCATCGTAGTTATTTTTATTAATGGCCTGGGCCAGGTCTTCCTGTGCAATTTTTTCGGTTATTACAGTAAAGCCTGCTTTTTCGAGCAGGCTTTTTCCCTGGGCATCGATCCCATCGTTCGCTAAAATTTTTTTCATACAGGTAAAATTATTCCCTAACGATGAATTCGATAGGTACGTTTATTAGTTTGCTGAATTCCTCTCCCGAATCGCGCATGTCTTCGTCCTGTTCGTAATAGAACCAGCGAATCAGCGCCTCGTGGCCCTCATTGTAATAATTGTCTAATTGTTTCAGGATATCGAGTAAATGCTTGGCTGAGGTAGAGTTGAAATAATCAAGGGAAATATCGAAAACTACTTTGTTGGCTTTTCCGCTTTGTCCTTTCTGGTAAAAGAGGACGGCCTGATACTGTTCAAGCCACTTAACAATGGGTTCGTAAAATTTGCTTGCGTTTTCAGGCCTGGACTCTCCCGAAATTTCAAATTTATTGTTTACAGGGTCCAATACTACTTTTGGCGAAAACTCTGTTTGTTCAATGATTAATGCGTCCATATAAATCTCTTTACAATGTGTGTTAAACTGCTAATTCTGCGCTGATCTGGGTTTTTAAAATGTAAAATGAAATGTCGTTTCCGGTCGGAATGAACTCGTAATCGAGTTTGTTTCCTGACTTAATGGCCATATCAATAATACCCAGCCCGGCTCCTCCTTTTACCGAGAGTTTTCCCTCAGCCAGAATATTGCGGTAGATTTTCTTGATGTCGTCTTTGTCAAGCGCATTTACCTCGTCAATCATTTTTTTAAGCTTATCAATCTGATTGTTGTAGATGTAATTTCCGGAAATAACGTAATAATGCTTCCCGGCCTTTCCCAGAATAAAGAGGGAAAGGTGCTGCTGCTTTTCCTCTACATCCGAATGGCGGTTGATGTTTTCAAGCGACTCAACGATAATATTGTAAACCTTCTTTTTGGTGAGCAGTTCTTCCTCCTGAAACGCTATGGAATCGTTTTTTACGCCTTTCAGGATGGCATTAATCAATTCAGGAGTTACATCACCCAGATACGCCAGAAGTATCTGTTGATCAGACATTAAACTATAGGCGTGCTCGATAAACTCTGTGTCGTCACTCATAGAATTAAATTAGCAGAATCAATTAAAGACCAAATGTAATGGTTTTTTTCCTAAAATCACATTAGCAGGTCAGGTCTCCTTTTGCGGGTGCGCTCAAGTGCCTGTTCCATTCTCCATTGTTCAATCTTCCGGGGATCCCCTGAAAGCAAAATTTGCGGAACCTGAAGCCCTTTAAAGTCAGCAGGCCGGGTATAGACCGGCGGGGCAAGCAAGCCGTCCTGAAAGGAATCTGACAGGGCAGAAGTTTCATCAGAAAGCACCCCTGGAATCAGCCGAATTACGGCATCCGCCACAATGGCGGCCGCCAATTCTCCCCCGGATATCACATAATCACCTATCGAAATTTCTCTGGTAATGTAAAGTTCCCTGACCCGTTCGTCTATCCCTTTGTAATGACCACATACCAGCATCAGGTTGGAGCAGGTAGACAGAAAATTAGCTGTTTTCTGGTCAAAACGACCTCCGTCCGGGCTCAGGTAAATAATTTCATCGTAATTACGCTCGGCTTTTAAGCTTTCAATGCATTTTGACAGCGGTTCAATCATCATCACCATGCCGGCACCTCCTCCAAACTGGTAATCGTCGACAGATTTGTGCTTCGTATCTGAAAAATCGCGCAGGTTTATAAAATTAACCTCTGCAAGGCCCTTGGAAAGGGCTCTTTTTATAATAGAATGCTCAAACGGACTTTTGATAAGTTCGGCATGAATGGTAATAATATCTATCCGCATCCTGCAAATTTATTGAATTAAAAGATTAAATTTGTTTGTAACGCTTAATTCCCGTTATCTATGAAAGATATCAGATCAGACTGGACCCTTACTGAAATTCTGGACACTTATAACAGCCCTTTGCTTGAATTGGTTTATAGAGCTGCCGGAATTCATCGCAAATACAACAATTCTTCTGAAGTTCAGGTCAGCTCGTTAATTTCAATTAAAACAGGCGGCTGTTCGGAGGACTGTTCTTACTGTCCCCAGGCCGCGCGCTACAATACGGGTGTGGATGTTCACAAACTGATGCCCATCGAACAGGTTCTTTCTGCTGCTGAAAAAGCAAAGGCAGGTGGGGCTTCGCGTTTGTGTATGGGGGCTGCCTGGCGGGAGGTTCGTGACAACAGCGATTTTGACCGCGTTCTGGAAATGGTGAAGGCCGTGAACGGATTGAATATGGAAGTTTGCTGCACGCTTGGAATGCTTACCGAATCACAGGCTCAGCGGCTTGCCGATGCGGGCTTATATGCTTACAACCACAACCTGGATACGTCTGAAGAAAATTACAAAAGCATTATTACTACCCGAACCTACGACGACCGGCTTACTACAATTGCAAACGCGCGTAAAGCGGGTGTCACGGTTTGTTCGGGCGGCATCATCGGCATGGGTGAATCGGCTGAGGACAGAGTGAAGCTTCTGCTGACTTTGTCGCGTCTCGACCCTCAGCCCGAATCGGTGCCAATAAACGCACTGGTACCTGTAGCGGGAACGCCTCTGGAGAAACAACCTTTGTTGCCAATCTGGGATATGATACGGATGATTGCGACTACGCGCATTGTGATGCCAAAAACAGTGGTCAGGCTTTCTGCAGGACGAACAGCCATGTCGGATGAAGGACAGGCCTTTTGTTTTTTAGCCGGTGCCAATTCGATTTTTGCAGGAGACAAGCTGCTGACGACCGCGAATCCTGATTTCAAACAGGACAGGAGACTTTTTGATAGCCTTGGACTTAAACCCAAACAGAATACTGTACAAAATACTCTAGTAAACGAAACCGTATTGGATTGAAAAAGATACCTACCTGTTCAACTGTATTGTTTTTTATAGGTATAGCCGGGCTTTCAGCACAGACTGAAGATTATTATTCAAACAGCAACTCCTCAAGGGGCAAAAAATATTTTATCAGTGCGGGTTATGGACTCGGTGCTTCTCAATGGTTTTCAAACAGCGGAAGTTCCAGTTTATACGACCGGGATGGTAACCTGATCCCATCTGAAAATGGACGATTTAGGGCAAGCAATGCCAGTAATTGTGTGAATTTTGAAGTGGGGGCACCGATTTCTAAATTTCGTGTGGGATTGGGAATAAGTTTCGAAAACAATTATCTGGATGAGCTGACCCTTATCGGAAATTCCTACGGATCAAACGGAAGTAAGATAATTTTTGACCAGACCTTTGGATTTGAAAAAATGTACGCTCACTTCGAGGCTCCGTTGATTGTGGATCAGCAAAAACTCTACTCACTTAATTTTAAGGGCAATATTGGATTTTACGGCTACTCGGGTGGTACAGCCCATGAGGGTTTTTTCGGTGGCAGCGATTTGCCAAGCACTTTTTACACGGGAGCAGGGCTGATAGCCGACTATAAATTAACCCAGCATCTTTATGTGTTTCTGAATCCATTGGTTGAATACCAGTATTTTAAAAACAGTTCGGATTACGATTATTCTAAAATCGTACACAATATCATAAGTTTTAGTGTTATCGCGGGTGTCCGCCTGGACATTTCAAGGAACTGATTGTTCTTTATGCAAAGTAGTTCTCTTAGCAAGCGGATTTCAGAAGGTAATTTAAGGGCATTACAGGTCTTGCCTTCTGACCTTATTGATTTTACTTCAAATGATTACCTGGGCCTGGCGCGTTCAGAGGAATTGCATAAGTTAATTGCCTTGCAGAAGATTACAGATGTCAGAAGAGTCAACGGTTCGACCGGATCACGTCTGCTGAGTGGGAATTCAACGGAAGCCGAAGCACTGGAAACTTTTATTGCCGAATACCACCAGGCGGATTGCGGATTGCTTTTTAACTCGGGATACGATGCCAATCTGGGTTTGTTTTCCTGTATTGCCGGCAGGGGAGATACTATTCTTTACGACGAAATGATACATGCCTCGGTGATCGATGGATTAAGACTGAGTCATGCCCATACCTATAAATTCAGACACAATGACCTGAAACACCTTGAGCAGCTCCTGACGAAGGCGGTCGGTCAATTATACGTGGCTGTGGAGTCGCTGTATTCAATGGACGGGGACTTTTCTCCGTTGTCCGAATTAACTGAACTTTGCCGGGTTTACAAGGCGGGCCTGATTGTTGACGAAGCCCATGCCACCGGTCTCTATGGCAATAGCAACAGAGGGGAAGGAAGGGTAAGTGAACTGGGATTGCAAAAGTCGGTGTTTGCCCGGCTTCACACATTCGGGAAAGCGTTGGGTTGCCATGGGGCGATTGTTTTGGGAAGCAGTAGTCTGAGGGATCATTTGGTTAATTTTTCACGGCCTTTTATATTTTCGACTGCGTTACCTTTGTACAGTCTTCAGGCTATACGATGCGCTTACGAGATGCTCGAAAGGCATCCCCTTGCAAAATCAGAACTGCACAGCAGGATTCAGTATTTTAACCAAAAAGTAACGCAAGCGATTACCATAAGTAAAAATCCTGGTCCTATCCAGCACCTGTTGGTCAGTGGAAACAAGCGGGTAAAAGCCCTGGCTTTAGGGCTTCAGGCTTCGGGTTATGATGCGAGGCCGATTACGAGCCCAACTGTTCCTCAGGGAAAGGAGCGCATACGGATTTGCATTCACAGTTTTAATACCAGCGAACAAATAGACGGATTGATGAAGGCAATTGATAATGTTCTGGACGCTCCGGACAAATGAGAAAAATTTTTATAACCGGAATTGGTACGGACACCGGGAAGACCATCGCATCTGCTGTTATAACAGAAGCTTTGAAAGCGGATTACTGGAAACCCGTGCAGTGCGGAACTGAGCCGGAGACTGATGCTGAAACGGTACGAAGGTTGATCAGCAATACGAAAAGCCGTATTCATCGGGAAGCCTATTGCCTGAAGGAAGCCGCATCGCCTCACGCTGCGGCTGAAAAAGAAGGAATCCGTATCGAGTTGGGCAAAATTACTTTACCCGAATCGGCAAATCAGACTTTGGTTATTGAAGGGGCAGGAGGACTGCTGGTTCCTTTAAATGAAAACGAACTGGTAGCCGATCTGATTGGACACCTGAATGCGGGGGTGATCCTGGTTGTCAATTTTTACCTGGGCAGTATCAATCACAGCCTGTTGACCTGCGCCGAACTCAAACGCCGAAAGCTGTCCGTTCTGGGAATTATTTTTTCGGGCGAGATCAACGGCGCATCCGAACAGGTGATTTTAAAGCAAAGCGGCTTAAAAAAACTGGGGCACATCCCTTTTGAACCGGGATTCGGCAGGACCAGTGTTCTTAAAAACGTAACTCAATTTCAGGGGATATGAGCAGTCTTATTGAACGGGACCGAAAGACGGTCTGGCATCCTTATTCAGATAAGGACCTTTACGGGATTCCGGTTCCGGTCGCATCCGCTTCGGGTTCCTGCATAATTGATCAGAACGGTAAAAAATACATAGATGCTATTTCATCCTGGTGGACCACTATTCACGGGCATTCGCATCCGCACATCGCTGAATGCGTAGGTAATCAGCTGAAGAAACTTGATCATGTTATTTTTTCGGGCTTTACCCATGAACCGGCAGTTGTGCTTGCGGGAAAGCTTCTGTCCAGACTTCCCTCCAATCAGAGTAAGCTGTTTTTCTCGGACAACGGATCCACAGCAGTGGAAGTTGCCCTTAAAATGGCGATTCAATACGGATACAACAAAGGCCAGCCCAGGAAAAAAGTACTGGCGTTTAAAAACTCTTATCATGGGGATACCTTCGGGGCCATGTCAGTAAGCGAACGGGGTGCTTTCACCGAACCCTTCCGGAGTTTTTTGTTTGACGTAGACTACATTGATGTGCCCCTGAAAGGACAGGAAGCGACTGTCTTACAGGAGTTGAAGAACAGGTGTTCGGGCAAAATGGCTTCAGCGTACGCCTGCTTTATTTTCGAACCTCTGGTGCTGGGTACCGCCGGGATGCTCATGTATGAACCCGGCATCCTCAGCGAAATGCTTGCCGTTTGCCGGGAAAATTCTATCCTTACTATTGCAGATGAGGTCATGACCGGGTTCGGACGTACCGGAACGTTCTTTGCCTGTGATCAGATTCAGGAAAAGCCCGATCTGTTTTGTCTGTCCAAAGGCCTTACCGGTGGAACAATGGCCATGGGAATTACCTCCAGCAGTGCCGACATTTACGAAAGTTTTGAAAGAAACGGGACCTCTGCTTTTTTTCACGGCCATTCGTACACCGCCAATCCGATTGCCTGTGCTGCGGCAATCGGGAGCCTGGAAGTATTTGAAAGAACGGATGTATTTGCCTCGGTAGACCTGATCTCAAGGATGCATAGTAAATTCGCTTCCGGATTGACAGGAAACCCGAAAGTCGTCGAGGCCAGAAGCAAAGGGACAATTCTGGCGATTCAATTGAAAACATCGGGAGTAACTTCGTATTTCAATGATCTTCGGAAAAGGGCCTATGCGTTTTTCATAAGCAAGGGTATTCTGATGAGACCACTGGGCAATATTATTTATGTGTTGCCTCCGTATTGCATTTCAGAATCAGAATTAAAATCCATTTATGCTTCGATTGAGGAATTTTTAACAACGCTTTAAAACCAGTAATGCCATGATTTTCAGTTCAAGAAAGGACATTGTATTTATCGTACTGGCCGGTTTTTTTATAACAAACGCGGTAGTCGCTGAGTTGATCGGATCAAAGCTGATTGCACTTGGACCCTTTTTCGGAAAAGGCCCCTTTATTATGAGTATCGGTATTATTCCGTGGCCTGTGGTATTCATAGCAACAGACATTATCAATGAATATTTTGGTACCAAAGGCGTGCGAAAGCTTTCACTGCTTACGGCAGGACTGATTTCTTACACCTTTATTTTGTTGTTGTTTGCAACCCGCGTCCATGCTGCACCTATTTCTGCATCAGTAAACGACAACCAATTCAATGCAGTTTTCGGGCAAAGCATGTGGATCATTGTCGGAAGTATTATCGCTTTTCTGACTTCTCAGTTTGTGGATGTTTTTATTTTCTGGCTGTTACGGGACAAAACAGGAGGAAAAATGATGTGGCTGCGTTCGACCGGTTCTACCGTTGTGTCGCAGCTTGTGGATACTTTTGTGGTGCTGGGAATTGCTTTTTGGCTCCCCGGAAAAATGAGTACCGGCATTTTTTTCAATACGGCGCTGACCGATTACAGCATTAAGCTGATCATTGCGATTCTACTGACGCCGGTGATTTATGTTGTTCATCATGCCATTGATCGCTATCTGGGTGTGGAAACCTCCCATCATATTATTAAGCAGAGCGCTGAACAAAGTCTTCACCACAAAGTGGAGGAATAAGCCTTCGGTACTGTCTGATCAGCGTTACAATTCCTTCATCAGAACCTGATACATTTTGGTCATGCTTTGAATGTCGTCTTTGTGTACCTTTTCATTTGGTGAGTGCACCTGTTCTTCGGGCGCGCCTACAAAACACCAGTCAAAAGGGTAAGGGGAGCGCTGAAGAGCGTTGCCGTCACTTCCTCCGCTTCCTTCGACTTCGAGCTGAAATGTCAGCTTGTTTTTTTGGGCAATGGAAATGATTTTTTCGACATAGCTTCTGCGCGGAAGTCCAGAATCCCGCATAGAAATGGCCACTCCTTTTCCGGCCTTAATTCCTTCTGTTACCCATGTAATATCACTTATAAGGGCTTGCCTGACCTTGAATTTTTTGTATATAAACCGAGCCAGGTATTCCACGCTTCCACCTCCCTGTTCCTCCCAGCAGGAGAACGCAATAATGCCGTTTTTAAGGGTTTCAGCGACTTTCAGTGCATTCCATACACCTAAACGATTGTCCAGATAACAGCATTGGACATGGGATACCGATTCCCTGAAATCGGGTTTGAACGTCAGGGAAGTACCTCTGTCGATTTCGCGGTTAAACGTATAACTGAGCTTGTTGTCTTTGGCTACGTTTAGCCGGCATTCAATTTTTCCTATACTATCCTTGCCTACCAGAGCATAACCGTTTTCAGTCCGGGGCCCGCCTATTTTTATCAATTCCTTGTTGTATCGGACGGTGAATCCGATAGCGTCGAGGTGGGCAAAAACTGCCGTTCGTGGCTTGCCGAAAACCAACAGCAGACAATCCTGGAAATCTTTCCCTTTGTATATTCTGGGTTGAACCACCCATTTTGATTTGTTCTTTTTTACATAATCCAGAACAAATGCCGTCATCGCTTTTTCATTCCCCGAGGGAGCCTGAATGGAGCACATTTTTTTAAGTAATTGCATGACGAAAGATACATACTTATTAATTTGCTTTTCTGCCCGATATGTTACATATTTGTAGCGTAAAAATTAGTACAGCGTATGCAATATTCGGTTTATTGCAGCGTTTAACTTCTTAAACGGATCCATTAATAGACAACTGCTACTTTTTTATTTAGTGCTAACTAAACATAAAAAAGGAGGTACCTATGAGTACGCAGCAGTTAATGGACGACCATCAGCTTGTAAATCTGTATATGAAGGGCGAAGAGTCAGCTCTTGAAACTTTGGTTCACCGCCACAAAAGACGACTGTTTTCCTATATCATGACTATATCCAGTGACCGGGATCTGGCCAATGACGTATTTCAGGAAACCTTTTTTAAGGTCATCAATACCCTCCGCAGGGGACAGTACAATGAAGAAGGGAAGTTTCTGCCCTGGGTTGAGCGCATAGCTCATAACCTAATGATTGATCATTTTCGCAAAGACAGCCGCATGCCTACAGTAAGCGGTGGGGCCAATGAAGACGGAGAGGAGTTTGATATTTTTGACCTAATTCAGAACGATGAACCAACGGCTGAGGAAGATATTACTAAACGTCAGATTAACAAGGACTTAAGAAAACTTGTAACCAAGCTTCCCGAGGATCAGAGGGAGGTTCTGATGATGCGGCACTATTATGATATGAGCTTTAAAGAGATTGCCGAATCTACCAATGTAAGCATTAATACGGCCCTTGGCCGGATGAGGTATGCTCTGATTAACCTGCGTAAAATGGTTAGCGAAAAGGGCTTGGTTTTATCTACATAATTTTTTTCTGTTGATGCAATAAGGCTGTTTTACCCGCGTTATTTGTACGTAAACAAATTGTTGTGAGTAAACAAACAAAAGCCCGATTTGCATGAGCAAAACTACTACGCTGAACCAGCTGTTCAAATTAAGTTCAAAAAACAAATCAGTTTCCCGGGCTGATTCCCTGGCCCGAGGTTCAGGTGACAGAAACCCTTCAGAACTGGTTATTGCCAGTATACTTAACTATTCCAAAGCTTTGAGTATAAGGGATAACAACCTGTTGGGTAAACTGGAGTTAATTTTGAATTAATTCAGCAATTCTTTCAGTTTCTGAATGGATTGTTGATTTTCCTTTAGGTTAACTGATTCAAGAATCCTGCTTTTCTCGTTATTGGTAAGGTGCCAGCTCAGGGAAATATTATCCACTTTAGTTCTTTTCATTTCAAGGTTGATAATGTCAACCTGCTGGTCAAACCACAGACTTGCATATTGCAGTAGCTGATTTTGATTCAGATCCTGAATGTTAAACAGGTTGCTGTACAATAAGCCCAGGGGCAAAACTGCATTCTGAAGAATATCCCGGGTTGGGTTTTCGTCAATCGGAGACTCTTTCTTTTTGTCCCTTATCTGAATAATAACAACACCACTTGTATTGCTGGTTATCCAGTTACGGAAAGCAAAAAGAAATTTAAGCGAAGTTTCCAATCCGAAATTGTCCCTCATTCCTGCATCCAGTACTTCGATGCGGGGTTCGCTCGGAAGCGAAACGATTGGTGAAACATAAGGGAAGGTTGCGCTCATTCTCAGTACGCTGCTGAACCGGGTGTTCTGAGCGCCCTGGGGTTCAAAAAAGCGGGAATATTCAATTCCGTCGTAAAGGGGCTGTACATGAGCATTTTGGGTAAAATAATTCTGGCAGAGATAGGATATGGGTTGAGCTGAAATAAATAGTTTTCTTCCGTCATTAGCCACAGTGGGGGAAAAGATCATCAAGGGAAGGATTGCCTCTTTTTCGGGCTGGAGGTAGTCGTGCAGGGAGCGGTTGAGAATGCCGTCTGTGTTGAGGTTTAACTTCCATTCAAATGCATAGCCCCGGTCCTTATTGTATTGAAAAGAGCCTTTTTTTACTTTCTGAAGCGGAAAGAAAAAATCGTTTACGGCCAGGCTAAAGGCAATCGGATTCAGAACGTCCTTACCCATATTGTTTACGTATTCCGAAAAATGAGTGCTGTTTAGTCGTCCGGTTTGTTTTCTCCAGTAAAGTTCCCTTAGATAGGCTGCACCTATCATTCCGCCTGAGGACCCCGTGATGAGTTCGGTATGTTTGAGCAGTTCACCCCCCAGGACACTGTCTGCGTATTGCAGGGAATAAAAGGTCCAGAGAGAGGCCCGTAATCCACCTCCGGGAGCATTGATAAGCACCAGCTTGGGTTTTTTTTCGTTTGCGCTGATGTTTTTAAGCCTCCACTTGTTGAGGATTTCAATGGTATAGCGTATGTCAGCCTCCCGCTGAAGGGAATCACAGTTCATTTTGTCCAGCACCGAATTGGTAAAGGAAGCTTTCACGGTATCGTAATTGAGTCCGTACGCTTTATTGCTATTGTTAAACACGTCGAGCTTGTAAAGTCCGTTGACGGTAAGAAAAATCAGAATCAGCAGCAGGCTTGCCCAACCCCTTATCCAGACGTAAAGCGCGCTGGTCAGCATGATAAACATGGTAAATAAAAGCAGTATGCTGGCACCGGCCGGAATGATGAAAAAAGGTTTGTCCTGAAAAAAGCTCAGCACAAACAAGGTTACCGTACAAATCAGGACAAAGAAAAACGCATTTTGGTGATTTTGTTTAAAAACTTTCCGGAGCATTTCTTTTTTGTAATGGCGAACCGGCCTTACAAGCCGGTTTACAAAGGGCAGGGTCCAGTAGGTTTCAACATACCAGTCGCGGGATTCTTTGATCAGGTTCAGGTTTTTCCATTCCAGCCTTTGCTTGCCTATTCTTTCTCTTTCTCTGATCGCTTCCTGACCCCTTACACCGAACATTTTGTAGATGTCCTTGTTGATCGTAAAGAAATAGGACACCGAGAGAAAAACAAAAAGTATGAGTCCGGCTAAAAATCCGGACTCCAGAAAGAGAATATGAACAGTGGCAAAGACTTTTTCGCTCAGTTGAAACTGGTAAACTTTATACAGGTAAGTGGCAACGAAAGTAAACGGCAAAACGGAATTGTTGATACAATATTTTAAAAAGGGATTGTAGAGCGTAGCGATGAAAGGGAATCGGTAGCCGTTCATGATATAACTGGAAATGTTGAATGCCATTATAAATCCCCCTACAGCAAATCCCACGATGAAATACGAAAGAAAATTTACCCGGTCAAAATACTCCGGGCTTAGAAAAAGAAAGGAAACACCATATTTTGAAGCGACGGATCCGTTTACAATACCGAACAGAACCAGCCAGAAGATCATCATGGTGAGGTTCTTTTTGAAATGAACCATCAACAACTGAATGGAGAAGGAAAAAACGAACCTCCGCAACACATCGTACCTCGCCAGAATCCTGTTCATAAGAAGGTTGTACCTAATTTCCGTTTATTTTAGCGCTAACAGCTGATAGCACTGATGTTTCCAGGGCACCAGCCTTTTCCTGCAGCGCCTTTCCTTTGCTTATTAGTTGCTGTGCAAGCGTTTTGTCCTGAAGGCCTTTGGCGTTAATGGTGACATTCAGATACGCTCCCATTACCGCACTTCTGGCACACAAGGCCGCAACACCTGCATCCGAAACAGAATTGGGATTTCCTTTTTCTACCATAGCCTGAATCAGTTCCATGGACTTCAGACTGAGTTCCATCACCTGCAGCGGCACCTCTGTGGCAGTTTTAGTAGCCCTTTGTATTTCCTGAGTTCTCCTGTTCTTTTCTTCGGCAGTGGATTTGGGAAGCGAAAAGGCCGCCATTATATTGTTAAACGAAGAGCAGTCTTCATCAACCAGCGCAAGAAGCCGGGTTTGCAGAACCATCCCTTTTTCGGCCCATTTTGAAAATTCCTCCCAGTGTTCGTCCCATCCGGGTTTGTGAGCAGAAAGATTGGCGACCATGGTTCCAAGAGCCGCACCCAATGATCCCAGGTAGGCTGAAACAGAACCCCCTCCCGGAGCAGAGCTTTCAGAAGCCGTTTCTTCTGAAAATTCCTTTAGCGAAAGCTTAGCCAGTTTTGATGAACTTTTGTCTGCCAGTAAATATTCGATTATGCGCTCGTCAGGTTTAAAGGGGCCCAGTTCTTCGAGCCCCAATGATTTGACCGCAATTTTTATCAACTCTTTTTCAGAGATGCCAAGGGAGCGTTTTTGCATGTGAAGAAAATACCTTCCTGCCTGCAGTAAAGCGTCTAAAGGAATAAGTCCGACCAATTCAGATCCGGTGACACGGATGCCCCTTTCCATGGCTTTTTTGGATACTTCCTCGAAAGCTGCATGTACCGGAGTAACCGAAATGTCGGTCAGGTTCATAGATATCTGGGCAATGCCAAATTCTTCAATGTACCAGCCTATGGCTTTTACCGATTTCAGCGTCCCAGGAATATAGACCGGCTCTCCTTTGCTGTCTGTTATTGGTTTTCCGGTAACAGGATGGCCTTCTCGTTTCACTCTTCCTGTTTCTCTGACATCAAAAGCTATGGCATTTGCGCGTCTGACAGAAGTTGTATTCAGATTGATATTGTAGGCTACCAGAAAACCACGCGCCCCGATCACCGTTGCTCCGGTGGCTGCAGGGAAAACCGAAGGGCCGAAATCGGGTTTCCACTGCGGTTGGGTTATTTTTTTGAAAAAGCCTTCGTATTCACCCGAACGGATGAGGGAAAGGTTTTTGCGTAAAGGATTGGGTTGGGAATTTTCATATAAATAGACCGGAATGTTCAGTTCTTTTCCGACCCTTTCGGCAAGTTTTTTCGACCATATGGCCGTTTCTTCCATGCTGATATTCGAAACAGGAATCAGGGGGCATACATCAGTGGCTCCCATCCGGGGATGTTCCCCGTGCTGTTTGCGCATGTCTATCAGTTCAGCTGCTTTTCGGATAGCCTGAAAAGCAGCTTCGCAAACGGCCTCGGGGGTACCTACAAAAGTAACGACAGTCCTGTTCGTGGTCTTACCCGGATCAACATTCAGCAGGCGTACGCCGTCTGTTTTCTCAATTTCATCGGTGATCTGTTTGATCAAATGCAAGTCCTTTCCTTCGCTGAAATTAGGAACACATTCAATTAATTTTTCCATGATCCTGAAATTTAATCTGTGAAGTTACTATTCTTTTCCGGGAGAAAAGGCATGCGAGTCCTGGAGAAAATGCAAGTGAGGGCGAGCAACGCAATAAAAATCAACAGGGGTTCAATAATTATGCGATGCCTTGTTTCAACATAAAAAGCTGCCTGAAGCAGCGAAAGCGCCATTGGAACGGATAGTAAAATCAGGACTTTGCCTCTTAAGTAATAGAACGAAGCGAGAACAAGCAGTAAAACAATGAGGTAAAACGATTTGTAAAGCGGAACAAGTTTTTGTATGCGTTGGCTTTGTTCATTTCCGGCGCGGGTTCTGAACCACCAGAAATTTTTGAGTTTAATCAGGTACATTTTTATGGCAAATCCAGGATGTGTTTTCCAAATATCCCTGACCCGTTGCATGTAATAGGTGTTTTGCTGTCCGGCTGTGAGCCTCCCAATGTGGTCCATCTCAGCTTTTGAAAAGGCTTCACTGTAAAAACTGCCGTCGGATAAATAATTGCTGCCTTCTGAATTCTTCAGGAGCCCCTTAAGCATATCTTTTCCGGCTGCGGATTCAAGCCCGGTTATCTTATCGGTAGCATAATTGTGAAGGATCCAGGGCAGGCAGACCGCAACTGCAAGAGGCAGAATCAGGGCAAGTTGAGAAATGGTCTTCGTTAGCCCCTTTCTGAAAAAAAGGACAAGGGTAAATGGGAGTATTGAAAACAATGCGGTTCCCCGGTCAAGAATGGCCAGGCCTAAAACAAGACCAAATACCAGGGTGTGTTTTCTGTCCGGAGTTTGCGGTGAAGACACTCTCTTTGCAAGCCTCAAGCCCATTGAAGTGGCCAGAAGCAAAAAGAACATGTTCTGGATAAAAGGGTGAACATTGCAGAGGGTGTAAAAATTAATTGCGGGGTGAAGGATATAGGCAAAAACAGTTAACCGTATAACTGATTTTCTTTTCTTTTCCGATAGAAAAGACAGGTTCAGGCAGGCAAGGAATTCTTTTAATAATCCGGCCAGCACAAAACCCGTAAGCAGATTAATGAAATTGTTGTAAAGGCAGGCGACAATGGGATGGCAGCCGAAAACCAGGTAAAGTACCGACAGAATAGTTGGGTAGACGGGAAATTGAAAGCTATGGTTTACCGCTCCGTCTATGTCGATGTAAAAATTACCGGTGCTTAAAATATTTAATGCGATCGTATGATCTTCCCAGAGCCTGAAAGGGGGTGAAAAAAAAAACAGAAAAAAGGTTTTGAGCAGAAAGGAAAAAATCAGCATCCAAAAAACAGAGGACTTGAAAATTTCGCCTGAAAACCGATGGGTAGGCCTCATTGAATTTCTCCGTTGAGAATGACGGTTTCCACCAGGTTGCTTCCGAATGAATAGGGGAGGAAGGAGTAGCCAGGGATTTCACGGGTAATAAACAGATTTGCTTTTTTGCCGATGGCTATGCTGCCATGGCTGGAGCTAAGGTCCATTGCATAGGCTGAATTCAGGGTGCCGGCATGAATAACTTCTTCGGGAGTCATCTTGTAAAGCATGCAGCCCAGTCCCAGCATTAAATTCATGTTTCCGCTTGGGCAGCTTCCCGGATTGAAGTCGCTGGCAATTGCCAGGGGAAGTCCTGCTGCTATCATTTTTCGCACCGGTGCGGATGGTAACTGGAGGAAGAGCTGAGCTCCCGGCAGAATAGTTGGCATAGTGGATGAATTCCTAAGGAACTCAATATCACTATCGCTGGCAAATTCAAGGTGATCTACGCTTATCGCATTACAACAAACTCCTGCTTCAATGCCACCGCTGTGACTCAATTGCTCGGCATGAACCTTTGGCCTGAGGCCGTGTTTGAGACCGGCCTCCAGAACCTTCAGCGTTTCTTCCTTGCTGAAATAGTTTTTTTCACAGAACACATCGCAATAATCGGCAAGTCCTTCTGAGGCAATGGCAGGAAGCATTTCGGCGATCAGGTAATTCAGGTATCCGGCAGTATTCCCTTTAAACTCTGAAGGAACGGCATGAGCACCCAGAAAAGTAGACTTAACGGTCAGGGGACTCGTGTCCTTTATTTTTTTTATTACCCTGAGCATTTTCAGTTCACTTTCGAGGTCGAGACCGTACCCGCTTTTTATTTCAATGGCACCTGTTCCCTGAAGCAGAACTTCTTTAATCCTGAGCATGGCTGAGTCATACAACTCCTTTTCGGGTGTTTTTCTTAGCAATGCTGCGGAGTTAAGTATACCACCGCCCCTGATGGCGATTTCCTGATAAGACAAACCCTTCAGGCGGTCTGAATATTCATTTTCCCTGCTGCCGGCATAAACCAAATGGGTATGGGAATCGCACCAGCTTGGAAAAACGCACTTACCAGTAGCGTCAATTACCTTCAGGTTCGACCAGTCTGAAATTCCGGGGAAGCTATCCATTGGCCCGTAATCGGCTATAAGGCCCGAATCAAGGGCAATCCATGCGTCTTTCAGGCAGGGAAGTACGCTCATCCGGGCTCCGCAGACCTTTTGCCTTGAGCCTTCTCCAGAACCCTTGCCAGAGCCTTCGCCTGAAGCCTCTTCCGTTTGAACCAAAACGCCTATATTTTTTATCAGAATCTTCATTCTGCGATTCACTAAAGATATACTGAAACTTGACAAGTTTACGAAATGCGAAGCATTCATGAACTCATTTATATCAAAATAGTAGAGGTGAGTAATGTAAAACTGTTTGGTTTCAGTTAATGCCGGGGAAATTGGTATAAGTTTCAAATTCCGTACTTTTATGCCGTGGCAGGAAATAGTTTTGGAACCGTATTTTGTCTGAGCACTTTTGGAGAGTCGCACGGCCAGGCAATGGGAGGAATAGTGGACGGTTGTCCTGCGGGCCTTGAGATGGACCTGGATTTTATTCAATCTGAGCTTGACCGGCGAAGACCTGGCCAGTCAAAACTGGTCAGTCAGCGTAAGGAGTCTGACGTGGTTAAGTTTTTGTCGGGCATTACGGACGGGAAAACCACCGGTACGCCCATTGGTTTTATCATACCCAACGAGGATTCCAAGTCAAAAGATTACGATCACCTGAAAGACGTTTACCGTCCTTCTCATGCCGATTACACCTATGACGCCAAATATGGCCGAAGGGATTGGAGGGGAGGGGGGCGATCTTCAGCCAGGGAGACTGTTTCCAGAGTAGTGGCGGGTGCTATCGCAAAACTGTTGCTGAAAAAATCAGGAATACGGATTCAGGCCTTTACTTCTCAGGTTGGAGCTGTAAAGCTCAGCAAGCTATACAGCGAACTTAGTCTTTCAGATGCAGAGACAAACCCGGTTCGTTGCCCGGATGCAGAAACGGCCCGTCTCATGATTAAACACATAGAAGAGGTTCGAAAAGAAGGAGACAGCATAGGCGGAGTGATTACCTGTGTAATACGGGGAACACCTGTGGGTCTGGGGGAACCCGTATTTGACAAGCTGCACGCCGACCTTGGAAAGGCTATGTTGAGTATCAATGCGGTCAAAGGTTTTGAATACGGATCTGGATTTGAAGGTGTCAGCATGAAAGGTTCAGAGCACAACGATCTTTTTACACTTAAAAAGGGAAAAGTAAGTACGCTTACCAATCATTCAGGCGGCATACAAGGAGGAATCAGCAATGGAGAGGATATCTATTTCAGAGTTGCTTTTAAGCCGGTTGCGACAATTATGAAAAAGCAAAAGACCCTGAATGCTTCAATGAAAATGGTCGATCTGGCCGGTAAAGGCCGGCACGATCCCTGTGTTCTTCCCAGGGCTGTTCCGATTGTTGAAGCAATGGCTGCTCTGGTGTTGGCAGATCATGTGCTGCGGAACAGATCATATACCAGGTAACCATCATGCATTAAGGATTGAAAATCGTGAATAAATTCAAGTCGGGCCTTTTTTTTCTTTTTGCTTCGGTATTGCTGAGTGTTGCATCGGGACTGCTGAGTGAATTTGCTTTTGCTCAATCCGCACCAGCGCCGCCTAAAAAAAAGAACAAAGGAGAGGTAAAACTTGTTTCCTGCCAGGAGATGGAGGATAAAAAGGCTGTGGAGCTATATGAGAAAGGCTGCAATAAAAAACAGTTGAAAAAAGAGGAGCGGATGAAGGCTCTGGAAGCTTCCCTTGCCCTTGAGCCCGATTATGTGGAGGCCAATTATATGTTTGCAGCAGAGAAAATAAAGACTCTGATTCTGGACAATAAACCGTTTAAGCCGGCCGTACCCTATTTCAAGAAGGTTATCTCGATTTGTCCGAAGTACCACTCAGATCCCTACTATTACGTCGGATTCAGTTATTACGAAGAAGAGAATTACGATTCTGCAAAAGTGTATTTGAAAAAGTACATTGATTTCAGTGATGACGACGATAATAAGTTCAATGAAAAATACGATGCCTTTATTTACCAGGCCAAAGAAATGTACAAGTATTCGAAATTTTATTCGGAGATTTTTAAAAAGCCGGTGCCCTTCGATCCTATACCGGTAAAAGGAATCTGTACGGTCAGGGATGAATACCTGCCGATCATTTCTCCGGACAATCAGATGATGATGTTTACCCGAAAAATGCCGGTGGAACTAAAAGACCGGGTTTGGAAAAGCGATGCAGAGGCTGAATATTTCTGTTACAGCAAGAGAAACAAGGCGGGAGATTTTGATCAGGGTCAGCCTATGAAAAGCCCTTTTAATCAGAAAAGTGAAAATGAAGGAGGAGCCTCACTTTCGATAGACAATAAGCATGTTTATTTTACCATTTGTAAGGACGAAGGAGGGGTGCAGGCCAATTGCGACATCTATTATTCAGATTTCAACGGATACGATTGGAGCGACATTCAAAAGGTTCCCGGGATAAACGACCCGGTGGCCTGGGATTCACAGCCTACTATTGCGGCAGACGGCAAGACGCTTTATTTTGCCAGCGACCGCAAGGGTGGATTCGGGGGAGCCGATTTGTATAAAACGGAAAGAGATAAAACCGGAAATTGGAGTCCTCCGGTCAATCTGGGTGCAGTAATCAATACGTCGGGCAACGAAAAGTCCCCCTTTATGCACTCCGACAGTGAAACTTTGTATTTTTCGTCTGACGGACACATGGGTTTAGGTGGATATGATATTTTTTACAGCCGTAAAAATGATAAGAAGGAATGGACTGAGCCGGTAAACATTGGGTATCCGATAAATGATGTCGGGGATGATCTTGGATTTTTTGTCAGTACGGACGGCAACCTGGGTTATTTTGCAAGCAATCAGAAAGCAAAAGTGAAGGGCAGGGGAGTCGGAGGATGGGATATTTTTTCATTTGATTTATACAAGGAAGCAAGACCTGAAAATGTAGAACTGTTGGTTGGGAGGATAAAAGATCCTTCGGGGAACCCTATTGAGGGAGGGAAAATTGAAGTGAAAGATGCCACAACAAAAGAGCGTATTGAAGCAGTAGTGGATTCCTCCAATGGAACCTATGCGGTTATGGTCAATACGAAGAAAACCAAAGATGTTATTTTAACGATTAAAAAGGAGGATTATGCTTTCAGTTCTCAGTTGGTATCCCTGAATGATTCGGGATTCAGAAAACCCGTTAAGGTTGATCTGGAAACCAAAGAAATTGCAATTGGTCAAACGTATACCCTGAACAATATATACTACGAAACAAATTCGGCGGAGTTGAAAAAAGAATCAATGATCGTAATTGAAGAGTTTGTTGAATTCATGAAAGAAAATTCAGGAATCAAAGTCGAGATTCGTGGACATACAGACAATGTGGGCAATGACCAGAATAATCTGGCTCTTTCCTCTGATCGCGCCTACACCGTTTTAGAGGCTCTGCAGCAAAGGGGGATTTCAAAGGATCGCTTGCTGGGATTTAAAGGTTTTGGAAAGACAATGCCGGTGGCAAGTAATGACACCGAAGAAGGGCGCTCGAAAAACCGAAGGACAGAATTTGTAATTTTAGAAAAATAAAAAAAACATGGATCCATTCATTGAACTGCTGAAAATTATTATTCCTTCTATTGTTGTTTTTTTAACCGCCTTTTACCTGATTAAAAATTTCCTGGACAATGAAAGCAAAAAACGCCTGGTAAATCTTAAAATAGCTTCTAAAGAATTGACGACACCGATTCGCCTGCAGGCCTATGAACGGGTGGTTTTGTTTCTTGAACGGATTTCACCCTCAGGCCTGGTTTTGAGGCTTAGCCGCCCCACGCTCAGCTCCAGGCAGCTTCACGCCGAGTTAATTTCAACCATACGCTCAGAGTTCGAGCACAACCTTTCTCAGCAGATATATATGAGTAATGCCGCCTGGGAAATGGTCAGAAATGCCAAGGAGGAAATTGTAAAGTTGGTCAATCTTGCGGCCATTAAAATTCCGGAATCTGCCCCGGCATCAGAGCTGGCCCAACTACTCATCGAATCCTCCTCCCGGATTAAGTCCTTACCTACCTCATTAGCAATTGATTACATTAAAAAAGAAATTGCCAATACTTTTTAGCAGGTATAAAGACTGTGCTTTGTTTTTATCGATATTTGCCTTGTAAGAGGGTCTATTAAGCGATCTACTTGATAAAAGCGATACAAATACGTAAGGTAATTCTATTACCCCTGATTTTACTATTGGGATTTCAGGTCATGGCCCAAACCCAGACCTGGAACTTTCCGGTTAGCGGAAGGGTTACCAAAGGAGGCAAAAAAATGGACGGCGCGGTTGTCAGCTTAATAAAAGACGGCGTTCAGGTTAAACAAACCATTACCACCAGTAATGGAAAATTTGACTTCGTTCTGGATCCCAATGCGAATTATACTATTACTGTTACCAAGGCGAATCACATTACCAAAATTTTCAGTTTTAATACCCAAAATGTTCCTGATTCGAGAGGAAAAAAAGGCTTCGGAGGAGTTGATCTTTCTGAAATTGTCCTATTTGAAATACCCAAAGGGGTCGATGTTAATGAATTAAATGCGATTCTGAGTCAACCCATTGCCAAGTTTTCGTATCAGAGTTCAGAGAACGATTTCAATTATGATGAGAGTTATACCCAGTCTATGAGAAGTAAACTGGAAAAATTATCAGTGGTTCAGAAGAAGGCAGAAGAAGAGGACAAGAAGAAGTTGGAGGAGGACAAAAACAAGGCTACTGCGGATGCGAATGCAGCAAGTCAGGCCGCTGCAGCAAAAGCTGCTGCCGACAAAGCAGCAGCAGATAAAGCGGCTGCGGACAAACTTGCGGCAGAGAAAGCAGCAAAAGCAGCAGCAGATAAGGTCGCCGCGGATAAACTTGCAGCAGAAAAGGCTGCTGCCGATAAAGCAGCAGCAGATAAAGTGGCTGCGGACAAACTTGCGGCAGAGAAAGCAGCAAAAGCTGCAGCTGATAAGGCCGCCGCGGATAAACTTGCGGCAGAAAAGGCTGCTGCCGATAAAATGGCCGCAGATAAACTTGCAGCTGATAAGGCCGCTGCGGACAAACTTGCGGCAGAGAAAGCAGCAAAAGCTGCAGCTGATAAGGCCGCCGCGGATAAACTTGCGGCAGAAAAGGCTGCTGCCGATAAAATGGCCGCAGATAAACTTGCAGCTGATAAGGCCGCTGCGGACAAACTTGCGGCAGAAAAGGCTGCTGCCGATAAAGCGGCTGCGGATAAACTTGCAGCTGAAAAAGCTGCTGCCGATAAAGCAGCCGCAGATAAACTTGCAGCAGATAAGGCCGCCGCGGATAAACTTGCAGCAGAAAAGGCTGCTGCGGATAAAACAGCTGCGGATAAACTTGCGGCAGATAAAGCAGCAAAAGCTGCTGCCGATAAAACGGCCGCAGATAAACTTGCAGCTGATAAGGCCGCAAAAGAAAAAGAACTCAATGATAAATACAATGCAGCCATTGTGAAAGGTGACAAAGGCTTTGCTGCAAAGGATTACCTCGTAGCAAAAGCAGCCTACAATGAGGCTGCAGGGATAAAAACGGAGGAAGCGTATCCCAGGAACAAGTTGGTTGAAATAGAAAAAATCCTTACCGATATTGCAAATAAGAATGCTACAGAAGCAGAAAAGGCCGCCAGGGAAAAAGAAATTAACGACAAATATGTTTTGGCTATTACCAAGGCAAATAAATTCTTTGATTCAAAAGACTATCCGTCTGCAAAAGCCGGATATAATGAGGCGCTAAGCATAAAACCAGCCGAACAACTACCGAAAGACAGGCTTGCTGAGATAAAAAAAATAGAAGAGCAGGCTGCCGCTGATAAAGCAGCGAAAGACAAAGAAATGGCGGATAAACTTGCCGCTGATAAGGCAGCAAGAGACGCTGAAATGGCTAAAAAAGAGAAATACAAAGGTTTGATTGAGAATGCTGATAAGCAGTTTTTGTTAAAACAATACAAATCGGCGAAGCCGATTTATCAGGAAGCTCTGACGCTTATGCCTGATGAAAAATACCCAAAGGATAAAATTACCGTTATCAATGATCTCTTGGCCAAAGAAAAAACTGTTGCTGCAACAAAACCTGCTGTAGTCGTCCCGGCTAAGGTTACTCCTGCCACCAAATCAACAGCCATTGTTGCTCCTGCAAAGGATGCTGATCCGGAGGTAAAAAAGCAATACGTCAATGCCCTCGTGTCTAAATATCCTCAGGGCGTTACCGAGGAAAAGTCTCAGGAGGGAAATTGTAAAATTGTAAAGCTTTATGTAGTGAAGGGGAGCAATGCCGCAATTTACAGAAAGAGTACATGGGCCTGGGGGCAGATTTTCTATTTCAAAGATGATGTGCCAATAACCGAAGCTGAATTTAATTCAGAAGCTCAATAACGCCGGGAAGGTAAATTAATAGCGTTTGCGGGGCTTTCCTTCGTTTTTTTCCGGATTGTATTCAGGTCCCGGTCCCATACCTTCAGGCAAAGGCAATTTTTTCACCTCTGAACCGATTAGTTCTTCGATCTTTTTAAACTTGCGCTGATCTTCAGGGTTGATAAACGTAAGCGCGATTCCGGTTGATTCAGCGCGGGCAGTTCTTCCGACCCGGTGTATATAATCTTCTGCATCCCCGGGTACGTCGTAATTGACAACCAATCCTATAGAGTCTACATCAATTCCTCTGGATAATATATCGGTAGCTACCAGGGTTTGTATTTTTCTGTTTTTAAAATCCCTCAGCACTTCGTTTCGCTTTTCCTGTTCGAGGTCTGAGTGTATTGCGGATACATTAAATTTAAGTTTCAGCAATTCCCGCTCCAGCTGTTTTACATTGTCCTTGGTGGAGGAAAAAACAATAATGCTGGCCAGGTCTTTCCCTTTAAGTAATCCTTTCAGCAACTCTTGTTTTTGGGAGTTGTAAACGACATAGGCTCCCTGTAAAACGCCTTCTGCAGGTTTTGAAAGAGAAATGTTAATCTGTTCAGGGCTGACCAGAATATGTTTGGCCAGCGTTCTGATTTTCGGAGGCATTGTTGCCGAAAAAAGCAGAGTCTGACGCTGTTTGGGAAGAAATCCGATAATTTTATTGATATCGAGGCTGAAACCCATGTCCAGCATACGGTCTGCTTCATCCAGAATAAGGTGTTCGAGGTGTTGCATTTTTACGTAGCCCATATTCAGGTGAGAAATAAGTCTTCCCGGAGTTGCAACAATTATATTCGCTCCCTGGGTAAGTGCTTTTTTCTCCTGTTCAAATGAAAAACCGTCATTTCCCCCGTAAATAGCAATGCAGCTTACCGGGGCAAAATAAGCGAAACCCTGCAAGGCTTCATCAATCTGAATAGCCAGTTCCCGGGTAGGGGCAATGATCAGTGTATTGACAAAATCAGAGGGTTTTTTGGACAATTTATTGATGATCGGTAACAGATAAGCTGCTGTTTTTCCGGTTCCGGTCTGTGCACAGGCTATAATGTCCCGGTTATTCATGATAACCGGAATGGCTTGTTCCTGAATGGGAGTCGGCTTGCTGAAGCCCATGGAATCCAGGCCTTCCATCAGATCTTTTTCAAAATGAAAATCGTTAAAGGTCAATTTTGGCAACTATTAATTTATAAATAAGCGAATCGCTGAACACCAAAGGTACACAAATAGAACGGTTACCCTGCATCTTCTGTTTTAACCGATGAAGCAATCAATGCATTCATTTCACTCATTTCGGCTTCACGGAAGTGTCTCCAGCTTCCGGGGGCAATGCCAGTAAGGTCTATATTCATTATGCGAATTCGTTTCAGCCGTAAAACAGAATATCCCAAAGCCTCGCACATCCGTCTGATTTGACGGTTCAGACCCTGGGTCAGAATAATTCTGAAACGGCAATCGCCTTCTTTTGTGATCCGGCATTTTTTTGTAACCGTGTCCAGTATCCGGACACCGCTGGCCATTTGTTCCAGAAAGTGCTGATCTATTGTCTTGTCAACGGTAACCAGGTATTCTTTTTCGTGATTGTTTCCTGCCCGGAGTATTTTGTTGACGATATCTCCGTCATTGGTCAGGAAAATCAGCCCTTCAGAAGGCTTGTCCAGTCTGCCGATGGGAAATATCCGTTCGGGATGATTGATAAAGCTGATGATATTGTCTTTCACGTGCAGCTCTGTCGTACAGGTAATACCGGCAGGTTTATTGAAGACGAGGTAAATCCTCTGTTTTTTCTGAATCAAGGGCTTGCCATCAATGCTTATGTTGTCTGCACTTGTAACTTTGGTACCCAGTTCAGGTTGTCGCCCGTTGACAAGCACCCTTCCTTCCTCGATTAATTTGTCCGCCCCTCTTCTGGAGCAGAATCCGGTTTCGCTGATGAATTTATTCAGGCGGGTTTCCACAGGAGTAGATGATTCAGAAGGAGTCAATGATTCAGACTTGTTCCAGTTTCGGATAGAGCTTTTCACGGAGCGTTTTAACCTGGGCATCGGCAAGGTATTCGTCATAGGACATGCGCTTGTCAATCACTCCGCCCGGAGTAATTTCAATGATACGGTTGGCCACACTCTGAACAAAGGCATGGTCATGGGAGGTAAACAGAGAGACGTGTTTCCAGTCTTTCAGCGCATCGTTAAAAGCGGTAATCGATTCCAAGTCCAGGTGATTGGTGGGTTCGTCCAGAATCAGACAGTTCGCATTGGTTAACATCATCCTGGATATCATGCAGCGAACCTTTTCTCCGCCTGAAAGTACCGAACATTTTTTAAGACTTTCTTCACCTGAAAAAAGCATCTTCCCCAGAAATCCCCGGATATAGGTTTCGAGTTTATCGTTTGAATATTGACGAAGCCAGTCAATGAGGCTGTCGTCTGACTTGAAAAACTTAGCATTTTCGTTGGGCAAATAACTCCTTGTAATTGTACTTCCCCATTCAACCGTTCCCGAATCCTGATTTTCGGTTCCCATCAGGATTTCGAAAAAAGCGGTAATGGCCGAATGGTCTTTGGAAAGGAGCACTACTTTGTCGCCTTTGTTAAGGGAGAAACTTACCCAAGAGAACAGTGTGCTACCTTCTGAATTTTTTTTGGAGAGATTCTCCACCGAAAGAATCTGATCCCCGCAGTCCCGTTCTGCTTTAAAAATGATCCCTGGATATTTTCGGGTACTCGGTACGATATCTTCGATAACAAGTTTTTCAAGTAACTTCTTACGGCTGGTGGCTTGTTTTGACTTAGAGGCATTGGCGCTGAAGCGTTCAATAAATTCCTGCAATTCTTTGCGTTTATCTTCTGTCTTTTTGTTCTGATCAGATTTTTGCCTCAGGGCCAGTTGGCTGGATTCGTACCAGAAGCTGTAATTGCCGGTGAACAGTTTTATTTTGTTGAAATCGATGTCCGCCACATGCGTACATACGGCATCCAGAAAGTGCCGGTCATGGGATACCACAATGACGGTATTCTGAAAATCAGCAAGAAAATTTTCGAGCCAGTTTATGGTTTCCACATCCAGATCATTGGTAGGCTCGTCCAGCAGAAGGATGTCCGGATTTCCGAAGAGCGCCTGGGCCAGCAATACCCTGACTTTTTCCTTCCCGTTCATATCCGACATCAGCCTTTGGTGAAAGCTTTCTTTTACACCCAGTTCGCCCAGCATTGTGGCAGCATCGCTTTCTGCATTCCAGCCTTCCATTTCGGCAAACTGGATTTCGAGTTCAGAAGCCTTGATTCCGTCCGCATCACTGAAATCAGCCTTCGCGTAAAGTGCGTCCTTTTCTTTCATCACGCTCCAAAGCTTTTTATTTCCCATCAATACTGTCTGCAGTACTGTAAACGCGTCGAACTCAAAGTGGTTTTGCCGGAGTACGCTCATACGTTCTCCGGGGGTTATAGATACCTGGCCCGTAGTTGCCTCGATCTCTCCGGAAAGAATCTTTAAGAAAGTAGATTTGCCGGCACCGTTGGCCCCGATAACCCCGTAGCAGTTTCCGGGAGTAAATTTTATACTTACTTCGTCAAATAATTTTCGTTTCCCGTACCGGAGGGATAAATTGGATACCGCAATCATAATTTGGGCTCAACTCCCAGATTGTAAAAGATAAAACTCCAGATGTCGGCCTGTTCTTCAATCTGTTTGGAAACAGGTTTGCCTGCACCATGTCCGGCTTTGACATCGATACGGATCAGCACCGGATTTTCACCTTTGTTTTTTTCCTGCAGGGTTGCGGCAAACTTGAAGGAATGGGCCGGAACCACCCGGTCGTCGTGGTCTCCTGTGAGAACCATTGTTGCAGGATAATTGGCTTCTTTTACGTTGTGAAGAGGAGAGTATTTGATCAGGCAGTTGAACTCCTCCTGATTGTCACTGGTTCCGTAATCTCCGGCCCAGGCATAGCCGATCGTGAACTTGTGGTAGCGCAGCATGTCCAGTACTCCGACGCCCGGTAATGCAACCTTGGCCAGGTCGGGCCGCTCTGTCATTGTGGCTCCGATCAACAGGCCGCCATTAGAGCGGCCGTGGATGGCAAGCCTGGAATGGCTGGTATACTTTTCAGCAACCAGGTAATCCGCCGCAGCAATAAAGTCGTCAAACACATTTTGCTTGTTGCATTTGGTACCTGCTTTATGCCATTCTTCACCATATTCTCCCCCTCCACGAAGGTTGGCAACGGCATAGATGCCGCCCTGTTCAAGAAAAATAACTGTGCTAGTACTGAATCTCGGGGTATTGCTGATGTTGAAACCTCCGTAACCGTAAAGAAAGCAGGGATTGTTCCCGTCCATTGCCAGACCCTTTTTGCAGGTAATGAACATCGGTATTTTTGTACCGTCTTTGCTCGGATAGAAAACAAGTTTGGTTTCGTAAAGATCCGGATTGAAATCGATCTGAGGTTTGAAATAAACCGAAGTTTGGTTATTGTTCAGATTGTACTTGTAAATGGTGACAGGATTGGTGTAGGTAACAAAAGAGTAGAACAGTACGCTGTCTTTACGTGTCGAATTGATTTCGTCCACCATGCACAAGCCATCCAGTTTGATTTCGTTTTCCTGTTTGCCTTCCAGATTATAAATGTAAATATGACTGGTAACATCCTTCAGGTATTTCGCAACGATTTTCCCGTTTGCAAGGCTGACGGATTGGAGTAAATCCGTAGTCTCCGGAATTATTTTTTTCCAGTTTTCAGGCTGGGGCTTGGCCGGATCGATCAGTACCAGTTGATATTTCGGAGCGTTTTTGTCAGTTATTACCAAAAGCTGCCCTCCGATATTATCAATGACTCCGTAGTTATTTTCAAAATTATCAACGATAACCTTATAGTCACTACCTGTTTTGCTCAGGTCTTTTACCATCAGGCTGTTTCCGCTGGTTGTTTCAGACCCTTCAAGGATCATAAAGCGTTCATCATCAGTAAGGGCAGCGCCAAAACTACGGGTAGCGTGCTCTTTGTCCTCAAAAACCAAAACGTCCTTTTCCTGGCTTTTTCCTATTGTATGGTAATACACTTTGCTGAATTCGTTTTTCTTTGAAAGCTCATGTCCGCCTAAAGGCGCATCGTAATGGCTGTAGTAGAACCCTTTATCACCTTTCCAGGAAATTCCACTGAACTTTACCCATTTAAGAACGTCTGTTTTTTCGGTTCCTGTTTTAACGTCCATAACATGTATGTCTGTCCAGTCTGATCCGGCCTTGGACAGTTGATAAGCCAGTAAATGGCCTCCCTTGCAGGGTACCGGAGAACTCAAAGCGGTGGTTCCGTCAGCTGACAGTTTGTTGGGGTCGATCAGCACACGGGCTTCTTCCTTTCCCTGTTGTACGTACAAGATACTTTGATTTTGCACGCCGTCGTTCTTCAGAAAGAACGTGAAACCGCCTTCCTTAAAAGGCGTACCGCACTTTGCATAATTCCAGACTTTGGTCAGACGCTGTTTGATTTTATCGCGGTACGGGATTTTTGAAAGGTAATCGAAAGTGACTTTATTCTCTGCCTGCACCCAGCCGGCTGTTTCTGCAGAATTGTCATCTTCGAGCCAACGATAGGGATCAGCAATCTTTGTTCCAAAATAGGTAGTGACCGTGTCCACCTTTTTAGTTTGGGGATAATGCAGATCAGCAGTTTCCTTATTTTCAACTTTGCCGCTTGAACAGGCAAGGAGCAGGGAAACAGGTAAAAGATAAAGGATGCGGTTCATGTTTTTTGTTTTTTTTAAGAGGCCCAAAAGTAGTAAATAAGTGGGATTGATTTTGTAAAATCACTTTCTGTAATATTGAAGAGGGTAGAAGGGGGAGGATTCTTTTGATATTGTAAAGTCAGCCGGACTCAAAGAGGAATCCTGAACCGCCGACCTTAACCTTGGCAAGGTTACGCTCTACCAACTGAGCTACTTCCGCTTATTTTGTCTGAACTTGCTGTTAATCAATGCGTTCAGAGGTTCTTGGTACTGTGATTTCTTCAAATCCTTCGGAGCCTGGTTGCTGTGTTTTCGTGCAAAAGGGCACATTTGGGCACATTTGGCAGCATTGCTATAGCACTACAGCACTCCAGCTATAGCACTACAGCGGTGCTCAAAAAAAGAAGAAAATGATGGTCAAAGAACGTCCGATTTTGAGGTCGGGACAGCAAAAATAGGATTTTTTGGGAAAGTATGGAGGAAAATGGGGGAAAAGTTGGGAGGGGATGGGATTTGGGGTGGATTGTACCATGTTCGGGAGCATAACTCGGCTCAGGTTAAGGGAATGTGTGTTTTGTCGGCAGGATTTTACCTCAATAATTCTATTCCTTCTTCTTCCGTACCTGCAAATATTTAAAAGTGCTCAAAAATAAAACGTTCAAAAAGAATAGCTTGTACCATTCAAGAGGAACATTTTTTATTATTTTAAAATAGAGAAAACCCAAGTTAACAACGATAACAATTGGGATGTCTACATAGTAATGCCATTTAATGCGGAACTTCAAATTCCTATTATACATTTCACTATAAATCATTTTTTCTGCATTAATTGATTTTGCTTTAATTGCTCTTATTAATTCATCTGTAAATTCCCGAAAGGTTTCCTTGAATTTTCCAAAATCAAAGGCGTTAATGCTTACAACCTTGTTTGATTTGAGTTTTATTGCAAACGCTGTTATAAAGATGCTCCTGTTTACAGAATATCCAATAATATCATCAAATAAAACTGTCTTGTTATCCCAACTGACAGATGTTTCAGTGATTGTAACGTCCATCTCGGCTGAGGCAAGGAAGTGAGAGAGAAGAATTGCTGAAGCAAAAGCAATCATCGTAAGACATTCAACTACAGTTCTACTGAAATGATGATAACCAAAAGCGGTAGTACCAGCCATTAAAATTATTGAGCCACCAATTCCGAAAATTAAGAATTTTACCACGGATACTGTTCTAAGCCTGTACGTCATATTTACCTGCAATTTCAATTCTTTGTTTCCCGTTTTTTAATCTCCTCTTTCAATTTCTCAGGAATCTCCCTGCAGCCACAGTTCCTCTGATGAGCAAGATGCCATTTAATCCGCTGCTGGGTAGTGGCGTTCTTGGGCATTTTGTTTTTGGAATGCCAGAGGGCGTTGGGTTTCATTCAAAACACTTTAATTTTCTTTTCCAAAGAAGAATCAGTGTGGATTTTGCTCCTGTAGATTTTTCCGTCTTTATCTTCAAGAATAGCGACACATCTGAATAATTTCTTTGGCTTATCTGTTTCAGATATACTTATTTCAAATTTGGCTGACTTTATAAAATTATCTCCACTCCTGACCGCTAAAACTCTCTGCAACCCTTGTCTATCAATATTTTCAAAGAACTTATTACTATTTTAACCGGACACTAATGTGTTTGCATTATTTGAAACTGTTCCTGCTTTAAAGAAAATTCAGTTTGACGAAAATAAATTATATGCTGGTGGTCTCATCAGTGGTTTTTTTGGCGGATTATCAGGGAATCAAGGAGCATTGAGAAGTATGTTTCTTCTCCGTTGCGGATTGACGAAGGAAAGCTTCATCGCAACAGGAATATTCATTGCCTGTGTAGTTGACCTCACAAGACTTTCCGTTTATTTCAGTCGTTTGTCCAACATCAATATTCAGGACAATTTAAAAATCCTATTGGCTGCAATTGGCTCTGCGTTTGCAGGAGCATACATAGGCAGTAAGCTCCTAAAAAAAATCACAATTGACTTTGTTCAATGGATAGTCACAGTGATGATTACACTTCTTGCAATTGGATTGGGAACAGGACTTCTTTAAATTGAGCCTTGTTACTGTTTCTTTTGAAACAGGAGTGCTGAAAATTGGTTTTCAGCCCACATTCCAAAACCTTCAAAAGACAAAAAAAGACTGAAGTGCCTGAAACGGAATGGCAGGCTCTCTTCAGACTACGGTCGGTTACGTGGAATTGAAACAAAACGTCCGTATATACGGACGGAAACTACTGGGGAAAACGGCTTATTTTGCGTAAATTAGCCTTGCAAAATGGCAAGAAAAGCAGGTATTGATATAGAAATTGATAGGTTAACAAACTCAATAGTTAATACTATTTCGGGGGATATCCTTGTAATCGAGTTCCAAAAGGTTTCAAATAAAGAAATAAAAAGAAAGGATTGGATTTTCAACTGGCAAAGTGAATTAGCTGTCGCAAGAAATGAAGTGTATAAGATGACCATTAAGGACAACCCGACTATAATTCAGGGGCTTATCTCTTTTAGGTTTGATAATGGTTTTGTGTTTATTAACGTTGTTGAAAATGCGAAATTTAATCGTGGAAGTGGGAAACTATATGAAGGAGTGGGAGGAAATTTGTTTGCCTATGCCTGTAAGCGTTCATTGGAAGCTGGCTTGGAAGGTTTTGTTGTATTTGAAGCCAAGACAGCACTCATCGGTTATTATCAAAAGGCACTTGGAGCAGAGTCATTAGGTGGACAAAGAATGGTTATCAGCGATAAAACATCACTAAAATTAATCAACCAATATTTTAAAAAGTAAAGCTATGAGACTGCAAAGAAAATCAACTGAACCAGACCTCGTTGTAAAACCAACACGTCTGACAGATAAGGAAGCAAAGGAAATCAGCGAATTGATTAAAGAATATAAACTTAATAGGAAAAAGAAAGCTCGTCACAAAACGGCAGCATAGTCCGCTATTCAATCAGTTCAGAGGTTATTGGTACTGTGATTTCTTCAATTTCTACCGTTTCTGTAGTGCTGTGTTTTTGTGCAAAATGGCACATTTCGCAGCATTTGGCAGCATGGCTATAGCACTCCAGCTATAGCACTCCAGTTTTGTGCTGACGGGCTGTGGGTTTGAAAGAAATTGGGGTCAAAGAACGTCCGATTTTGAGGTCGGGACAGCAAAAATAGGATTTTTTGGGAAATGACGGTGGGAAACATTGAAAAAATTGAGGAAATGAGTTTGAGACGGGAAATTTTCAGGATTTTACCTGACTATAACCAACTTTTTGTTCTCATTTCCGTGTTCGCTTGAAACGGAAAGATTGTAGACTCCCTGGGCGAAATTGTTGGCATCAATGGTAGCCGTTCCGAAAATTGTTTCCGTGAAAATTAATTTGCCTGTAATATCAAATACCTGAAGGAGCTGTTTTTCGGTGGAAGAGGATTTGATTGTGAAGGAGGAATTGGTTGGATTTGGGAAGATAGTAAATTGGGAAGGCTGGGATTTTATTTCTGTAATTCCAGTTAAAAAGGAAGAAACAGGTGCAATGAATATGCCATCACCATTTGTTCCTGCGAATATATTGCCACTGTTAATTCCCAATTTTGTAACATTCAGATTAAAAAGACCTGAATTGATAGCTGTCCAATTGGAACCATAGTTTGTCGTTACAAAAACTCCACCAGCTTCAGTACCAGCAAACAAATTTATTCCGCTCACAGCAAAAGAATTAATAATATCATGTCCATAACGTCCTGAGTTCATTTCTATCCAGGACGAACCCTTATCCGAGGTACGAAAAACACCACCAATTAATCCTATAATCCCAACAAACAAATTACTATCTATTATCGCCATTGCACTAATTTGACCATTTGCCCAGAGATTACCTGTAATGATGTTCCAATTTGTACCATTGTTAGTAGTGAGATAAAGACCGTTAGCAACCGTTGCGAATAGGCTATCACCAAATGCTGGGAAAAGAAATGCTCCGCCCATTGGTAATCCTGAATTTATTCCAGTCCAATTCAAGCCATTATTAGTTGACAAATAAATGCCATAATCAGTTCCAACAAAAAGATTATCGCCAATGTTTGAAACAGAAACCCCCAAAGTATCAAATCCAGCGGATAACCAAGCAGTACCATTGTTTGTAGAATAATAAACACCATTACTTGTTCCAGCAAACAGGGTGCTTCCATTAACTGTCAAGGAACCACTTACCAAAGTATCTAATCCAGCAGATAACCAATTCGTGCCATTGTCAGTGGAGAGAAAAAGCCCGCCATAATCTGCCCCCGCAAATATATTGCTCCCGATAGATGCAAAAGAAAAGACAGTGGTATTAGCAGGTTCTGAATTTGTTGGAATCCAGTTGAAGCCACCATTGGTTGATTGAAAAACTCCTTCATCACCGCCTGCAAATAGATTTGCCCCATTATTCACTATTGAAAAAATATATGAATGTGGAAGTCCACCACCAACAGATGTCCAGTTCGTCCCATTATTTGTGGATAAGAAAGCCCCGTATTTTGTTCCTGCAAATAAATTACTACCGTTAAATGTTAAATCCCATATTATTAGGGTATCTAACCCAACCGAATTCCAATTTGAGCCATTATTCGTAGAAACAAAAACTCCTGAATCAGTTCCTGCAAATAAGCTACTTCCACTTATAGCTAGGGTGTTAACAGAGGTGTTGGTAAATCCAATATTTATCCAGGTTATACCATTATCGCTTGATTTGAACACTCCTGTCCTTTTAGATACTTCATCCGTAGCCACAAATAAATTGTTACCATTCACCGCAATAGCATTGACTTGAAGCGTATCCAATCCGATAGAAGACCAGCTTGAACCGTTATTTGTTGAGAGAAAAACACCACTATTGATAGTTCCAGCAAAAATATTATTCCCGTCAACCAACAATGCAGATACATTAGGATTTGTTAAGCCTGAATTTGAGGACAACCATTTGACACCATTATTGGTGGACATAAAAACCCCGCCACCTTCAGTGGCTGCAAACAAAGTATCACCTTTTACAGCCAAAGCATTAACGTAAAGACTTGTTATTCCCGAATTGACACCATTCCAACTGTTTCCGTTATTTGAGGAAAGAAAAACGCCACCATTTAGGGTTCCTACAAAAATATTACTTCCATCAATGAGAAGGCAGTAAGCTGTTCCATCCAATCCACTTGGGCCACTCGTCTGCACCCATTGTGCATCAGTCATACACGAAACAAACAAAAATACAGAAAGTAAAATCCTTTTCATGGTGCAGGCTGCCTATATGCTAATTTAGGTAAAATCCCCAATTCCTCCTACCAACAAAATCCCCAAAGATACCCAAACCCAATTCAAGCAACTGAAGGGGTCTGGAGCCTCTGAAGGATTTGGGCTTGGAGGCTCTAGGACTTAAAAAATCAATTCTCGGTAAAATGCAAAGAATTCCCGTACCAGAGAGTAAATATTGGCAAAAAGAAGGCAGAATACGGGAAGGCAGTATTGCAGGACTTATCAGACAGATTGAACAAGGAATTTAAAGGCGGTTATAGTGTGCAGAGCCTTTGGAATATGCGACAATTTTACAACACCTTCCCAATTCTCTCTACAGTGTGGAGAGTTTCCAATAACAAGGAAGCCGTTGATAATTTGACTGTTTTAACCAGAGGAAAAAATGCACGCATCCGTAAATCTGATTCGGAAGCTCAAATTCTCTCCACGGTGTGGAGAGAATTATCCTGGTCGCAATATAAATTGCTGATGCGTGTTGAAAATCCTGACGCACGGGCTTACTACATTAAAGAAGCCGTGGAACAGAACTGGGGTGTACGTGGCTTAGAAAGGCAGATAAACAGTTTTTATTACGAACGAATTTTAAGCAGTAAAAACAAAAAAGCTGTTCAAAAAGAAGCCAAACAAAAAACGAAGGCTCTTGCTCCGCACATTACCGATTTTATAAAAGAGCCGTATGTGTTAGAATTCCTACAGATAAAACCAAGCGAGCATTTATATGAAAGCGAACTGGAACAGGCACTGCTCAATAACATACAACACTTCCTGCTGGAGCTGGGCAAAGGCTTTTCCTTTGTAAGCCGTCAGCAACACATTGATGCGGACACTGAACATTATTACATTGACCTGGTATTCTACAACTATATCCTGAAATGCTTTGTTCTGATTGATTTAAAAGTCGGCAAGCTTGCTCATCAAGACGTTGGACAAATGGATATGTACGTGCGGATGTATGAGGAGAAATTTAAACAGCCAGGCGATAATCCAACCATAGGATTAATATTGTGTTCGGAGCAGAATGAGTCCGTGATTAAGTATTCCGTATTGAAGGAAAACAAACAAATGTTTTCTTCTCGGTATAAACTTTATCTGCCAAGCGAAAAGGAACTGAAAGCAGAGTTGAACAAAGACCGTGCTCTGATTGAGGCGGAAATAAAGCGGAAAGAGAAGTAGTGACTGCCCTTCCTCCGACAAACACCCCTTGTCTAAGAATATTACCAGCGTTTTCCTGCCAGATTTGAGCCAGGAGTTGCTTTCGGTCACGGAATGAGATGCAGTTCCATTCCAATTGAAATACGCTGAAATTGGTTTAACTTTAGGGCTAATGAAAAAACTACTTCTCGGATTAGTTGCCTTAATTATTATTATTGGAGCTTTTATGTATTTTTCTGCTCCTCTTTGTACGACATATCAGGATAACAGCAACAATTCAAACGGATTTAACAGGTATTGTGGATATATGCTCAGGTGTTCATATTATCCCTCGCATGGAAACTTTTCAATAGTAGGACTTCAGCACGACAGCACCAATGACAGAGATTATTTTGACAAATACCACGGACTTCGCTGTAAGAATGAAATATTTATTAAATCAATCAGGGCAAAATTTGTGTCCACAAGAGATACAATAGATTTTGGGCTTGAACATTTCAGTAGAAACATTGAGGTTATAGAACCAATTTCACAGAACATTATAAACTCAAACCAACAGATTGAACTTAGGATTGCCTTTACAAACGAGCAACCAGAAAAGATACTTGTCCTAAATCGCCATACTGGAAGGTCTTTTAACTCCAAAGACACCGCAATGGAACTTGTCTTGGGAATTTTAATCGTTATCTTTTATATCGTTTGGATTTTGCTGAGCCTATTGATTACTAAAATATTTCGCAAGTGCTCAATCATTCTAAGCAGAATTATAGCTGGCGTAATTATTATTGCATTGCTAATCGTTTCAATAAACTACGTGATGCCAATCTTCTTTGGATGTTGAAACGGATTTACATATTGAAAACTACGCATCTACTGATATTATTGGCGTTTGTAGGGTTTTCGGTGGCTGGGTTTGGGCAGACATCACCGCAAAACACCAGAGACTCCATATACCTGAACACTTTAGCAAAAAAATACCCTGCAGGAATTACGATTGAAAAATCAATTGAAGGAAACAAAAAGATTGAACGGTACATCATTGTCAGGAATGGGAAGGCAAAGGAATTCAAGAAAGTTTATTATTCTTGGGGTGCGAAATATTATTTTGCTTTGAACTATTCCATTACTGAAAGCACATTTCTAAGAGAAACAATAGCACTTGAGGGTGAGGCAGTCAAAAATGTTGAGATTAACAGCGAACCGCATACCACTCACCCCGTTTGTGGTAATGGCGAAAGATGACTATGAGTTTGTTTAAATTACTCAGCACTCCACTCCTGCCCCCTCAGCACTCCGCCAGCACGCCAGCACAGCACTCCAGTCCTTTCCGACCTTAACCCTAATTCAGTAAACTTATTGATTTTATTGGCTTTGACCCAGCACGCCACTTTTCCAGAGACTAACCTTGGCAAGGTTACGCTCTACCAACTGAGCTACTTCCGCTTATTTTGTCTGAACTTGCTGTTAATCAATGCGTTCAGAGGTTCTTGGTACTGTGATTTCTTCAAATCCTTCGGAGCCTGGTTGCTGTGTTTTCGTGCAAAATGGCACATTTGGCAGCATTTGGCTACATGACTATAGCACTCCAGCACTCCAGCTATAGCACTCCAGTTTTGTGCTGATGGGGGTGCAGGTTTGAAAGAAATTAAAAGAAAGTTTGGGTCAAAGAACGTCCGATTTTGAGGTCGGGACAGCAAAAATAGGATTTTTTGGGAAAGTATGGAGGAAAAGAGGGGGAAATTTGGGAGGGGGGCAGGAATTTGGGAGGATTGTACTTTTTCGGGAGCATAACTCGGCTCAGGTTAAGGGAATGAGGAATTTGGCGGATGGATTTCGGAGCAGGAGTGTACAGTAATAGCTGGATTCTGAATTTTTATTGACATATCTTAGCTGTATGCAGAAAGGCAGAATTCCGATAAGCATTTTGATTATTTCTGCCATTTCCATTTTCCTTGTTGACTGTTCTAAGGATACCTCCAATAATCAGCCATTGGGAACAGCAGCACATAATTCTCCGCCAATAGCAATGTTTCAAGGGGTAGTGAGTGATTCCGTAACAAAAGTGCCCATTTGCGGCTCCACAATATTTTATCTTCTTACTGATTCTGCCACTACCAACGGAGTGTCAAACGATGGCTATATGCCTGCCAGCAGCTACAACCAAGGTATTTTTGAATTTATTCAGCCCTTCAGCACAATTGCCAGCTTAGCAAATAATAATTACATTTTTAGAGCTTGTAATGACAGTTTTGTTGGTCAAACAGTATTTATCCATCCTGCTCCAGCTGCATCTTACAATGGATACGAATGTTATTTTAATTCAAATATATCCTGTGTCCCTGTAGCTTATCTGAGCATTCATTTAAAAGACACTTCAAAAGCAACAGGCAGCACCCTAAGTTTGATTTCCAATTTCAATAATTTAACTTCAGCGGGAGGAAATTTCAACAGTAATTCCAAACTATTAGATACAACCTTTGTTTATCACATAATGCCGAATAAGCGCCTGTTTTTGAAATGGCAGTTTACAGTTAATAAGATTGCTTACTCTGACAGTGCGTCAATGCTCATTAAGAGCGGAAAAACTGGAAGTTTAAATATTTCATTTTAGATTGGTTCTAAAAAATCCTTTTCAAGTAACTGCTGGATTTTACCTGATTATTCCAGACGAAAAACATTTGTAACTTGCGGTAGATGAAACCACTGCTATCATTTTTATTTATTTTTTACTGCTCATTTCTTTTCGGTCAGAAAAAGAAAATGGATTCGCTGCTGACTGTTTACAAAAACACATCCGTTTCAGATACCAACAGATATAAAATCGCACGTAACATTGCTGATACCTATTTTGCCAAGGAAAAATATTGGGATGCCTTGGACTATTATAATGAAGCTCTGAAAATCAGTGAAAAAAGAGGAGTTAAAAAGGAAACATACGCCTGTTACGTAAGCATCGGTAGTGTTTACATCCATAAATCTGAACTATCCAGAGCCTTAGAAAGTTATATCTCCGCATTAAACACCATACAGGAAGTCGGGGATAAAAAAGAAACAGGAATATGCCTGATTAATATTGCTGGTGTTTACATTGACCAATACAAATATCCTGAAGCCTTGGAATCGCTTAAAAAGGCATTACAATTAATGAAAGAAGTCGGGGACAAGCAGGGAATAGCAGCCAGCTATCAGGACATGGAAGTGTATTACAAAAACAAGTCAAAATTTAAGTTGGCACGGCAGTATCGAGATTCCGCTTCCTCCCTGATGAATGGCAGTGAATTAGCAAATAACGGAATCATACATTTTCAGAATGTATCTGATGCCTACGCAAAATCGGGAAATAAAGAAAAGGATTCTAAATCAGAGGATGACATTGTATTAAAGTCCACAGGAAAATCCTTTGACAACAGTATAATCATTGCCGAGGTAACTGCAGACAGCATTTCGTATGAAGTATTTGGGAAAATTCACACCATACCTATTTCAGACGTTTCATCTTATGCCATCAGCAAAGCAAGTGAAAGAGATTCCTTATACAAATATTATTCGTTCAGACCTGCTACACCAATTTCCCATGACACTTCCTCTGTAAACAAACAGAATAATCGTCCCCCGAATTTATCACAGGAAAATTCATACATAAAAGAGAAGAAAACTCCGAAAGAATATTTACTTACATTTTCTTATGCGTACGGTGTCAACGCAACAGGCTATTCTTTGTCCTTTTACAAATGGGCAAAAAAGGCTGATGATGAATGGATTTTCCCTGCAGTGGTCTCCTTTGAATACATTCAGTTAAATTCCGTCAGCAGTGGGCAAACAGAAAGCATATATTATGTCAAGCCTGGAGTAAATGTATTTAAAAGGATTGGCGATTATTTTATGTTCAATTTTCGGGTACAAGTGCCAATTGGCAGCGAATTGATTACCTATGAATATGGAAATTCCACTTCAAACTTAATAATTGGGATGTACGGAAACACAGGGATTTATTTTGTTCCGAAATCTGATAACGCACTTGTTGTGGGATTAAGTGTATTCGGACAACTTTTAAGCTCACAGACTTATCCCAGCGATTATGGTTTTAAAATTGAGGTAGGAATAAAGTTTTAAATGTAGGGCATCAGGAATGAAAAAGTATTTTGGTTTTATTATTTGTTTGGCTGGTTGCATTGCGAGCAGAAACCCTTCGGATATTAACTTGCATACTGGATATATCAACAATGTTAAAACACAGGCTGATATTGAAAATAACAGAAGAGTGGAAAAGCAGCAGCATAATCTTTCCCCACTGTACAATCATAAGAATGAAAGTGCAAGGCTAAAATTAAGCGATGATGTTTTTATAAGAAATGTACTGAAGGATTGCAAGTGCGATAGCGTGCAGGCAGGCAATATTTTTGCATTTAAGGCTTGGACGTTTTTCCGTTCAGGTAACAATGAAATCGCAAGCAAACGGTTTAATCAGGCATATCTGTTTGACACAACGAATTATAAGATTTATTGGGGCTTCGGGGATATAATGGCAAAACAAAATCGGGATGATGAAGCCATTCCATTGTATAATAGGGCATTTACCTTGTATAAATCACGCTCTGATTCTGATTTTGTCTTTCTTTCACTGGATGCTACGAATCCATACATAGATAAATTTATGCAGACCAAGAATAAAGCCTTTGTGGATGCAGCGTTCAGCATTTTAGACAAGGCTGCCAAGATTTTGCCTGACTTTCCGCAATTAAATAATCTATATTCCCATCTGTATTTTGAAACAGGGGATTATTCAAGAGCTTTGGACTATTATAATAAAACAGTTGCGAGCGATAAAAGATTTATAAATTCTGATTATTTGAAATCCATTAATGATAAGCTCGGAACGAAATAGATGAGGAACGTATTTACAACAATATGGACTACGGTAAAAAAACATCCGATTGTTGCGGCTCTCATCCTCATTATTGCTGTTGTCGGAATATTTGGTAGGAGTATGGCAATAAAAGAAAAAATTGTTGGCAATTAATAAATAAAGGGTGGGATGAAAACACGGGATGGTTTAATCCACCAATGGCTACAATCACATTCAAAGATTTACCAAATAATAAATACGGCTGTACAGTCATTCGCTGGGCAACAAATGATACAATAATACAAGACCACTCCATGGATTATGGATAAATACAAAATCAACAAAGGCGGAGCATACAGAAAATTACGTGCAATACAAGCCCAAACCCCGACACTGTTCTATAACTGGCAATCTGGATTCAAATAGGGATTTTGATAACAAGAGCCGTATGACGGGCAACTGTCACGTACGGTTCTGTGAGAAGCTCGGGCTGAAATGCCCTTGCTTACTCGACCGGGAGAAGTTCAAACGAAAGAAAGATTAAATTCAAACTCAATGAATCTGATTTTGCTCAACAAATTTACGCAAAAAATCAACAGGATTTTCTCACCTTCCAGGCTAATGCTGGTCTTTTTAGAAATTTAATTTAAACGGATTGTTATTGAAGAAGTGATAAGCTAAATGCGGCAAATAGACTTATTTTAAGAAGAAATACGGTACATTTGCCCGCAAATAAACAACAATTATGAAAAGAATAGCCTTACTCGCAATAGCATCTGTACTGTTCGCTTCCTGCGGTCAGAATAAGAATAGCAATCAACAAAACGACAATAGTGATCAACACTTCGATTCGTATAAAAACAGTTTTATCGAAAAACTTTGGAAAGTATATCCCGTTTGGGCTGCCAGTCAGGGCTATCACAATTACGACAGTATTCTTATTGTTCCTTCGGAGGCCAGCAGGGCCCTTGAAAATGAATTTGCAAAAGCCAATCTGGATTCGTTAAAATCCTATGATCTTCAGAAGCTCAGCTCCAACAATAAAACCGATTATTACCTGATCGAGAATCAGCTGAATGAATTGATCTGGAACAACACTTCCTATAAGTCTTTTGAATGGAACCCTTCGGATTACAATGTAGTAAGCGGCATTGCCGAATTGCTCAATGGCAATTATGCGAAACTCGATGTACGTTTGATGGGAATATACGGGCGACTGAAAAGTACACCTGCTTATTATGAATCGGCCAGGAAATACCTGAAAAATCCTACCAAAGAACATACCCAGCTGGGAATTGAGCAAAACCTGAATTCGGTTTCGGTTCTGGAAAAAGACCTGCTGGATTCGGTAAAAATTTCGGGCCTTAGCGAATCCGTTAAAAAAGAGTTTGAAACGAGTATTGTTAATTCGGCAAAGGCGGTCAGGGACTATGCCGAATGGCTGAAAACGATGAAAAATGACACTCCCAGAAGCTTTCACCTGGGCAAGGATCTTTTTGAGGCAAAATTCAGATTTGACATTCAATCCCGTTTCACTTCCGAAGAAATCTATGAACGCGCCCTTAAGCGAAAGGATGAGTTGCATGCCGAAATGGCCAGAATCAGCAAGTCGCTCTGGAAAAAATACATGGGCAGCGAAAAAATGCCTGCTGAGGATCTTGAAATTACCCGCAGTGTTCTTGAAAAAATTGCACTTCAGCATGTTAAGGCCGACTCCTTTCAGGTGACTATTGAGCGGCAGATTCCTGTTCTGGTTGACTTTATTAAAAAGAAAAACCTGATTTTCATAGACTCGACCAAACCTCTGGTTATACGCAAAGAGCCTGCTTATATGGCGGGAGTTGCCGGTGCATCTATTAATGCGCCGGGTCCGTATGACAAAAACGGCAATACCTATTACAACGTAGGTTCTTTATCCGGTTGGGCTCCTGATAGGGCCGAAAGTTACCTGAGGGAGTATAACAATTACATTCTTCAGATTTTGTGCATACACGAAGCCATTCCCGGTCATTACACTCAACTGGTCTACAGCAACCAGAGTCCCAGTCTGATTAAATCTTTGTTCGGAAACGGAGCCATGGTAGAGGGCTGGGCCGTTTATACAGAACGCATGATGATTGAAAGCGGATACGGAAACAATGAGCCTGAGATGTGGCTCATGTATTACAAATGGCATTTGCGCACGGTCTGCAATACGATACTGGATTATAGCGTGCATGCCCTGGGAATGGAAAAGGAGGACGCCATGAAGCTATTAACGAGCGAGGCATTTCAGCAGAAAGCCGAAGCCGAAGGAAAATGGAGAAGGGTTTCCCTCACACAAGTGCAACTTTGCAGCTATTTTACAGGTTTCACCGAAATCTATGATTTCAGGGAGGAGCTTAAAAAGAAAATGGGGGATCAGTTTAACCTGAAAGCTTTTCATGAAAAATTTCTTAGCTATGGCAGCGCACCGGTAAAATACATACGGGAACTGATGCTGCAGGATAAGCCTGGCGTGCAATAGGTATTTTTTGTATCTTGTATTCTGGCCTGGGAAGGGTTGTCCGTATGAAAGATAAGCGATTTATTTTATTGGGTTTCCTGGTTTCTTTGTCCTTCTTTTCCCTCGCGCAACGAGGGAAAAGTGGAGCCCTTACAGTCAGCGCGGCCAACACAATTGTTAACGAGTACATCGACCTGACTGCAAACATCACTGCAGGAAACACTTCGATACAGGTTAGTTCCAATACGCTGAATACGAACCTGAGATTTCCTTCAAACCTTGCGGAAGGTGATCTTTTGTTTATCTATCAGACGCAGGGCGCCTGGATTCTCGGAGATTTTACTAGCGGATCACCGTTGGTTGCTCTTCCGAACGACAGCAGCATTGGCCAGATATTGGCCTATAACGGAACAGGAACTTACGAATTTGCCGAAGTAAAAGATGTGTCGGGTTCGACGACTATAGACCTGAGTTGTCCGCTCCTGAATAATTACTTAGCTGATTCGGGACGCACGCAGGTTGTCAGGGTTCCCCGTTATTCTTCGCTGACCATCAATGCCGGCGGAGTACTTGCTGCGCAGGCCTGGAACGGAGTAGACGGAGGCGTTTGTGTGATTGAAATCAGTGGAAATACCCTGATCAGTTCCGGAGGAAGCATTAATGTTACAGGTCTCGGTTTCAGGGGCGCTGATACGGTTACGACCCCTGGAACTAGCGGTAACGAAAATTTCAGCGGGACATCGAATGTGGATTGGGGAGCATTTAAAGGAGAGGGGATTGCCGGATTTGAGGCTGTTTACAATCTGCGGATAGGAGAATATGGCAGAGGTGCTATTGCCAATGCAGGCGGTGGAGGTTGTTCCTGGAATGCAGGAGGAGGGGGTGGTGCAAATGCCGGAAATGCGAGTGTTTTGCTTTGGAACGGAAGAGGGGTTCCCAATCCGGCCTACAATGCTGCCTGGGCTCTCGAAGGGGCTTGGGTTCCGTTATCACCTTCCACCGGCGGTGGAAGAGGCGGTTATTCCTGGGCGAATAAACAAAACAATCCTTTAACTGTTGCTCCTGGCAATCACGCCTGGGGAGGCGATTATCGCAGCAATGTAGGTGGACTGGGCGGAAGACCACTCGACTATAGTACCGGAAGGATTTATTTGGGAGGTGGCGGAGGAGCAGGTCAGGGGGATAACGGATACGAGGGCGGAGGTGGTAATGGGGGCGGGCTTATTTACATTCAATGCTACGGCACAGTATCGGGTTCGGGTCAGCTGCTGGCAAACGGACTCAACGGAGGAAACACCACAGGGACTCCCGCTGCTACAAATTACATAGGAATAGACGCGGCCGGAGGCGCAGGGGCGGGAGGTACAATACTGGTTAACTCAACGGTAACGGGCTCCCTGCAAGCTTTCGCAAACGGAGGTTCCGGTGGGAATCAGAATGTTGTAAAAGGTGCTTTGGATTTTGGAGCCCCGACTGAAGCTGAAGGTCCTGGTGGAGGTGGTGGCGGAGGGTACATAGCTCTTAGTGCGGGAGTTATGGCTCAGCAGGTAAACGGGGGAGCAAATGGAACAACAAACAGCCCCCTGTTAAACAAAGCCGGTGAATTGTTTCCGCCTAACGGCGCTACAAGCGGAGCAAATGGGTTGATGAATCAGAGCTTATCAACCTACGATATTGTTACAAGAGATACCGCACTATGCGGAGGAGCTTCGCTGAACCTGAGTGCAAGTTTTAGCGGAACTGCTCCTGCAGGAGCAATTTTACTATGGTACGATTCTCTAACAGGTGGCAGCAGTCTGGGAACCGGACCTGATTTTACAACTCCTGTCTTAACCACAACCACAACGTATTATGTGGGTTCCTGTCCCGGTTTCTTCAGGGTGCCTTTGCAGGTCACTGTTTCTTCTGCGTTTAGCTGCAGCCTTACTCCAACCAACGCCGGTTGCGCTTCCGGTGGAGGGATAACCGTTTCTATAAGCGGTGGGGTGCCGGCATTTACGTATTCATGGTCCAGTGGCTCAACTGCCGCGACCTTAAGCAATATTTCGGCCGGTAATTACACCCTCACTGTGACCGATGGTGGATCCTGTACAACAACTGCTGATACGGTTGTTTCTGGAACCTCAGGCCTAAGTCTGAAATCAGTTTCAATAACTGAAAACAACTGCTTCGGACAGCATACAGGAAGTATCGTTATGAGTCCCGCAGGAGGAAATCCCCCTTATACTTATGTCTGGAGTAACGGCGCCAGCAGCGCAACTGTTTCGGGTCTGGCAGCGGGTTCTTACAGTTTAACGTTAACGGATAATGTCGGATGTAAGGCGGACACCTTCTTTACCGTCAGTTCGCCAATGCAGATAGTTCTCACTCCGTCTACGGTTTCATCCTCCTGCTCTTCTGCGAATGGGCAGGCCGCTGTCAGTGCGGCCGGCGGTGCAGGAAGTTATTCCTATGCATGGTCAGATGGAGCAAGATCTTCGATCGTTTCGGGTCTTATTTCGGCAAATTATTCGGTTACAGTAACCGATGCCAATTCCTGTACGCAATCCCTCAGCCTGTTTGTAGGAACGACGGGTGGCCTGAGTGATACGCTTTTGGCACAAAAAACAAGCTGCGGGTCTTCTGACGGTTCTGTTTCAGCAATTGTTAAAGGAGGAAGTCCTGCCTACACCTATTCCTGGTCATCCGGAGGCTCGACCGATTCTCTGGCGTCCAATCTTGCTGCCGGAACGTATTCCCTGACCGTTACCGATTCGAAGGGCTGCAGTACGGTATCGAGTGTGGTTGTTGCAAGCACAGGTTCAGCAACTCCGGTGTTTATTACTGCAAGCGATTCGGCTTTTTGCCAGGGTGATTCGACACTTTTGAGTAGCAGTGGATTTGTTAGCTATAACTGGTTGCCATTCAATAGTTTATCTTCAGCTACCGGAAGCTTTGTTTTAGCAAATCCAACGGCTACAGTTACCTATACTCTCACAGCGACAGATGCCAGCGGATGCACTTCCACAACAAGTCTTACGATCACGGTTTACAATCCGCCAGCGGCCTCGGCCGGAAGCGATCAGACTATTGTTTCAGGAACCCAGCTATCGCTGAATGCGTCGGGTGGCAGTCAGTATTTCTGGAGTCCGGGGGAGTCTATGAAAGACTCCCTGATTCAGAGTCCCACGATTGATATTTCTCAAACCACCACATTTACAGTAACGGTTACAGATAACCAGGGCTGCAGTTCCACAGCCTCCGTTACCATCACAGTAGAGCCATCCTGTGGGGATATTTTTGTTCCAAGGGCTTTTTCGCCGAACGGGGACGGAGAGAATGATGTGTTGTATGTAAGGGGGACGTGCATTGTTCATCTGAACTTTCTGGTGTTTGACCGCTGGGGTGAAAACGTCTTCCGTTCCACCAACCCCAATCAGGGTTGGGACGGAATGTACAACGATGCAAAAGCCGAGGAAGCGGTTTACGTATATTACCTGAATGCCACTCTCCTGAACGGAAAAAAGATATCAGAAAAGGGAACTATTACCTTGCTTAGGTAGCTGTAATTGAAAAACGTATATTCTTTAATTGCTTGTTGCATTGTCAGTATTGTACTGCTGCAATACCGGCTGTCCTATTCGGGACTCGAATCAAAACACGAACTGAAGATTACCACCTGGGATGCCCTTGGTTATTACATGTACCTGCCCGGTATTTTTATTTACCGCGATGTTACGGCCCTTAAATGGTTGCCCGAAATAGACAAAAAATATGGGCTTTCAGGAGGTCATGTTTATCAGGCAAATATTTACAAGGATAATAAATATGTCTTCAAATACCTTGGGGGAGTAGCGATGCTGGAAACGCCCTTTTTTCTGATCGGTCATTTAATCGCCCGAAAATTTCATTATGACGCTGATGGCTTTTCAGCTCCTTATCAATATTCACTTGCTTTTGGCGTGCTGATCTATTGTTTGTTGGCGGTGTTTTTGCTCAGAAGTATCCTGTTGCGGTATTTCAGCGACCTCACTGTTGCCATTACCCTTTTGCTGCTCATGCTGGCAACCAATATCATTCAGTATGTTGCCATCGACAGCGCACAAAGTCATGGATACATTTTCCCGCTTTATGTTGTGATGATTTACCTGACAATTAAATGGCATGAAAAGCCAGGCCTTTTTTTGGCCGCCATGATTGGATACGTAATAGGATTGGCATCCATCAGCAGGCCAACGGAGGCTATCATGCTGTTTATTCCTTTGCTTTGGGGAACTGAGACAAAGGAATCTGCAAAAGAGAAGTGGTCGTTTGTCAGAAAGCATAAGAACCATGTATACTTTGCACTTCTTTTCGCATTTCTAGGCGTTTTGCCCCAGCTTATTTACTGGCAAATCGCTACCGGATTTTTCATCTACGATGTGGGCAGCAAATGGACTTTTTTAAATCCATTTTTCAGGGTTTTGATCGGATGGCAGAAAGGATGGTTTATTTATACGCCGGTTACCGTATTCTTTATTGCCGGTATGTTTTACCTGAAATCCTATCCGTTTAAAAAATCAGTACTATGGTTTTGCCTGTTGAACATCTACATTGTCATTTCCTGGTTTGACTGGCGCTACGGCGGAAGTTATTCAACAAGGGCGCTTTCCCAGTCCTATCCTGTTTTTGCACTCCCACTGGCAGCATACATTGAACAGGTCAACCAGAAAAAATGGAGATTCTTTTTTTATGGCTTGGGATTGTACCTGATAGGCGTAAACCTGTTCCAGATTGTACAATACAATAAGCAGATTTTGCATTACGATCAGATGAACAGGACGTATTACGGGCGGATTTACCTGAATCCCGACCCTACCCCTTTGGATATGAGTACGCTGGATACCAATGAATATTTAGGCAACGAAAACAGGTACCAACTGAAAGTGATTGCGCATACGGATACTTCGAGAAAAATTCAAAGCAAAGGAAGCAATTTAGTCTTATTGCTGGAAACATCGTTGGGCCTTGATTCTACAACTGTTAAATCAGCTGAGGTCTGGTTAAAAATCGAATCCGAAATAAAAGTCAGCAGGGGATTTTGGGATTCTTATTTAACATCTGAGGTCGAAACGAATGGGTTGCGTAAGCGCAACAGCGTAAGATTGTTCAGTGTAATCAGCAAAGAAGGGCAAACAAACAACTATGCTTTTTATGTCCGGGTCAGGGTAGAGGCGGGGGCCAACAAAACGATTCTGAGAATTTATATTAACCCCAAAAGTGATTTTGAGGGCACTCTTGAAAAGTTGCGTGTCACTTCTCTTTTTGGAAATTTCGAATCATCCTGATAAATTAGAGGTCATTTTGAATTAAACTATGAGAATCATGAGGAAGTTGAAGGTTTTTCTTTTTGCTTTTACAGTATTGTTTTCAGTTGATTCGTTTCCGCAAAAAAGCGGAAACGGAATTATGAGACCCTATACCAGTCATCCGACATACATGGACAGTCTTTTGAATCGGGCCAAAGAAATTCCCGGAACCCGAACACTTTTTTCAGGCCGGTATAAAACTGCTGACGGAAAAGTGATTTCGCAATTCAGCTCGCAACCGGTTTCGTTCAGAAACGACTTTGGAACCCTTGAGGCCATTGATGTCCGGCTTAGGCCTTCACCTTCGGGCCGTTCATGGCTTGCTGACAAACAGCTCCATCCCTGTGCCTTAAACGAAGACCTGAGCACTTCCATTACCCTGGACGGCAAAGGTCAGCTGATCTTTAATAAAGACGTAAAAGTGAATGGAGTTGTCTGTAAGCAAACGCTTTCATCGATTGATCAGACCGTGGCTACAATCAGGATTTCAGAGGACATTACAAAAAAGATTACGTTCAGAAATGGTTCAGTAGAAACCGACTATATTCTGCTTCATAAACCTGAAAGGGGAGGTTTCACGGCCTCTGAGGAAATTGAGTATCCGGGAGACTGCAGACTCGTTCAGGATTCTAAAAGAGGAAAACCAGCAGGGGAGAAGTGGTTTGGCGATTTTATTCTGCTCTCTGCCAATGGAAAAGAGCAAGCTCGCTTCCATGCGCCCGTCTGCTATGATGCCAACGGGAAGTATTGCTCAGGAGCCTATGTGTTGAATACCGCGAACAGTCGCAGCAGTTTAAGTATCATTGTTGGGCAAAGCTGGCTCGAGAAAGCGACTTACCCGGTAACAGTGGACCCTACTATTACAGGACCTGTCAGCAATTGGACAGGAGGAAGCATGCCGTCCTGTCTGCTGCCCAATTATACTGCAGACAGTATTCTGGTGACAATACCTCCGGGGATCACCATTACCGGTTTTTATATTACTACCAGTTATGTGACACTTAATTTATATCCTGTCAAGGACGGTCGGGTTTCCCTGAAAACAAAATGTTTTACGGAGCCTGCTGCTTTCTGTGACTCATCAATTATAGCTTCTGTAAGTACCTGCGGATTGTACGGAAACCTTCAGGAACTGGCCTGCTGTTACCCGCCTTCCTGTTCTCCGGATTCATTTTACCTGGTACAGCATCTGAGCCGGGATTCAGCAGGTACGGGCTGTGATACAAATTATGTTTATTACGATCCCACTACCCTTTATCCGCTAAGTGGCTATATAATAGGGTTGACAGACACCTGTGTCTGGAGAGTTAACACAACAACACTTTGTTCGAACAGTTGCGAACTGGCACTGAAAGCGGTTTGCCGGAACGGAGTACCGCCCTATACAGTGAGCCATCCCTGGAGTTCAACAAAAGTAACCGGAGGTACTGCATCCGGAGGATGCAGTACAGAGGGTGTACTCACGCTCAACCTGACCATTCCGCATTGTCCTGTTTTCTGTGGAAAAGCTGATACTATAGCGGTTCCGCCACCTTTGGTCGTGGATGCCTGTGGGGATACCGTACAAGGTCTCACATCCAGGAATATTTTCATCAACCCTTCCCCCCAAATGACGGCTTCTCCGGATACGTTAACCGTCTGTAACGGACTGCCTATGGACTTCAGCCTCAGTGCCTGTCTTCCGGGAACCAGTTTTACGTGGACGGGAAGCGATAAAACCTCGGGATCAGGGGTAAGCATTAATGACACAACAAAAATAACTTCTCTCACGCCTTTAAAAGTCATTTATAAAGTTGCATCTGTTTACGAAGGTTGTCCGGGAGATACCTTAATTGTTCAGGGCCAGATTGATCCCTGTCCAATCATCAGCGTTCCCAATGTAATAACGCCAAACGGAGACGGGATTAACGACGACTTTGTAATTAAAAACCTGAATTATTTTCCAAACAGCAAAGTCACCATTTATGACCGCTGGGGTCTGAACATCTATCACAGTGATAACTACCTGAACAACTGGAATGCCAGTGGATTTCCGGACGGTACGTACTATTATGTTCTGTATGTTTCGGACGGCAGAAAGGGGATGGCTGGGTTTCTGTCAATACTGCGGTAGGGGCCGCTTTATTTCAGAGATAATCCTGAAAATGCTGGTTTAGAATTTCCATCATCATTTTTTCACTTAACGGTTTTGTTTCAAAACCTGTTACCTCTTCAATTTCTTTAGCTTTTTTTATATCATCAGGATTTTCTGAAGTAGTTAAAATCATAATCACAACTCTCGCTTTTTGTTTGGCGTCTAAATATTTGTATTGTTCCAAAAACTCCCATCCATTCATTTTAGGCATATTGATGTCTAAGAAAATTAATTCAGGAGGGCCATGATCTTCACTTTTAAGATACGTCAAGGCCTCCAAACCATTTACGACAACGTCAATGCGGTTAACAATTTCCATTTT